>ERZ724526.2064-NODE-2064-length-9923-cov-3.876571_pt1 | contig 9923 bp, 7 predicted proteins | sample MGYA00376059_ERZ724526 | MGnify/ENA primary metagenome ERZ724526 (study PRJEB28724, sample SAMN07190883) | activated sludge metagenome | isolation source: activated sludge of sewage treatment plant in Hong Hong | place: Hong Kong | collected 2016-03-17 ... | reverse complement strand
TATGACGACAAGGGCCGGGCCTACCGGATGGCCGGCTCGCAGACCGATATCACCGAGCGCAAACGCACCGAAGACCAGATGTTGCACGATGCGTTCCACGACGGCCTGACCGGGTTGCCGAATCGCGCTCTGTTCACCGATCTGCTGGGTTTCTCGCTGGAGCACCGGCACCGTAATCCGAATTACCTGTCGGCGGTGCTGTTCATCAATCTGGAGCGTTTCCGCTTCGTCAACGACAGCTTTGGCCACCGTATCGGCGACCAGTATCTGATCGAAATCGCTGGCCGCCTGCGCTCGATGCTGCGCCCCGGCGACGCTGCCGCGCGCTTCGCCGGCGACGAATTTGCGGTGCTGATGGACGACGTTATCGATCCGGCCGAGGTCACACGCTTTGCCGAAACGCTGCAGGGCGTGATTGCCCGGCCGCTCGGACTGGGCGGGCAGGAATTCTTTCCCGGCAGCTGCGTCGGCATCGTATTCAATTCGACCGAATATCGGGCGCCGGAAGATGTGCTGCGCGATGCCGACACCGCCATGCACCGGGCGAAAAAGAAGGGCGGCAGCAAATTCGAGGTATTCAATCGCGACATGCACGCCAGCGCGGTCACCACTTTGCAGCTGGAGCACGATTTGCGGCGCGCGGTGGAAAGGCAGCACGAATTCATTCTCTATTACCAGCCGATTGTCGATTTGCGTTGTGGCCGCCTGGCCAGTTTCGAGGCGCTGATTCGCTGGAATCACCCGTCCGGGCGCACGGTGCCGCCGAACGAATTCATTCCGCTGGCGGAAGAATTGGGGCTGATCAACCAGATCGGTCGTCAGGTACTGGAAATGGCCTGCCGCCAGATCGTTGCCTGGCAGCAGGCAAACCCCGGCTGCGCACCGATTCCGATCAGCGTCAATCTGTCGGGCAAGCAGATCGGCCAGGCAGGGCTGGTGGAAGAAATCGAGCAGATCATCCGGCAGTCCGGCCTGACCACGCCAAGCCTGAAGCTGGAAATCACCGAAACCATGCTGATGGAAAATCCGGAGATGGCCAGCGAAGCGTTGGCGCGCTTGCGTGCCAAGAATATCAAGGTATTGATGGACGATTTCGGCACCGGTTATTCTTCGCTCAGTTATCTGCACCGTTTTCCCTGCGATACGCTGAAAATCGACGGTTCATTCGTGCGCCGCATGACCGAAAGCCGCGATGGGCGGGAAATCGTGCGTACCATTATCTTGCTGGCGCACAATCTGGGCATGACTGTCATCGCCGAATGCGTTGAAACCGAGGATCAGGTCAAGCTGCTCGGCGAGTTCGGTTGCGATTATGCCCAGGGTTACCATTTCGGCAAACCCGAGCCGGCAACACTTACCGCCGAGCTGATTCTTGCCAATCCGACCTGGTGTTGATCCAGGCTCTGTTGACGTTCAATCGTTAATTCTGTGGCTGCGCTGGCATGTTTACCTGCCAGCGCGAAGGGTTTGACGCCCCTCGGGCAAAAATCTGCGTCGAACGCAGCCGTGAAACCAACGCCAGCAGAACCTGACATCAGGAAGGCAAATTTTTTTGTTTCCGTTGTCAACCAGGCGCATTGCTGTTGCGTTATCTGCCGTAGAACACGCGAGTGTTCGGTTTGCAAACCAATTTTACTGAGTAAGGGTATAAAAATGACCAAACTGTTGTCCGCTCTGATCGCTGCTGCTTTCGCCGCTGTTTCGTTCTCCGCTGTTGCTGCTGACGCAGCAGCTGCTCCGGCTGCTGACGCTCCTAAGGCTGAAGCTAAAGCTGAAGCTCCGAAAAAAGCCAAGAAAGCCAAGAAAGCCAAGAAAGCTGCTGCTAAAGCTGAAGAGAAAAAAGAAGAGCCGAAAAAAGAAGAAGCCAAGAAATAATCTTGGTTTTTCGCACTTCGGAAAACGGGCCTTGCGGCCCGTTTTTTATTTCCTGCCTTCTTTGCCAATCGGCCGCATCGGCTAGCCGTTAGCCGGCTTTGCCCATCGTGATATGGCGCGGCTTGTGCTGCTCAATCGGTGTGCCGCGCCAGCGAAAAAAGCGTGCGGCCTTGCAGCCACACGCAGCACACGACAGGAGTGTGTAGAGGAGGTTCCCTGTCGGTCACCGGCCCGCAGGCCGGCAACCAGCCTTGCATCAGTTCACCGATTCCTGCAGTTGTTGCAGGATGGCGGGGTTTTCCAGCGTCGAAACGTCCTGGGTGATTTGCTCGCCTTTGGCCAACGAGCGTAGCAGGCGGCGCATGATTTTGCCGGAACGGGTTTTCGGCAGGTTTTCGCCGAAGCGGATTTCTTCCGGTCGTGCCAGCGCGCCGATTTCGTGGCTGACCCATTCGCGCAGGTTCTGGGCGATTTTTTTCGCTTCGTCGGCATTGGTCGGAGTCTGCTTCAGCACCACGAAAGCCACCACCGCTTCGCCTTTGACCTCGTGCGGTTTACCGACCACAGCGGCTTCGGCTACCAGCGGGTTGGCTACCAGCGCCGATTCGATTTCCATGGTGCCGAGGCGGTGGCCGGATACGTTGAGTACATCGTCAACCCGGCCCATGATCCAGAAGTAGCCATTTTCGTCGCGGTGCGCCGAATCGCCGGCCATATAGTACTTGCCGTTGAATTCTTCCGGGAAATAGGTTTTCTTGAAGCGCTCCGGATCACCCCAGATGGTACGTACCATCGACGGCCACGGTTTTTTCACCACCAGGAAGCCACCTTTTCCCGGTTCGACCGGTGCACCGGATTCATCGACGATATCCATGATGATTCCCGGTACCGGCAGGGTGCACGAGCCCGGTTTGGTGGCGACGGCACCAGGCATCGGTGTCAGCATGTGGCTGCCGGTTTCGGTCTGCCACCAGGTATCGACGATCGGGCAGCGTTTCTTGCCTACGGTTTCGTAGTACCACATCCATGCTTCCGGATTGATCGGTTCGCCCACGGTGCCCAGCAGACGCAGGCTGGATAGATCGCTCTGGTTCGGCAGATCGGCGCCGAGCTTGATCAGCGAGCGGATCGCGGTCGGTGCGGTATAGAAGGTGGTGACCTTGTGCTGCTCGATCATTTTCCAGAAACGGCCGGCGTCAGGGTAGGTGGGCACACCTTCGAAAATCACCTGGGTCGCACCCACTGCCAGCGGGCCGTAAGTCACATAAGTGTGGCCGGTAATCCAGCCCACATCGGCGGTACACCAGAAAATATCGTTCGGTTTGTAGTCGAACGACCACAGCATGGTGCAGATTGCGCCCAGCAGATAGCCGCCGGAGCTGTGCTGCACGCCTTTCGGCTTACCGGTCGAGCCGGAGGTGTAAAGGATGAACAAGGGATCTTCGGCATTGACCCAGGTCGGCTCGCATTCCTCCTTCTGGCCTTCGGTCAGTTTGTGCCACCACAGGTCGCGTTTTTCGTCCCATTGGGCGCAACCGTGGTTGGTGCGCTGGTAGACCACCACTTTTTCGATGCTGTCACAGCCGCCCAGCGTCATTGCTTCATCCACTACTGCCTTCAATGGCACTGCCTTACCGCCGCGCATGCCTTCGTTGGCGGTGATCACCAGCCTGGCCTTGGCATCGCCGATGCGCTCCTGCAGCGATTTGGCCGAGAAACCGCCGAATACCACCGAATGAATTGCGCCGATGCGCGCACAGGCCTGCATCGCCACCACGGCCTCGATACTCATCGGCATGTAGACCACCACGCGGTCGCCTTTCTGCACTCCCAGGCTTTTCAGCCCGTTGGCGAACTGGCAGACACGGCGATACAGTTCGGCATAGGTGACGCGGGTAACCGCGCCGTCGTCAGCTTCGAAAATGATCGCGATCTTGTTGCCCAACTGCGCCAGATGGCGGTCGATGCAGTTGTATGAAACATTCAGTTCACCGTCGTCGAACCATTTGTAGAACGGCGGATTGGATTCGTCGAGCACGCGGGTGAACATCTTTTTCCAGCTGATGCGTTCACGCGCCTGTTCGCCCCAGAAGCCCGCATAGTGCTCATTGGCCTGATCGCACAGGCGGTTGTAGGCATCCATGCCGGAAATAGTGGCCTTGCGGCGGAATTCTTCGCTCGGCTCGAAAATGCGGGTTTCTTTGAGGATCGAATCAAGTGTGGCCATGTGAATCTCCTTCATCGGTTTTGTCTGGTATTCCGACTGCGCGGCAGATCGGAAGTAGCACTGGGCTATCGCTAAGCCGGCTGGATCAACCGGCTGGGAGATAGCCCCTCCCGCGCGGGGAGGGGATTATACGTAGCAGATTGCTATTAGTGGGCTGCGGCCTTGGCTGCGCCGATGCCGGTGTTCTGGCGGACGTACAGTTCTTCCCACATTTCTTCCGAGCGGCGGTCGCGGAACAGCAGCGAACCGATGATTACCGCCAGGAAGCCGAGCGGGATCGAGATGATGCCCGGGTTCTTCAGCTTGAACCACGGTTCTTTCAGCCCGGCCATGCTTTCGGTCTGACCCTCGAATTTCTTCAGGTCTTCCTCGGCCTTGGCTTTGTCCTTCTTCAGCTTGGCCAAGTCTTTCTCGGCCTTGGCTTTTTCTGCCGCATCGGCAATCGACGGCAGCTTTTCTTCCAGCTTGGCGATCTTCTCGATTACGCCCGGGGTGGCCGGTTTTTCCGCTTCGGCCGGTTTGGCTTTCACCGAACCCTTGCCCACGGCGATCATGTCGGAGAAGAAGTATTCTGCCGCTTTGGCCTCCACCGCCGGTTTGGCCGGAGTGGCTGGCGCGCCTTGCAGCACCTTCATCGCGTCCTTGCGCACCTTTTCCGGGTAGGTCATGTTCGGGCTGACCATTACCAGCGTGATTGCGGTGAAGGTGCCGACGATCATGCCGGCAACGATGCCGCCGGTGTTGCACTTCTTCCAGTACAGCGTCAGCAACACGCACGGCAGGTTGGCCGAGGCCGCCACCGCGAACGCCAGCGCGACCAGGTGCGCCACGTTCTGGCCCTTGGCGGCAATGCCGATGGTGATTGCCAGCGCGCCGACGATAACGGTGGAGATACGTGCCGCAGTCACCTGCTCGGCCGGCGTTACGTGCTCGCCACGGATTACGCCAACGTACAGGTCGTGCGCCATGGCCGAGGCGGCTGCCAGTACCAGGCCGGCGACCACTGCGACGATGGTGGCGAATGCCACTGCCGCAACGAAGGCCAGCATGAAGTTACCCAGCATCGAATCCGCGCCGCCACCGATGTACTGTGCCAGCAGCGGGGCCGCCATGTTGCCGCCCTTGTCGACCGCCGCAATGTTGGCTGCGCCGACCTTGATTGCCGAACCCATGCCGAGGAACAGGGTCAAGACGTAGAAGCCGCCGATGATCGCCATTGCCCAGATCACCGATTTACGTGCTTCCTGTGCGGTCGGCACGGTGAAGAAGCGCATCAGGATGTGCGGCAGACCGGCTGTACCGAATACCAGCGCCAGGCCGAGCGAAACCTGATCCAGCGGGTCCTTGAAGAACAGGCCCGGTTCGAGGAAGCGCTGCCCCAGCTCGGCCGCCGACAGATTCTTGGCCGGATCGCCCAACAGCTTGGCTACCTGCGCCTGTACCTTGGCATCGCCGACTACCGAGTCGAGGAACCCCGGCAGGCTGAAGCCATATGGCCCCCACACCGAAATCACCAGCACGATCGAGGCAATCACCAGCAGTGCCGCCTTGATGATCTGCACCCAGGTGGTCGCTACCATGCCGCCAAACAGTACATAGGCCAGCATCAGGATGCCGACCGTGATCACCGACACTTCGTAATCGATGCCGATCAGCGTTTTTACCAGTACACCGCCGCCGACCATTTGCGCCGTCAGGTAGAAGGTGGACACGGTAATCACCGACAGCGCGCCGACGATACGGGTGGCTTTCGGGTTGTTGCGATAGGCGAGAATGTCGGCCAGCGTGTATTTGCCGATATTGCGGCACGGCTCGGCAATCACCAGCAGCACGGTGATATATGCCACCAGCCAGCCTACCGAATACATGAAGCCATCGTAGCCATACAGCGAAATCAGCCCGGCAATGCCGAGGAACGATGCCGCCGACAGATAATCGCCGGCAATCGCCCAGCCGTTCTGGATGCCGGAGATGCCGCCACCGGCAGTGTAAAAGTCCGCCGCGCTGTGCACGCGTTTTGCCGCCATGTAGGTGACGAACATGGTCAGCGCAATGATCGCGCCGAATACGGCAAACGTCAGAAAGCGATATTCCGGTGCGACTGCGCCGGCCTCGGCCGCGATTGCCTGTTGGCTTGCCAGCCCCAGCAGCGCCGGCAGCGAAAGTGTCGTCGTGCGCTTCATTTCCTGCCTCCGATCTGCTGTGCATTGGCGATGATTTCATTGGCCAGTACGTCGAATTCCCGATTGGCGCGCTTGGAATAGATCACCGCGATGCTCCAGGCGACGATGAATTCCGACAATGCAAACAGGAGGCCGATATTCACCGGCCCCCACACCTTGGTCTTGAACAGCTCCTGGTAATACGCCGCACCGATCGGCAGCAAGAAGTAATAGAACACCGAAAACGCCATCAAGCCCCAGAGAAACCTTGACTTGCGCCGATGCAGATTCTGGAAACGCGAATCGGCTTCGATCGCGGCCCAGTTAAGGTTGATGCTGCTCATACTCGCCTCCTTCATGGTCGAATCTTGTAGTGGCTCAATCCCGTGAACCTGCATTCACAATAAAAATCCTAGAGCAGGAAATCTAATCGCAATTTTTGATAGCAAAAATCAACGGCGACGATGTATGGGGCGCAATCCCTTGCCAGACAAGGCGTTGCGCCATATCGATCAGGAAAATCTATTAGAGTGATTTGCCTAGAAATGGCTGGGCGCAGCGCCTGTAGGGCTTTGTCGCCGGTCGCCACAGCGATGCCCCGGCAGGAAAGGGCAAGGGTGTCGCCGTCGCCCATGGCGAGCAGCGCAGTCGGGTGGCTGGTGCTAGCGCGCCAGGTGTTCCACCGGATAATCGATCAGCGCGCGTAGCGCCGGCCGCTGGTAACGCTCGTCCTTGTACAGCAGGTAGATGCCGCCGGTGCTTTCTTCGTGAATGGCGGCTTGCCAGTCCGGCAATACCTGCTGCAGCGTAGCGCTGGCCAGATCGTTGCTGACCATCCAGCGGCCGAGCATGGCAATGCCGAGGCCGGCTTTGGCGCCCTGTGCCAGCACTGCGCCGCCGGGGGCGAGCAGATTGCCGGATACGGCCAGCCGCTGAGCCTCGCCATTAGGCCCGGGCGGTTGCGGCAGCTGCCATCGCGTCTGCCGTAACAATCGGCGTCGTACCCGGAGCGCTTGCCTGGGTCGATTCCGGCTTCCGGTGCGTGGCGACTCGTGCTCAAGGCTGCTCCAGCCGGCCGATCTGGCGGTCTTGCAGGCCGGAGAGCAAGACCAGCGCCAGCAGTGCGCCGAGCAGCGCGGCGAACATGTCCGACTGGGTGTCCCACGGATCGCCCTGGGTGCCGAGGAACTCGTCGGCTCCCTGGCCCATCGCCAGCGCCGCGGCCCATTCGATCAGCTCGTAACAGGCGCTGATCGCCAGCACCACGCATATCACCAGAAATGCCAGCATCCGCCGCCCCTGTACGAAGCGGCCGCGCAACAGTATCTCGCGCGCCACCAGCGCCGGCACAAAGCCCTGGAACAAGTGGCCGATCTTGTCGTACGGATTGCGCTGCAAATCCAGCCAATCGGCCAGCCAGAACCCCAGCGGTACCCGGGCGTAGGTGTAGGTGCCGCCGGCCATCAACACCAGCGCATGCAGGAAAATACCGCCGTATACCAAGGTGCTCAGCGGCATGCGGCGGTAACTGAGCCACAGAATTGGCAGCGCCAGCATCACCGGCAGCACCTCCATCAACCAGGTCAGCCGGTCGTACGGGGCCAAACCGGACAGCGCCAGCAGCGCTACCAGCAAGACAGAGGCCAGGATCAGCCAGGGGGTACGGTGAACGGGCATCGGTGGCAAACCTCGCAACAGGGTAAGCGGTTAGGGGGGGCGTGAGTATGAGGTGCGCCGCGGATATCGCCGTACCGGCCGTAGCCGCGCCGCTGACGCAAATTCGCATACCATCAGGCTGCAAGCCGCTCTGGTACTGGCTTGCAGGCAAGGCTGCAGGCCGCGCCCAGCTTGGTCTGCAGCGCGGGCGGCATTTAACCGGGCCGCCCCGGTTTTGCGGCGCTCGACCAGCGCTCGGATCATTGCCACGACAATCAGCCCATTGTCGTAGCTCGGACTTCAGTCCGACTCGGTGCCGAACGCAAGCGGCTGCGTCGGATTGGCCTGTCTTGTTTCTGCGGCAGCGCGCGCGGGCACTCTTATTTGCCGGTATTGATCAGCGGCGTCACCGTCATCCCGGATGGAACCACAATCGTATTCGAATTGCCCTTTTCGGCAAACTTGAGCAGCGCCTGGTTGGCCTCGTGCTGCAGATATTCGCGCGTCAGCGAGCCGGAGATGATCCGGTTGGCTTCGGCAATGCCGTGTGCCTCGGTGACCTTGATATCTGCTTCTTTCTTGGCGATTTCCGTCTGCACCTGCATCGCTTCGAGCTTCTTCTGATTCGCCACCGCCTGCTGGATCGATTGTTCGATCGATGGATCGGTCTGCACCGAACGAATCACCACGCGCGAAACGACGAATACGCCGTTGTCGGTGCGGTCCAGCTCGGCCTGCATTTTCTTCGCAATGGCCATGCCCAGTTGATCGCGCAACGTGTGGATCACCAGCGAATCGAGCCTGGCGATTTCCTCGTAACAGACATTGCGTGCCACGCGCCACATCAGCTCGTGCGCCGGCATGTAATAGCCATCCGGATGGCGTAGCGACTGCGAGGCGTATTTGGCCGACAGCTCGGCAATGCGGCTTTGATTGGCGCGGTAATAAATCGACACATCCATGTCGCGCAGCGACAGATTGTCTTTCGCTTTCGGCGTCAGATCGGATAGATCGATCACGATGTCCTTGGCGGAAAACTCCTGCACGCTCGAAATAAGCGGCCACTTAAAATAAATGCCGGGTTCGATCTCCTGCCTGGAAATGACTCCCAGCGTGGTGCGGATGCCCACATTGCCGGTCTGGATCGTGCCAGCGGTGGAAAGCAACAAGCCCAACGCGGCTACTGCAATGGCCGGTACGATGGCTTTCTGGATATTCAACATGAATTGACCTTTTGCGGCTGAAAAACTGTCAGTTGCAACCAGATACAGGGATGTAATAGCCGGTATACGCTACGCTTGTTACCAGCCGCCATTCAACTGGCGCCGTTTGCGCGCCTGCCCGGCAAACGTTTGCAGGTCGCTGCTATTGCGGATGTTGGCCGGCAGATGGGCGAGGGCGATCAGGAATAGCTCGGCGCTGACCCAGGCATCGGACAGCGCGTTGTGGCGCTCGAAGCCTTCGATGTCGAATGCGGCCAGCCAGTCGTAGAGCGTTTTGCGGCCGGGGGCCAAATCCGGGAACAGTGCCGGGCACAGGTCGGCCAGATCCAGCCACTGTAGCGGTTGCTTGCCCAGATATTGCACCAGTGCGCGGTCGAGCATGGTGCGGTCGAAATCGGCATGGAAGGCAACCAGGATGTCGCGGCCGGCGAAATGCAGGAAATCCAGCAGCGCGTCGGCCGGTGCCTGGCCGCTACGCTGTTCCTGCGCGCCGATGCCGTGGATCAGGATGTTGGCGTCGCTGCTGGCCTCGGTTTGCTGCAGCCGGCAGTCGAAGCTCTGCTTTACCTGGATCGCCGCTTGCTCAACGCCGACCGCGGCCAGCGACAACAGCCGGTCACGTTGCAGATCGAGGCCGGAGCTTTCGCTATCCATTACCACCCAGCGCTGGCGTGGCAGCGGCTGTTGTTTGGCTGGATGCGGCAGTTGTTGCCACGCGCGCAGGCGCTGCAGTTGCTCGGCGCTCAGCTCTGGGCGCGGGTTTGCTTTGTTGAACGGCCA
>ERZ724526.2063-NODE-2063-length-9923-cov-3.926328_pt1 | contig 9923 bp, 7 predicted proteins | sample MGYA00376059_ERZ724526 | MGnify/ENA primary metagenome ERZ724526 (study PRJEB28724, sample SAMN07190883) | activated sludge metagenome | isolation source: activated sludge of sewage treatment plant in Hong Hong | place: Hong Kong | collected 2016-03-17 ... | reverse complement strand
ATTTGAACAAAATGAGGTGCCTTTAGATTCTTATATTGATTTGCCTCCGGTTTGACACTATCAAGGATCGCTACTTTTTTGGCTTTATCTGCTTGATCTTGCGTAATATACCCTTGGTCGGCCATATTATCGAGTACTTTGTGCTGGCGCTCAACCAGTGAAGCATTACCTGCTGCATTATAGGGGTCATAAAGACCCGGCTGGTTAGGAATCGCTGCAAGAAGCGCTGATTCTGCAAGCGTCAAGTTCTTCGCATGTTTGCCAAAGTAGGTTTCGGCTGCAGATTCTACGCCGTTACGCCGTCCGCCGTATGGTGACTCGTTTAGATAAAGATCAAGAATCTGTTCTTTGTTGTACATACGCTCAACTTCGATTGCTAAAATGACTTCTTTTATCTTCCTAGGAATACCACTTAGGCCTCGATTGCTTGCCTCATCTGCAAAGAATACTTGCTTCACGAGCTGTTGGGTCAAGGTAGAGCCACCTTGGGTACTGTCGCCTTGGGTATTATTTATGGCAGCACGAAGCAGCCCCGGCACGCTGATGCCGTTGTGATGGTAGAAATCTTTATCTTCTATGGCGATAGTGGCTTGCTTCATCGTTTTAGTAATTTCATTACCATTTACGACAAGTTTATAGTCACCATCACCCTTATCTTCCCAGAGGAGTTTTCCATTGCGGTCGTAGTAGCTTGATACGGTAGTTTGTACACGTTTCTGTATTTCACTGGGACGAATCTGGTCGATTTCTTTACGATAATAGGCAAACAAGCCGCCAACCAAAAGAATCATCAAAAGTATACCAATGCCTGCAAGTTTGAGTACCATCATCGCACCTTGGCGGCTGAACCAGTATTTCGCAAGCCTATTCGGGCTCATACGGTAAAAAAAGCGTTTCACCGGGTGTTTCGGCAAGCTGGCTAAATATTCCGCTTTTTTGCGGGCAACCTGATCTTTCTTCGTACGACGTTTATGCGACAGATTAGCATACACGTTCATGCGACGCTTCGACGATTTCTTAGCCACGTATTTTTCTTCCCATAAAAGTGATTACTCCCATTATATCATTAAACAGTACTCGTACAACGTTTGCAGTTATGCTTAATTTCAACCTTATGACTAGTGTATACTTAGAGCTATGAGTACACTTTCTGAAGAGCTAACCTGGCGCGGCTTCGTACACCAAATGACTTTCGCTCAGGTTTCTGATATCAATAAGCCGCGAACATTCTATTGGGGTGTGGATCCTTCGGCAGATTCCATGACGATAGGTAACCTTGCTGCCGCCATGCTGGTGCGTCATTTTATCGATCATGGTCACAAAGCAGTCCTGTTGGTCGGTGGCGCCACGGGCATGATTGGTGACCCGGATGGTAAAAAGCAGGAGCGGGATTTAAAAACGCTTGATGAGATAGCAAAGAATAAATTAGCGCTGGCCGAGGAATACAAAAAGATATTCGCCGGTAAAGAATTTGACATCGTCGACAATTATGATTGGTTCAAAGATATAGGCTATTTGGACTTTCTACGAGATATCGGCAAACACATCAGTATTACTCAGATGCTCGACCGCGATTTCGTGCAAAGCCGTATAGGCGAGGGTGGTAGCGGCATTAGTTATGCTGAGTTCAGCTATAGCCTTATCCAAGGCTACGACTTCCTTCATTTGTTCCGCGAAAAGGGTGCCACGCTTCAGCTTGCCGGTGCCGACCAGTGGGGCAATAGCATTACCGGCGTGTCATTGATTCGTCGCCTGGAGCAGGCAGAGGCACACGTCTTCACCGCGCCTCTTATCGTAAACAAGCAAACGGGTGTGAAGTTTGGTAAATCCGAAGATGGCGCCGTGTGGCTCGACCCTGCAAAGACCAGCCCGTACAAGTTTTATCAGTTTTGGCTAAATACAGATGATGAAACAGCCAAAGATCTTATTAAAATATATACGTTGCTTGATAAAGAAACAGTGGAAGACATACTCGCCAATCACGAAAATAACCCAAGCGAGCGAACGCTTCAAAAAACACTGGCGTGCGAAGTCACCGAACTTGTGCATGGTCGCGAACGTCGCGAATCTGTCGAGCGTGTGACTGCGGTACTATTCGGAGGGGCACAATTCGATACACTGGACGTAGCTGATATAGAAGCCCTCGCTGAAGAAATTCCAGTTCAACCAATCGGTAAAACAGTCGTTGAAGCGCTTGTTGAAGCTAATCTTTGTGCATCGAATGGCGAAGCAAAACGGCTTATAGAAGGCAGCGCTATCTCCTTAAATGGTTCAAAAATAGAGTCAGACCAGCAACTTCTCGCAGCTGCGCTACTTCGCAAAGGCAAGAACAGCTTCGTTTTGGTACGCTAAATTTGTTATAATAAAAGCTCTAGCAAGTGGAGGTACTATGATGAATGATTATCGTGCGCATCTTTCTTCTGATGCAGCGAACAATGTGGCCTCATGGCTAACTAAGCCAAAGTATGAGGTCTATAAAGCTGAACTTGAGCGTATGATTGCTGATGAAATGTGGCAGGAACTCGAAGATGCTTTCTTTAAAGAAATTGAGTTCGGAACAGGCGGTCGCAGAGGTATAGTTGGTCTCGGCGCAAACAGGATAAACCGTGTAACGATTGGCGAATCTGCTCAGGCGCTATGCGAATATGCTGCTACTTTCGATACAAATGCGGAACAAAAAGGCGTAGTTATCGCATGCGATACGCGACTAAGCTCTCCTGAGCTGAGTCGGTATGTTGCGTGCGTCTGTGCGGCAAATGGCTTTAAAACCTACATCTTCGAAAGCTTTCGTTCGACACCAGAGCTAAGTTTTGCAGTACGCGAGCTAGGATGCGCAGCGGGTGTGGTCATAACCGCAAGTCATAATGCACCTATGTATAACGGATTCAAAGCGTACTGGAGTGACGGAGCGCAACTTGTTCCACCTCACGATAAAGGGGTGCTTGATGTTGCCGATACAATAGAGCATATTCGGGCCTTGGATGATTATGATGCGGCTGTAATAGAAGGAAGAATCATTGAAATAGGCGATAAAATCGATGAGGCATATATAAATGCGGTCCTAAATGAGCGCATGGGAACAGGAACAAACCTCCGCATAGCCTATTCACCATTACACGGGGCGGGACAACGTAATACACTCCCCGTTCTTCAACGTGCTGGGTTTGAAGTGCTTACAGTGCCCGAGCAAATGATACCGGATGGTCATTTCCCTACAATGGAAGATGGCCGAGCAAATCCTGAGAAAAGGCCTGCAAATGATAGAGTAGTGGCGTTGATGTGGGCTGAAAATGCTGACATCGCAGTAAGTAACGACCCTGATGCTGACAGGCTTGGGATTATGGTGCGTCATGGTGATAAAACGATTTACTTAACTGGAAACCAAACGGCCGCCTTAGTTACTGAGTATGCTCTGAAAAAGTTGAGTAAACGTAAAGAGATAACGCCAAAACACTATATTGCTAAAACCATCGTTACCACAGATCTGCTGACCGCTATTGCTGCTGAATATGGTGTTGAGTGTGTCGGAAATCTTCATGTGGGGTTCAAGTGGATATGTGAAGTCATTTCGAAGCGTGAGGTTGATGGAGGCGTGTTTGTAACTGGCAGTGAAGAAAGCTTCGGACTCATGAAAGGAAGCTATACGCGCGACAAAGACGGAGCGGTTTCGTTGATTATCGCTGAATACGCAGCAGAATTGAAAGCTGAAGGAAAGACATTATACGATGCGTTGCTTGCAATGTATGAAAAGTATGGCATATACAACGAGCATCTAGATACCATGACTTGTGAGGGAGCGCAGGGCTTTGCCGATATGCAGACAATCATGCGGAGCATCCGCGAGAAACCCGTAGAAGAAATAGCTTCTCATAAAGTTACAGCGATGTTAGATTACGCTTCGGGTGTGCGAACAGATACAGCGTCACATGAAACTACCGAAATCGATGCCATAAAGAGTAATGTATTCGTGTTAGAGTTTGGTGACGCAAGGCGGCGTATTACAATACGGCCAAGTGGCACAGAGCCAATCCTTAAATTTTATATTCAGTGGTTCCAAGATGAGGGGAAAGATGAGGCTACATACGAGTTATTAAGCGAAAAGAATTAGAGGGTGTGCTGTTCGAGCGGCTGAATGATTAGTCTAATATTATGAACCTACATACGTCACTTACAAGCATAAAGGGCGTGGGCGACAAAACGGCCGAACAATTCGAACTTGCCGGGCTAAAGACCGTGGGTGATTTACTTTATTTTTTTCCACGCAAGCACGAAGATTTCTCAGAAGTGACTCCAATTTCACAGATTACGCCTGGCAAGCGTACCATTAAAGCTCATTGCGAATCTGTCGTGACCCGTCGGGTAAGGCGGGGTATGACAGTTACGACCGCAACTCTGGCAGACGGAAGTGGAAAATTACAGGCCGTATGGTTCAACCAGGCCTATCGCGCGGCTCAGCTGAAAGATCCGGATCAGGAGTTCTATTTTTCCGGGGAGTTTGAATTCACCTACAATCGCCATCAGCTTACAAACCCCAGTGCTGAAAAGGTGAGTGACTTGCCGGTGCAAACAGACCGATTATTGCCTATCTACCCTTCAATAAAAGGACTGAAAAGCCAATTGGTACGCAAGATATTGGCCGAACTCCGGCCTTTGATGACCATGCTGCCAGACACGCTACCTCCGTCGATCGTTAAAGATGTGAATTTAATTCCCCTGGGCGACGCGCTACTCGGGATGCATTTTCCAAATACTAGCGCACAAATTTCGCGTGCTAAGGAACGCCTTGGCTTTGAAGAACTCTTCGAACTTATATTGGCGGCAAAACTAAATAAGCAAGCTAATGCACAGTTGGAAGGCTGGCAGATTCCGTTCGAGCAGACAATCGTAAAGAAATTCGTGGCTAGTTTGCCATTCGAGCTTACGCCTGCGCAAAAGCAGGCTGCGTGGGATATTTTGCAGGATTTCGAAAAAGCAACACCGATGAATCGCTTGCTGCAAGGCGATGTCGGTGCCGGTAAAACTGTCGTAGCAGGGCTCTGTGCGCGTCAGGCAGCCAGCCACGGTTTTCAAACCGCGTTCCTAGCCCCAACTGAAATTCTGGCCTCGCAGCATGCTGTCACGCTTGAAACGCTGTTGGCGCCGTTTGGCGTATCGGTCGCGCTACTCACAGGCTCCGTGAAAGGAAAAGCTCGCGATGCGCTTTTAAAGAGCCTAAAGAATGGCGATATCGACGTACTTGTAGGTACTCATGCCTTGTTGCAGCCGACTGTGCGGTTTTCTCATCTCGGTTTCGTTGTAATCGATGAACAGCAGCGCTTCGGGGTGAATCAACGCCAGGAATTACTACAGAAATCCGAGCATATGCCACACCTACTTGCCATGACGGCTACACCGATACCACGTAGTCTGGCGCTTACCCTATACGGGGAACTGGACGTATCGGTTATCTCGCAAAAGCCGAAAAATCGCCTGCCCATTCTTACCAAAATCTGGGCGCCCACTAGCCGCAAACAGCTCTATGCGGTTATCGATGAAGAGCTCGCAAAAGGCCGCCAAGGCTATATAATTTGCCGTTTAATCGATAATAATCCGCAGAATGATACCAAGAGTGTGGAACTTGAATTCCGAAACCTAAAAAATTCGGTATTTTCACACCGCACTATTGGCCTACTTCATGGCCGTATGAAACCGAGCGAAAAAGATGACGTGATGCAACGATTCGCGTCGGGTGAACTGGATATCCTGGTCAGTACCACAGTGGTAGAAGTTGGCGTGGATGTGCCGAACGCGACAGTTATGCTGATAGAAGATGCCGATCAGTATGGCCTGAGTCAGCTACACCAGCTACGTGGCCGAGTTGGTCGTAGCGAGCACCAAAGCTACTGTTATCTACTTACCAGCGACACCACCAAGCCAAGCCAGCGCCTGCGTGAAATCGAGAAATCACAAGACGGCTTTCACCTGGCTGAAGTTGATTTGAAACTACGCGGCCCCGGTGAAATTTATGGCCGCGCGCAGCACGGAGATCTGAATCTGCAAATCGCGAATCTTGCGGATACTAAGCTGATTGCCAAAGCGTCAAAAGCTGCCGATCGCTTCATCCATAGTGAGGCAGATTTGCTACAATATAAAGAGTTAGCGACGCGGGTTGAAAAATATCAGCGCATAACGACATTAAATTAAACACATGTATTCATTCGGTCCTCTTCCTCGCCAGAAACGCTCCGGTCGACACCTTGGTACCCACCAAAAAGTCGATCGTATTGCCAGACGCCATTTAGCGCCGTATCTTGATGCTCGGCTCGTGTTTCCGAATATCAAAGACATCCTTCATTTTGAGGGTTCGCGTGGGCCGGATGGTATCAAGCTAAAAAGCCCAGGCCGCGATGAACCGCTTCATTTTATCGACCCCAAAAAACCTGAAGGTGAACTACTAGAGCATATCCGTAATCACACACATAATCTCAAGAAGGCTTTGATTGATGCTGATACCACCAGGGCCGCGTTCGAGGCGGCCTGGCTGGCTCACGCCGTGGCAGATGGCCTCACGCCCGCGCATCATGAGTCGATGCACGAGCAGATACGACACATGAAACATACCGACGAAGAAAAGCTACGCAAGGTGCGCGGCAAAGTGGTAATGGGCGGTACGACCAGAAAAGAAGTCATCATGAATAATTGGCAGTTCTGGGGCGCGAAGGGCATTATGACCAGCCATACATTGTTTGAAGCGGGTATAGCCGTGGCGGCGAAACCCTACAAATTCAAGTCGGGCATGCCGTTCACCCATGATATTGAGTCGCTCGAGAATGAAGGTTTCGAGCACGTCTATGTGCGGCTTATCACAGAAATTGCCGCGCTCGATATGTATGAAAAATTTAAAAAACTGGGCTGGACAAACGAACTCGCACGTTTAACGAACAAACAGCTTTTGCCGCGCGTGGTGTTGGCCATAACGCTAGTATGGTACGATGCCTACATGGCTGCTCTCAAAGAGGTACACGCATGAATGTACGGTTGATCGCGGGAAAATATGGCGGACGTATACTTGATGCACCAGACCGCCGCAGCACACACGCTATGAGCGAACGAGTGCGCAATGCTATGTTTAATAGCATTGGTTCCGAAATTGAGGGTGCAAGGGTGCTTGATGCCTTCGCTGGCTCAGGTAGCATCGGTTTTGAGGCACTCAGTCGCGGCGCACGCGAAGTCGTATTTATCGAAAAAGATAAGATTGCAGGGAAAATCATCGCGAAGAATATCGAAACGCTTAACGTAGAAAATAATACAACATTAATCCGAACTACGGTCAATAATTGGCTTGAAACCGCTACAACTGAGGAATTTGACATCATTTTTGCTGACCCACCCTATCACGACGTTCAGTTTTCCACAGTAGAACGGCTGATGGGGCTACTCAAATCAACCGCGCTTATGGTATTATCACATCCAGGAAGAAGTGGGGTTCCGCCCAGAACCGGAGTTGTTGTGGTGGACAATCGTAGTTATGGAACCGCGGTCCTCACTTACTTCCGCCGGGAGCGCGAGTAAGCGCTTTTTTATTTTTGTAACTTTTACTAAGTTTAGAATGTAAGTAAAGTATGAAGCCATCTGAGGAAGAGTTGATAGCGAAAAGCCTAAACGCCGATGCCGATGCGTACGGCGAGCTGGTTGACCGCTATAAGCAGGCAATATATCGACACTGTTTTTCGATCGTTCGAGATGAAGATGCAGCGGAAGATATGGCGCAAGAGACGTTCATCGCCGGATATTATAAGCTATCAAGCTACAAGTCCGAGTACCGTTTTAGCACATGGCTATTTAAGATTGCTTCAAATAAATCACTCAATTATCTAAAAAGCAGGCGTAAATTCGTGGATGCAGACGATGAATTATTCGACCATATCGTGTCAGATCACAGAAATACGAGTAGCCAAGCTGAAGATGCCGAGTTACATGCGGTGATCAAACGGCTGAGACCAGAGTACCAAACGGTCATCACCATGTATTATTTTGATGGAATAGATTACCAGGATATTGCAGAGCGGATGGGTGTGCCTATTGGTACTGTCCGAGGATGGCTGAGTAGAGCCAAAAATGAACTAAGAAAGGAGCTAAAATGAAAGATCTTGATGAACGACTTCAAGCGCAGGCTGGCAGAGAACCAAAGCGTGATCTGTCTGCGAATTTTACGGCTCGTATCGTTTCCGAGCTAAAAGCGTCTCCACGGCCTGAAAAAACAACAAAAAACCCTTTCCGTATACTAATGAACGCACCGAAACAGGTAGCGGTGCCACTGGTAGCGCTATTGGTAATTTTTCTAGTGGCAGGCACAACCTACGCAGCCCCGGCCGTCATATCGTTCTTCAACGCTTTTCTACGCAGCGAAACGGTACTAAAGGATGGTTCTCGAGTTATTGCCATCGACATGAAAAACTGTAGCGCCAGCACCAACTATGGTGATACCACCGATGGCACCTATTACTACAAAATAAATAAAGATGCGCCAATATCCAACTATGACGTAACCCAAATGGTGCAGGCGGAATGTGAATTGATGACCATGAAGTCCTATGTAGCCGTACCGCAGCAGTACACCGGTGATTACGATGTGAAAGAAGGTGAAGTGAACGTTCGTACTACAGATATCGACACAGAGGTAGCGGCTGTCTCAGACGAAAGTATTATGGTTATCGAAAAGCAGCAACTACAATCGCGGTCACCTGATGGTGGTATCGACTACTATTTCAATAAAACGCGCACCTTCGGCACTATCAGCCCTGATGTACAGGTGTATTCCAGCGATGGTAAACACGAAAAACTGCCGGATGTCTCAGTAGGCGATCACGTACAATTGACATTCCTGACAACGAGCCCTCCGTCTGCTAGTCTTCCTACCGACGATCAGCACGCAACGGTTATCGGTATACAAAAAACCTCGGTCAATGTGACGAAGGCACGGGGGTTCGCGGCCTATTTAAACTATTACTTCACCAGGGTAAAGCCGTGTACGAAAGATCCAAGCGGATACTGCACATCAAAACAAGCATCATTGCTTGAAGGGCCGAAGGACTATAAAAAATACGTTTTGAAGAGCGATGCGATAAATGCACTCAGCAAGGTGGTCGATCAATACCTGAGTAAAAAGCATTTAACAGATGATGAGATAGATAGCATTTTCGCACCATCGCTAAAAAGCGAGTTAAAAGGTGATATGAATAAAACACTCACGTGTCTTGGCTACACGCCTACCAGGCTCAACTACGGCGATATAGGCTTCGATAAAGACGGTAATTTGCTGCTGAGTGCCGACACGTACTCTACGTATCTCGATATGAACAAGCCTTCAGTGGTATTTACCTACAATCCCAAACAGGCAAAAGTCGTCGCTACAAGCTGTATTGGCAGCCAAGATAAGCAATTCTCGCTGATAGATGCCTCGAAGCAATAGCCTGATAGTAAAACAAGCCGTACGTTCGGCTTGTTTTAATTTGTAACTTTTTCGTCACCTCAACTGTATATAGAGTAGCTAGGTGAAACGAATTCATCTAGGACCTACACATCTCCCCGGGAAGGGAACTGCAATGAAGAAGCTCATCGCCCCTGTGATCGTGCTGTTTGGTCTGCTGTTCGGCGCTGTGCCCTCGGCTTCCGCCGCTGTTGCCCAGATTACGCCAGACCTCACCAGGCCTCTCGCGACGGGCTCTAGCGACTCCGTCGTCAGCAAGGCCGTCGTTCGCTTCAACAACTTCGACTCGACGAACCAAACCATCATGGTGTGCGCCCCCAACGGGACACACTGTATGAGCAAGGTCGTCGCGCCGAAGAAGAAGGTGAACTTCACGACGGGTCGCTCGCGGGTCCTCGTGATCCAGGTCGACAGTCAGTACGGCTATGTGTTCAGCGGCAAGCTGAACACCAAG
>ERZ724526.2058-NODE-2058-length-9934-cov-5.935722_pt1 | contig 9934 bp, 6 predicted proteins | sample MGYA00376059_ERZ724526 | MGnify/ENA primary metagenome ERZ724526 (study PRJEB28724, sample SAMN07190883) | activated sludge metagenome | isolation source: activated sludge of sewage treatment plant in Hong Hong | place: Hong Kong | collected 2016-03-17 ... | reverse complement strand
GTGATCCTCTCCACCCACATCCTGCAGGAGGTGCAGGCCACCTGCGATCGGGTGCTGATCCTCAACCAGGGCCGGGTGGTGGCCGATGCCCCCACCGAGCAGATCGGTACGCAGGAGGCGGGGGGAACCATGGCCCGCGTCGCCTATGCACCGGGTACGGTGCGTCTGGAAGCAAAAGTATTGAAGGCCGCGATCGAGGGCATGGCATCGGCGATCAACGCTGCGGGCGACGCCCCGGTCACCGCGGTGGTCTGCTCCGCGCCTTATCCGAAAACGATGTTTCTCGAGCCGGATGGCAGCTCGGTCGTCGGCACCGATTCATTCGGACAGATGAGCGGCGAGTTCCTGCGGCCGATCGCGCTCGGCCAGGTCCGGCAATTCCGTGCCCTGCTTCCGGACAATATCGCGCTCGTCGGCCTTGGCGGCGTCGGTATCCGCGCGCATGTCGATCAGTATCTGGAGATGGGGGCGAGCGCGGTGGGCTTCACCACCGCCTACCAGATCGGCGGCACCGAGGTCTTCAGCTACCTGTTCGAGGAAGCGCTGGCGAGCTAAACTGGCCCGCCATGCAGGTCTTGAAACAAACCCACGAGCAATTCGTGATTTTCGGAGTTACGCGCTATGTCTGACCAAGTTTTCGACTCTCTCAAAAACCAATCCGCGAAGCTGTTGGATCAATCCACCAAGCTGATGGGGCCCTCGCGTGAGCTCAACAAGCTGGCGTTGTCCAAACTCGAGCAGCTGCTGTCGCTCCAACTCGCCAGCCTGCGCGACTACACGGACCTCAACATGAAGCAGCTCAAGGCGGCGGCGGATATCGCCAGCGCCGGGGATCTGAAAGACTATCTCGGCCAGCAGAAGGAATTCCTTCAGACCGTCGGCGAAAAGCTGGTCGCCGATGCCCAGGCGTTGGCGGCGGTCGGCAAGGAATTCACCGAGGAGGCGCAGAAGCTCACCCTCCAAGGGCTCGGCACAACGACCAAAGGCTTTCGATAAGACCTGAAGGTTCGTTTGGCGGGATATTGTCGGCAAGGACGATTGCGCCGCTTTGCAGCAATCGTTCGGCCCGCGAGATTGCGTGGCGGCGGTTGAGCGAGCCCGGCATGGCGGCGGCTCGTTCGACGGACTGACGGCATGGCTTTGCGTGGAGCCTTCCACGCAAAGTAGTTTCTACGCTTTCGACGGACGGCGTCGATCGCGACGCGAAAGGCTTCCCATCTGGGGCCCGCGCTGCTGACGATGGCGTCGGCAACAAGTAGCTAGTACGGCCGCCCAGCGTCGCACTCCGGGCGTTTTCCGGCGAAGCATGCCCCTCGGACTTGATCCGGGGGTGGGAACCGGTTCGCCGGAAAAATACGACTAATCAAGGAAAACCGGAGCGAATTCCGATTCGATGAGAACGGAATTTGGTCTGGCACGCGTCGTTAAGCAGCGAAGCGATCGGCCCGCATGCGCGGGCGCCTTGCGGCGCCACGCACTGTTGGGCTTTTACCAGGAGCTCTCCAGGATCCGCCGCAGCGTGGCAAGGTCCTCGGCGCCCAGCCGGCGCTTGAGTTCTGTCTCGATCTCACGCACGGCGAGCGTCGCGCTTTGCTTCATCGCCCGCCCTTTTGCCGTGAACTGCACCTTGCGCAGGCGGGCGTCGGAATCGTCGGTCACCAGCTCCAAAATGCCACGACGACACGCTTCGGTGACGAGCTGGTGCACCGCTTGGCGGCTGACCGCCAGCCGGCGCGCCAATGTCGATATGCTGACCGGCTTGCGCGGCATATGCGCGAACAGACGGTTCATCGCCGGCGTGATGAAGCCGTATCCGTAACGGTCGGCGGCCTCGATAACCCGCTCTTCGAACCAGTGCGATCGTTTCAGAAGTAACTGGCGCAGATTCAGCGCGCGAACGTCTTCCTCGACCTGTTCGTCCATAGCAAAGCTGTGCACAGCGATCACGCTATTGCAGCGGCCGCGAGGCTTCGCCGCACCGAGGCGCCCCGTCCGCTGATCGATCTGACAAGTATCATCATTCGCACGTCAATTTCCATATGCCCTCTGACCGAGGTGCTCTGAATTATCAGCAGCCCAGGTGGGCCGGCGCTCGTTGAGAGGCAAAGAGCATACCATGGGAGGCAGAGCCCGCAATACTACCAGCGGTGTAGAAGACGACGGGCTTCTTCCACCGGACGACGGCGGCGCGGGCGTAACGTGAGGGAAAAATGTCGAGAAGTGCCGCTCTGCCGCCCGGAGCCGGCGGGAGCGTCACAAACGGATAAAGCTATTTCGGATTAGGAATTTGCGGCGGACCGAGGTGCGGCGACGGCCTGCACCGGAACATCGACGCATCGCAAGAGCAAAAAGCCCCAAGCTATCCGTGCGAGCGATCAAGCCGATCGCTGCAACTGGCCGCATTCAGAATTGACGTCAGGCAGGGGCACCGCGGCGCCAGGTCCATCGCCGCGGTGAACACCCGCTTCGGGCAGTAGCCTCAGACCGCCTCAAAGATCCCGGCAGCACCCATGCCGTGGCCAATGCACATCGTGACCATGCCGTATTTGAGCTTTTCCCGCCGCAGCGCGTGGACAAGCGTCGCCGTCTTGATCGTGCCGGTCGCGCCGAGCGGATGGCCGGTCGCGATGGCGCCGCCGAGCGGATTGACCTTGGCCATATCCAGATTGCAGGTCCGGATCACCGCGAGCGACTGCGCTGCAAAGGCCTCGTTCAGTTCAATCCAGTCCAGATCGTCCTGCTTGAGGCCCGCCTTCTTGAGAGCGGCAGGAATGGCCTCGATGGGACCAATGCCCATGATCTCGGGCGGCACACCCTTGACGGCAAAGCTCACGAAACGCGCCAGCGGCTTGACGTTGTACCGCTTGAGCGCTGCCTCCGACATCATGATCAAAGCGCCGGCGCCGTCCGACATCTGCGAGGCATTGCCGGCCGTGACCGACCCCTTCGCGGCGAAGACCGGCTTGAGCTTGCCCAGCTTCTCCAGGTTGAGATCGCCGCGGGCGCCCTCGTCGTCTTTGACGACGCGCTCGGTTTCCTTCACCTGCGTCGTCGCGTAATCCGGCGTCCGCGACGTAACCGTGTAAGTGGCCGTCTCGGCGGCAAACGCCCCGCTCTGGATTCCCGCCATCGCCCGCCGGTGAGATTCGAGCGCGAAGGCGTCCTGATCTTCGCGGTTGATCTTCCACTGATCGGCAACTTTTTCCGCGGTCAGGCCCATGCCCATCGCGAGGCCGAGATTGGCCGGGTCTTCGTAGAACTTCGGGTTCAGCACGATCTTGTTGCCGAGCATGGTGATCATGCTCATGCTTTCCGTGCCGCAACCGATCATCACGTCTTCATCGCCGGTGCGGATGCGGTCCGCCGCCATCGCGACCGCCTGCAGGCCGGACGAGCAGAAGCGGTTGACCTGAACGCCCGGCACGCTCTTCGGCAGGCCAGCGAGAATTGCGCCCAAGCGCGTGACGTTGAGCCCTTGTTCGGCCTCCGGCAGGGCGCAGCCACCGACCACGTCGCCGATTTCGGCCGGATCGAGCGACGGCACCTGGGCCAGGACCGCCTTGATGGCGCCGGCCAGCATGTCGTCCGGACGCGTCGTCTTGAAGTACCCGTTGCGCTTGCCGATGGGCAGGCGCGCCGCGGCGACGATGTAGGCGTCTTGTACCTGTTTGCTCATGGAATCCTCTCGCGTCTCTCGTTCAGTTGCGCAGCGGCTTGCCGGTCTTGAGCATGTGCCTGATGCGCTCTTGGGTCAGCGGCGTCTTGGCCAGCGCAACGAATTGCTGGCGCTCCAGATTGAACAGCCACTCCTCGTCGACCAGGGTGCCGGGGTCGACGTCGCCGCCGCACAGCACGGTCGCAACGGCATCGGAGACCACATAGTCATGCGGGCTCATAAATCCACCGTCGCGCATGTTGACCAGTTCCATGCGCAACGTGGCCCGGCCGGGGGCGCCGATAACCTTGATATCGCGCGCCGGCAATACCGGACGATAGCCGGACTCGGCGATCGAGCGCGCTTGTTTGATCGCCCCGTAGAGCACCTCGTTCGCATTGAACAACACGTTGTCGCACGGCGACGCATAGCCCATCTCGCGTGCGTGGATGGCCCCGCGCGACGTGGCGCCACGGATGATATTCCGGAACGCCCGCTGAATGTCCTCCCACGGATCGTTCTGACCGCGGGTTCGCGCCGCATCGGACGCGCGCCGCACCATTTCCTTGCAGCCGCCGCCAGCCGGAATCAGTCCGACACCGGCTTCGACCAGCCCGATCTGCACTTCGAGCGCCAGCACCCGGTGCGCGCACTGCAGCGTCACTTCTGCACCGCCGCCGAAGGCCATGCCCTCGACCGCCGCGATCGTCGGAATTTGGGCGTGACGCAGCTTCTTGGCTGCGGCCTGGAAGTGCGCGACGACGCGATCGATATCGTCCCATTTGCCCGCGTCCGACAATTCGACGAACTCGGCGAGGTTCGCGCCGACGCCGAACGGCGCCGGGTGCCAGATTACCAGCCCGTCGAAGTCGGCTTCCGCCTGCGCCATCGCCGCATGGATGCCATCGACAACGCCCTTGTTGAGGATGTGCATCTTGCTCTTGAACGACAGGATCGCGATGCCCTGGTCGACCTTCGGCATCCGCCACAGGCGCACGCTGTCAGTCTCGTTCAGGGTCTCCCCCTGATCGAACTTCTCCCCATAGACGTGGTCGGGGAACAGCTGGCGCGAGTAAATCGGAAGGGTCGACCGGCCCTTCATCTTGTCTTCGGCGGGCGAGTAGGCGTCGCCGGCCAGATAGATGCTTTCCCGCGCCATGACCCAGGCCGGCAGCGGCGTCTTCACCATCGCCTTGCCGGCGTCGATGTCCTTCTCAAAGGCCTCGGCCATCGCCGACCAGCCCGCGGCCTGCCAGATCTCGAACGGACCGACTGACCAGCCCCAGCCCCAGCGCATGGCGAAGTCGACATCGCGCGCGTTATCGGCGATGTCGCCGAGGTGGTAAGCGCAGTAGTGGAAGATGTCGCGCGTTGCCGCCCACAGGAACTGCGCGTGCTTGTCCTTGCTCGCGCGCAGCTTCGCAAAGCGGGCAACCGGGCTTGCGATCTTGAAGATCTCGGTGACCTCGTCGGAGAGCACCGCCCCCGAAGGCCGGTACTCGCCGGACGCGAGATCCAGCACCGTGATGTCCTTGCCGACCCTGCGGTAGATGCCGCCCTTGGTCTTGAGGCCGAGCGCGCCCTTGGCGATCAGCGCGGCAAACCACTTGGGGGCTTTGTAATACTCTCGCCAAGGATCATCCGGAAGCGTCTGATACTGGGTATCCATGACGCTCGAAAGCGTGTCGAGCCCGATCATGTCCGCGGTGCGGAACGTGCCCGTGGCCGGATGCTCGATCAGCCTGCCGGTCAAGGCATCGACCACGTCCAGACCAAGCCCGAACTTCTCGGTGTGGTGCATCACCGCCAGGATGGAGAACAGCCCGATGCGATTGGCGACGAAGCTTTGCGTGTCCTTGGCGCGCACGATGCCCTTGCCAAGGCGGGTCACCAGCCATGATTCCAGATTGTCGAGCATCGCCGGGTCGGTCTGCTTGCCCGGAATAAGCTCGATCAGACGCATATAACGCGGCGGGTTAAAGATGTGCACGCCGCAGAAATCCTTGCGCGACGCCGCCGGCAGCAACTCGGAAAGCTTGTTGATCGACAGCCCGGAGGTGTTCGACGCGACGATCGCGCCCGGCCGGATATGCGGGGCGATCTTCTGATACAGTTCTTTCTTGGTATTCCAATCTTCGGCGACCGCCTCGATGATCAGGTCGCAGGACTTCAGCTGCTCCAGTCCCTTGTCGTAGTTCGCCACATCGACATAGACATTCTGACCCCTGGTGACGAACGCGCCTGGATCCGATCGTCGAAGCCCGTCAATCGCCTGCCGAATTCTCGCATTCGGCTCCCCGGTTGCCGCGGAACGCCCGAACAGCACGACCGGAACACCCGCATTCGACAGATGCGCCGCGATGCGCAGCCCCATCACGCCGGTACCCAGCACCGCCGCTTTGCGGATGAAGAAGTTTTTTGAGCTCATCGATTATGTCCTCCGTCGTGTCTTGATCGCTGGTGTGCCGTTGCGGCCATCATCCAGCGTCTGCGTTCTGTTCTGCGCGATCCCAATCTTTGGCCGGCCGGCGGCTTAGCGCCAAGTCCTCCCCAAAACGAAACCACACAACATCGAAACCATGCGCAAGCACGGATGCAACCGCGCTTTCACCAATTATTGATGCGCCATTGCTCCGACCAGTCTCAACTCGTCGACTCTCTCTATCTCCGGTTATCTGAGATTGTGCAGGTGCGAAAACCGGCGATCCGCCTGGCGCGATAAACCGACCATTTGCTGAACCGGCCCGCCCGGACGGATGGACCTCTGCAAATTCAGTTCGCGCGCGCCCGTCTCTCACCGGCCCGACCGCGCAGAACTAGCTGCAACGGGAAGCATGCGCGAAACCGAAGACCGGGCGCAAGGCCTCGGCGGACGGTCCGAGTCTGTCCTCGTTCAGGCCGCGGAAACTTTGCGGTCGACTGGGGATAATTGAAGCTGCGCCGGCACTGGAATCGAAAGCTGAGTCAGCCACCCGCCTGAACCTCTCCCTATACGTTTTTGCGCTCCTGACGTGGCGCCTGTCGCATATCGGCGAGTTACACACCGCACAACGACGTTACGCAAAACAAAAATACGCTTTGCGTTCCCCTGTCAAGCGGGTATTATGCACTGCTCAATTTTGTTATGGAATGCGAAACAAGGTTGAGTCCCTACCGATGTGCCATTCCTTCGGAGTTATGGAATAGAGCAGCGCGATCGTGACCAAACGTCGATCATCGAAAGCCCTCGCTCGTCAGACTCGCCGCAATGAGTGGCTCCCCTCCACTGCGAAAACCTGCCCGAACCGCACCCCCCGCTCCGCCATGATCGAATTCATGCGTCAACGGCGGCAGCTTCATCAACTTTGAGGACGGGCTTTGAGAGGAGACGCAAACACAAATGACACCAGAATTGTATCAACGCATTCGCAGCAACCCAAAGTATCAGGACTTAGTAAGACGCCGAGGCAAAGCGGCTTGGACTTTGGCGATTATAACCATGGTCCTGTTTTTCGGCTTCATCCTGATAGCAGCCGTTAATCCCGGCCTACTGGCGACCCCGGTCATAGGGATCACGACTCTCGCCGTCGTGGTTGGGGCTCTTATCCCCGTGTATCTGTGGGTTGTAACCGCCATATACATCCGACTTACCTCGCAAGAATACGACAAAATCAGCGAACAAATCGCACGGGAGGCCAACCAATGAAGGCTTTCGTCCTGAGGGCCACGCTCGCTCTGAGCGCATTAGTTTGGAGCAGCGCCGCTTTCGCCGCGGAAACCGCAAGTCGCCAACCCAACGTTCCGGCGATTATTATGTTTCTGCTTTTCGTTTCGCTTACCTTGATCATTACCTATTGGGCGGCGAAGCGCACTCGCACGGCGAGCGATTTCTATGCCGCCGGTCGCGGCATTACCGGCACGCAAAACGGCCTCGCCATCGCCGGAGACCTGCTTTCCGCGGCGACATTGCTCGGCATCAGCAGCTTGATTTTCGCCAAGGGTTACGACGGCTACCTCTACTGCCTGTGCCTGCTCGTGGCGTTCCCCATAATGCTGTTCATCATGGCTGAGCGGCTGCGCAATCTGGGCAAGTACACCTTCGCCGACATCACGGCTTTCCGGCTCGCGCAGCGGCCGGTGCGGATTGTCGCCGCCTTCAGCGGACTGGTGGTCGTCATCTTCTACCTGATTGCGCAGATGGTCGGCGCAGGACAGTTGGTCACGCTGCTGTTCGGAATTCCGTACTGGATCGCGGTCGTGGTCGTCGGCATCCTGATCACGATCTACGTCACCTTCGGCGGCATGCTGGCGACGACGTGGGTTCAGATCATCAAGGCCGTCCTGCTGATTTTCGGCGGCACGCTGGTCGCGATTCTCGCCTTCGCCTTTTTCCATTTCGACTTCAACAAAATGGCGGCGGACGCTGCGTCGGTGAACAGGGACGGAATCAAGATTCTCGCACCCGGCACCTTCTTCAGAAATCCGGCGGATACGCTCTCGTTCGCAATTGGGATGGTGTTCGGCACCGCGGCGCTTCCGCATATCCTGATGCGGTTCTTCACCGTTCCCAACGCGGCCGAGGCGCGCAAGAGCGTCTTCGTCTCCACCGTTCTGATGGGCGTCTTCTTCTACATGGTCGCCCTGATCGGCTTGTCCGCAATGGTGCTGGTCGGCCAGAACCCCGAATACTTCGTGGGTGGGAACATCAAAGGCCAACTCATCGGCGGCGGCAACATGGTCGCCATGCATTTGGCCCATGCCGTCGGCGGCAACCTTCTTCTCGGCTTCATGTCGGCGGTGGCGTTCGCCACCATCCTGGCGGTTGTCGCGGGGCTCGCACTGGCCGGCGCGTCTGCGGTTTCTCATGATCTCTATGCTATCGCGATCATGAAGGGGTCCTTGTCCGAGGAGCAGGAGGTACGGGCGTCAAAGATAGCGACGCTTTTCCTCGGCGTGATTGCGGTCGTTCTCGGCATCATGTTCGAGAAACACAACCTCGCCTACTTGTCGGGATTGACGCTGGGCATCGCTGCCTCGGCTAACTTCCCGGTGCTGATCCTGTCGATGTACTGGAAAGGACTGACGACACGTGGAGCCGTTCTGGGCGGATTGACCGGGCTGATCTCGTCAACGGCGTTTGTGATCTTGTCTGGGGCCGTCTGGGTAACGGTGCTCGGTTATGACAAGCCGATCTTCCCCTACTCGCAACCGGCCTTGTTCTCCATGCCGCTGGCCTTCCTGGTGACATGGCTGGCTTCGGTGACCGATAACAGTCCGCGCGCGGCAAAAGAAAGGGCCGCCTTCGAAGACCAACAGGTCGTCGCCGAGACCGGACTCCAAATCCACCGTTAAAATCTATCGATAAGATTGGGGTCCTGTCGCGAGGTGCTGGAATTGAGGTGGCGTAGTCTCCGGGGTGATGAACCTCGAATCGCCTGCTGCTTGCGGGCCACGCAAAAGACTACGCCATCTCGACCAACAGCGTTCTTCGCCGCGCATTTGGCGGCCACAAGAACAACCGCGCGACAGGACCCTTTAAGTACCGGCGTTTAGCGCCGTCGATTGCACGGCGCGATCCGAGCCAATCTTAACAACAATCAACGATTTCCATTGGCCGACAGGGATTGCCGATTGAAGCCGGCGGCCCGGATAACTTCGTCACGCCAAGCACTTCGCCTCATCGCGGCGAGTAGATTCTAGCCGCCAAAGCCGGGTCGGCGCGATCCTCGCACGGCAAAATCCGATCCCTGTTCCTCTCCGACCTGTCGAACCGAACGCCTCCCCCGGACCGAGGGCTGCTTCTGGCCGCGTCTCCGCCACGCTTTCGCACGAATGGCGCGCTAAATATCTGGCGTGAGTTTCAGATGAGGGGGACCGAATGCGTTTTCTGGTCGTAGCCGCCGGCAGCGCTGCGGCGATTGTTGCGCTAGGCGTATTGCCCACTCTTGCTGCGGATGTCGTGGTGCCCGCGCCGATCGCCGATTACGACGAGCCGGAGCCGATCGAGCCGATCGAACCCGCGCCGGTGCTTCTCGAGCCGATCGAACCGGCCCCCGTCGTGATCGAGTCTGCCTTTGTCTATGGCGGCTATAATTACTGCTGGTATGGGTCGGGATGGAGCGGCCCCGGCTGGTATGTGTGCGACTACGGCCCATGGATCCGGGGCGCCTGGTGGGGCGGCCCGACGGGGTGGAACGGTTGGGTGTGGCGCGGCGGTCCGGGCTTTTACGGCCGAGGATACGGATACCCGCGCGCCGGCTTCGGTCCGCGTGGCGGCTATCCTCCCAGGGGTGTTTACGG
>ERZ724526.2055-NODE-2055-length-9942-cov-4.027410_pt1 | contig 9942 bp, 9 predicted proteins | sample MGYA00376059_ERZ724526 | MGnify/ENA primary metagenome ERZ724526 (study PRJEB28724, sample SAMN07190883) | activated sludge metagenome | isolation source: activated sludge of sewage treatment plant in Hong Hong | place: Hong Kong | collected 2016-03-17 ... | reverse complement strand
GTTAATACTCCAACAGGTAGTTGTTGAGGGGCCCATAATGTACGTGCCAGTGTGTCTGCAAATACTAGAAATCCACCCCCCAGTAAGATTACACAGGGAATGAGCCAGCGATAATCATTTACGCCAACTAACCGAATTGCATGAGGCATTAGTAACCCAATAAAACCAATAGCACCGGCTTGCATCAATGCTGTTACGGTAGCAATAGATGCGATCAGAAAAATTAATATTTGTAAAATATTGACGGCAATGCCGAGAGAACGTGCTTTAAGTTGGCCGATACTTAGTACATTGAATTCACTTGCAAGTAGTGTACTGATAATGCACAGAATAATTAAGACACCCCAAGTAGATAGTGATGCTTGAGAACGGGAAAGATCACCCATTAACCAAAATAACATCCCTTTCGTATCATGTGCAGGAGCAAGTGCTAATAAAAGAGTAATGACTGCATTACATGCCGCAGATAGCACTACCCCAATTAACAATAAGCGATAAATATTCCAAGTCGGTGAACGAAAATTCAAACTAAAAATTAATCCTATAATCGTTAACGCACCTGCTGATGACGCAATATTGATACTAGTCGTTGACCATCCCAGCATCATTGCAGTTAAAGCACCGACTGAAGCACCTCCAGAAATACCCAGAATATAAGGATCAGCAAGGGGATTGCGCAATAAGACTTGTAATAAAGCTCCTGCAAGAGCAAGTAAGCTTCCACACGCGAAAGCGGTTAGTACTCGGGGTAATCGCAATTCCCAAATAATAATAGCATGCGGTTCTTCACTAGGATTGCTCAGAATTTGAGCAATCTCTGACCAGCTTATATCAACACTGCCAAATGATATGCCAACCAAAAGGCTAGTGATCGCAAAAAAGAATAAACCAATGAAAAGCAGCAAAGGTTGTTGATTGAAATGCACGGATTCGTGATCTACCGTATAGCATAGCGTAGATTTATAAAGAAATTATTCGTAGGGGGAGAAGCTGACCGATAAGCCGGGTTCTGTCATGGACAGTCATTCCTCTAGGCATACGGTTACCCATACACTCAAGCAACCTACCCGCAGATTCGGCGAGCAACGTCAACACCTGCCTATTTGGTCTTGCTCCGGATGGAGGTTACCGCGTTTCACCGTAACTGAATACGCTCGTCTCTGTGGCCCTATTCCTCACTTCACAGTGGTCGGCCGTTAGCCGACATCCCGCTCTTTGGAGCCCGGACTTTCCTCTCCCTGCAAATACAGGCAGCGACTGTCTAGTCAGCTTCAGTTTGTATTCTATCAATTCTTTCTATTCGATGGGTAGAAAACCATTTCCTTAGAGCAACGCATTAATTTCTTGCAAAACTTCTTCATCTAATTCACCGACTTCTGCTTTGAGCCGTAGTCGTGCCATGAGATAATTATAGTAGGCTTGAACAAGATCGCGTCGCGCTGAGAATAATTGCTGCTGGGCATTTAATACATCAACCTCGGTTCTAACACCCACTTCTTGGCCAAGTAAAGTAGAGTCTAACTGACTTTTGCTAGAGGTCAGCGCCTGCTTTAAAGCTTTGACTTGAGCGATTCCGTTAGTGACATTCAGGTATTGTTGACGTACCTGTAACCCAGTTGTGCGGCGAATATTCTCTAAATCCATTCGTGCTCGATCACGGTTAGCCAGGGCTTCACGAACTCGTGATTGAACCGAGAATCCTTGAAAAATTGGTACATTCAGTTGCAAACCAACTGATTTAGAAGTGAGATCAATGCCTCGACCCGTAATAGCGCCACCAACGCCTTGTTGGTCAGTGTATTGTGCAACTAGATCCAAAGTGGGATAGTGCCCTGCTTTTGCTTTACTAATTTCTTGCTCAGCTAAATCAAAGGCAATTTGCTGAACTCTAAGAGAAAAATTCTTTTGTTCTGCAATATTGACCCATTCTTCCATATTGTCATGGGCTAAATCCAATTTATCCGTAATGATCTTATCAATGCTGATTCTTACCAAGCTGTCCGGGAATCGATTAATGATACCTTGCAAAGTACGCTTGCTAATTTCTAGGGCATTTCTTGCCGCAATTTCCTGAGAAAGCGTTAAATCATAGCGTGCTTGCGCTTCATGGGTATCAACAATAGTGGATACACCTACTTCAAAGTTACGTTTTGCTTGTTCCAGTTGTTGCTGTATTGCTTTTTTCTGCGTTTCAACTACTTCTAGATTGGATTGCGCAATCAAGGCATTGAAATAAGCTTGGGCGACACGGATAATCAGATCTTGTGCAGCTAATACAAATCTTGCATCAGCCTGAGCTACTTGATTTTTTGATTGCTCATAGATAATAAAATTTTCAATTCGAAACAAAGGTTGAGTTGCAGCAATGACTACACCTCGATTTCTGATTAATACTTCTGATCCAAGATTGGTATCGATATATTGATTTTGTGCAGTTCCAGTCGCGTTGATCGTTGGCAATAAACCAGCTCTTCCCTGAGGTAATTTTTCTTGGGCAGCGATATAAGCTGCTCGCGCTGATCCATATTGGGCGTCATGTTCAAGCGCTTCCCGATAAATCTCCATTAGATTGGCCGCATACAAAGGCAGTGATAGCGTGATACTGATTATCCATACAACTAAAAAAAAGCTTTTTCTCATTAATTAGTTAATTAAAATAACGATGATGCGAACTATCGATTGCTGTTGATGGCATTAATAGTGAATAGCTAAAAAGTAAATCGAGGTGGTTGCTGGGCATTTTGCAGTGGTGCTGTACAGGTTTCAAATAAATGGGTTGTTTGGTAAGTATCCGATGCCGTGCGAGTAATCAATATTGCTTCCATAACAGGATCTTCGCCTACAATTGCAAACAATCTTCCACCGGGATTCAAGCTTTTTTGGAAAGCTTCCGGTAGCACGGGGGTTGAAGCAGTTAACACAATCACATCATAGGGTGCATGATTAGGCCAACCTTGTGAAGCGTCTCCTTGTTCGATCGTGACATTAGTAATGTCATGTGTTTGTAGATTAATTTTCGCCATGGCGCATAGAGTCGGTACAATTTCGACACTATGAACATGTGCACCTAATTCTGCGAGTAATGCTGTCATGTACCCACTCCCACTGCCCACTTCAAGAATTTTATCGGTTTTTTTGATATGTAATTCTTGAACAATGCGTGCTTCCATTTTAGGCGTCAGCATTACTGCCCCATGCTCAAGTGGGATCTCCATATCCGTAAAAGCAAGCGCCCGATAGGCCGCTGGAACAAATTCTTCACGATGGATTTTATAGAGCAAATTAAGAATGGTATCGTCCAAAACATTCCAGGTACGAATTTGTTGTTCAACCATGTTGAATCGGGTTTTTTCGATATCGATTTGGGTATTTTGTTTCATAGTTGGCATTGAGGATAAAAAAGAATCAGACTTGCAATTATTTCATATTTCCATTAGTTTCACAGCTTAAGCTAGGGGTCCGCATTTTGATTATTAAATTGTCGGTGAGAAAGTCCCTTAATACCTGATGCGGATAATGCCGCCGTAGGGAAGCTGAAGGTGTCTTTCCTTCTGCTCCTTGCGAATTGATAAGGAGCATACCATGAATACCATTATTTCAAAGTTAGAAACATTTACTAGCGAAACAGCGCAAGTCGACCAGGCTGCTGTTAAACCGCTACCCAACTCACGTAAGATCTATATATCAGGGTCAAGTTCAGATATTCGTGTACCCATGCGTGAAATTTCACAAACGGATACAGTCACTCGAACAGGCGCTGAAAAGAATCCCTCGATTTATGTGTATGATACGTCTGGTCCTTATACCGATCCTGATATTGCAATCGATATTCGCAATGGTCTTTATCCCCTGCGTGAACAATGGATAGAAGCACGCGGCGATACAGAATTACTTTCAGGGCTTACCTCGACTTATAGTCAAGAACGATTAAATAATCCAAAACTATCAGAATTGCGCTTCAATTTGAAACGCGCTTCGCGCAAAGCGAAATCAGGAGCAAATGTCACGCAGATGCATTATGCCCGGCAAGGGATCATCACGCCCGAGATGGAATTTATTGCCATCAGGGAGAATCAGCATTGGGAAGCCTTGAAAAATAATAATCAGCAAGATCTGATTCGCCAACACCCAGGCCAAGACTATGGCGCAGCGATTCCTCGTCTGATTACCCCTGAGTTTGTTCGTGATGAAGTGGCGCGTGGCAGAGCAATCATTCCAGCCAATATCAATCACCCTGAATCTGAACCGATGATTATCGGGCGTAATTTCCTGGTTAAAATCAATGCCAATATTGGAAATTCTGCGCTGGGCTCGAGCATTCAAGAAGAAGTAGAAAAAATGACTTGGGCGATTCGCTGGGGTGGAGATACGGTGATGGATCTCTCGACGGGTAAGAATATTCATGAAACTCGCGAGTGGATTATTCGGAATAGCCCAGTGCCGATCGGTACGGTTCCCATTTATCAGGCCTTAGAAAAAGTCGATGGTAAAGCAGAAGAACTCACTTGGGAAATTTTTAGAGATACCTTGATTGAGCAGGCCGAGCAAGGTGTAGATTATTTTACGATCCATGCTGGAGTACGATTGCCTTTTATACCGCTCACTGCAAAGCGCATGACAGGAATTGTTTCTCGGGGTGGCTCCATTATGGCCAAATGGTGCTTAGCGCATCATAAAGAAAGCTTTTTGTACACGCATTTTGAGGAAATTTGCGAAATCATGAAGGCCTATGATGTAAGCTTTTCGCTGGGTGATGGTTTACGTCCAGGCTCGATTTATGATGCCAATGATGAGGCGCAATTTGCTGAGTTAAAGACGCTGGGCGAATTGACTCAGATCGCTTGGAAGCATGATGTGCAAGTAATGATCGAGGGTCCCGGCCATGTTCCCATGCATTTGATCAAAGAGAACATGGATTTACAGCTTAAATATTGTCAAGAAGCACCTTTTTACACACTTGGTCCACTTACTACGGATATCGCTCCTGGCTATGATCATATTACCTCCGCGATTGGTGCAGCAATGATCGGCTGGTATGGTACAGCCATGCTGTGTTACGTGACACCTAAGGAACATTTGGGGTTACCGGATAAAGATGACGTCAAGGATGGAATTATCGCTTACAAAATTGCTGCCCATGCGGCAGATCTGGCTAAAGGACATCCGGGTGCACAAATACGGGATAACGCGCTTTCCAAAGCGCGGTTTGAATTTCGCTGGAGTGATCAGTTCAATTTGAGCCTTGATCCTGATAAAGCAAAACAGTTTCACGATGAAACGCTACCGCAAGAGGGGGCAAAACTTGCTCATTTTTGTTCGATGTGTGGCCCAAGCTTTTGCTCGATGAAAATTACCCAAGATGTGCGGAATTATGCTGCTCAACAAGGCATCGCAGAAGATGAAGCACTTAAGCACGGTATGGCCCAGAAATCGAGTGAATTCAAAGAAAAAGGGGCTGAAATTTATGGAAAGCTGTGAGCAATTTTTCTGCTTAGCATAAAATCATGGAATGGGCGCTATTACTCAAAGCATTAATCCTTGGCCTCGTTGAGGGGTTAACCGAGTTTCTCCCTGTTTCCTCAACAGGTCATCTGATTTTGATAGGTGATCTACTGAATTTCAATGATGAAAAAGCCAAGGTTTTTACCGTAGCAATTCAGCTCGGTGCTATTCTTGCGGTATGCTGGGAATATCGAGAGAGACTTAAAGCTGCAGTGGCTGGATTGGGTTCACCGTCATCCAATCGTTTTTTTCTGAATCTGTTGGTTGCATTTTTACCAGCCGCGATTCTCGGTTTTTTCTTTATTAAAACTATTAAGTTTTACCTCTTTCATCCTCTACCCGTTGCGCTCGCGCTAATCATTGGTGGAATCCTAATTTTGTGGGCTGAGCGCAGAAAACACATCGTTGAGGTTGAACAGGTCGAAGCGATGGATTGGAAACATGCGCTTAAAATCGGTTGTGCACAGTGTTTGGCGTTAATTCCAGGAACTTCGCGGTCAGGTGCGACGATTATCGGGGGGTTATTTTTTGGTTTATCACGCAAAGCAGCCGCTGAATTTTCTTTTTTTCTAGCTATTCCTGTTATGTTTGCGGCTACTTTTTACGATGTGTACAAAAATCGTGATTTACTGATCCTCGATGATTTAACCCTGTTTGCAGTGGGTTTTATTGCTGCATTTTTGAGTGCATGGCTAGCCATCAAGGGATTAATGCGCTATATCAGTAACCACGACTTTACCATTTTTGCTTGGTATCGCATCGTGTTTGGCCTGGTTATTTTGGCGACAGCCTATTCGGGCGTGATTACCTGGTCAAGTTACTAGCGCAATAAACCTATTAAGGAAGTTAGCTTTGCACCCAAGGTAATCCTGCCGCTTTCCAGCCCCCTACTGTTCCCCGATGGCCGGTTTCATCTTTATCACCTTCAAAACCTTCTAGAATATTGTAGCAATTGGGAAAATCGGATTGTGCAACGATGGTTGCAGCATGATCCGATCTTCCGCCACTTCGGCACAAAAACAGGATGAGATCATTTTGATCGACGCGATCTGCAACTTGATCAACAAAGTTAGGATTTGGTTGCATGCCGGGGTAGGTTCTAAGCTCGATCTCAACCGCACCCGGGACTCTACCGACCCAATCCAGCTCAGCTTTGCAACGCACATCGATGAGTTTAGCGTTAGGGTAAGTTTGTAATATCGCTAAGGCTTCTGCTGGGGTTAACGCCCCTTTGTAAGGTAAATCCATTTCTTCAGCACGTTGGTGCGCTTTTTCTAATATTGCTGTCGTGTTTTCCATTTGTTGGTCGCGTTAAGGGATATGAGTAAATTAAGCCAATAAGTTTAATTCAATGTTAGCGTAGTCCACAAATAATAATACCAACTCAGAAGATGGGGAGCTTAGGCATGTTTAGCTACTTGAAAGGTTGTTAGCAGTGAACGAGTCGATATGGTCATTGGAAATTCTTCCAAGTAGAGTTCAGTTGCTTCAGCTAAATTAGCTAGGGCTTCTTCAACTGTGTCGCCTTGTGTTGTTGTTCCTGTTTCAGGATTGAAAGCAACATAACTGCCCTCAGGGGCTGGTGTTAATATCGCGGTAAGTTCCATAGCTTCACTCCCTTAAGCTTATTTGGAGAATTATACCTTACAGTATCAAAATCAAACTCTGTTTAGTGAATAAGAGACAGCCAAGTTAAAGTAAAACCATAAAACAAAGGGGGCAGATTTGACACAAAGCTAGCCCTTTCGATTCTCGTGTTTGACTAGATATCCTTTTGCTTGGTGGGAAGGTGGAATCGTAAGCTCATCAAAATTTCTGATCTGAAACTAACGTAATGACTTACAATTCGATAGTATGATCAAGAGAGTAAAATTAATAAACTGGAGTTAGTAAATGAGAAAATTAAATATTGCTTTAACCCTATCAGCATTATTCGTTCTGACTGCTTGTGGCGGGAGCAAAGACTATTCACCGCCAGCCGATGCATCTGGAGAACAAATTTTCAGTACGGCCTGCACGGAATGCCATAAACCCCTCAGCGCAAACGTTGCCATGATATTAAGCGAGAAAGTCGCGAACAAGGATGCAATCATCAAGAAATTTCAAGGTGGAAGCATGAGAATGCCGGCATTCAAAAATATCCAGGGAGAATCTGCCGATCGATTAGCTGAATACATTCTAGCTAATAGCGAAGTCAAGTAATACGAAACCCTGAAAATGAACAACCCCGTGGCAAGACCACGGGGAATCGCAAATTAAAACCAAAAAAACAAAAGATCAGACTTGATAGACTCCGATCGTTTGTGAAAATTGCGTTTTGCTTTCTCTCGATAGAGCAATTATAAAAACTAAAAGTATGGTGCTAATTCCAGAAAAATCTATCGAGTCTGATCCTTTTTTTGCTTTTGTTCCGTGCCTGATCCAGAACAGAGTTTTTCTATGAAATTATCTACATTCAATTTGTGGGTCTAATTAAGCTTGATATAATGACGGCTAAATCGCTCAAATGATATCAAGCATAAGGCAATACCATGAATAATTCCGTATTAGATTTCATTTGTGACGCAATATATTGCGTCATTTCGGACGTATAATTCTAGTTAGATTTTCAGAGGATTGTAATGAACGATACTAACCTGACACAGATTATTTCGTTGCAGTTTGCATTGTTCTTTCGCGACATTGTTGATCGTCCTGACATCGAATTCGCAGATTTGAACACGAACATGATGAATATCTTTGACGCGATTCCATCGATAGTGCCGATACCACGAGAATTGCCGCCGGAAGTGCCGATAGTTACTCAGCGGTCAGAGTCAAATGAATACGTCTGCAATATCTCACGATCAAGAATTGATCTACATTTCCAGCGCATTGGAGATCAGCGGTCAAATGCAGAACTTATCGTTGACTTCAATGCGAAGGTTCTTGGTTTTATCGCATACGTACTAAAGAAGCGCTCAGTTATCCGATTTGGAATGATTTGTAGGTATTTCCATGAGATATCAACAGCCGTTCAGGCCATAAGGGGTAAGTACTTTCTTGGTTCAATTGGTGATACAGAGGAGTTAAGCCTTCGATTCAACAAAAAAGGCACGACCTTGGACTGGGTAATTAATGACATTGTGGAAATTTCTGCGGCGGCGGCTGTAATTGATGGAAAGGAAAGATTGGGTATTTATATCCAAAGAGACATAAACAATAACCCACAACCGAATAAAGAGTTATCCGAGCAAGTACTCCGCAAAATATCCAAGGAGTACTCGGAGCATTTGACCGAGAAAAGCATTGAGGGGCTAATTAAATGAATGCCCCTGTTTTAGGATCATCTGGCACTTCCACTGCGGCAGCGCCGCTGCATTCATCTTCGTCACAAATTCCTCCAAACCAAGCCGTAACAGCACAATCTTTACTACAGCCATCGGCACGACACGATAGCGGCTTCGCCGTCAATGCCTTCTTTGAAAAATGGGGAGTTCCACTTAGTGGCATGTTTCTGACAGGAATTATTGGATATTTCTCCGCATTGTTGCCGCTAAAGGACAACATTAACGAAAATAAGACAGAAATTTCCGTCGCAAAAAAAGAAATTGAGCATGTAAAGGAAAATGTTAAACGAATGGAGGGGGATGTTGGAAAAATACCAGCACTTAGCACTGATATAGCCGTTATCCGGACAAAATTTGAAATGAATGAAACTCGTGGTAAGAAATAAAAAATCTAACATGGCGCTCAACCCCGCTCCCTTCGGTCACTGGACGCTGCGCGATAAAGCCGCGCAGCGCGAGTTAGCTCAACGTTAGGCGGCTTTACTGAGGATGTCGGAGTGACATGAGCCAAGTCTTCATCAGCTACTCGCATAAGGATCGAGAGTTCGTCAACAGGCTCACTACGGATCTCGGCGCTCGCCTGCCTGACACGCGGGTCTTCTATGACATGCTCATCCAACCTGGGGCTTCCTGGGCCGAGACGCTTACTGCGCAGATCGAGCAAGCAGACATCGTATTGGCGGTCCTGTCACCCGATTATCTGGCGTCAGGATGGGCAGAGCAGGAGCTGAACATAGCTCTGGAGCGCCAGCTGAAGAAGCAGGCACGACTCCTCCCCGTCCTGGTTCGGCCGTGCAACCCCACGGGCTTCTTGTCGCAGCTCACCTGGGTGGATTTTACCGAGAACTACGAGGTTGGTCTGGCGCGCCTCATTTGGGGAATTACCGGTGAGCGGCCAAAGGCCGCAAAGGGCGAGGAGGCGGGTGCTCCCACTAGAGCAATCGCCCCCGGGGAAGTGGAGAACCTTCGTCGCGAGATTCAGGCAGCTGTGGAGCTCTTCAAGTCTCGTTCGACTGCGACCACCCCGGTCGCGCAACCTGCTGAGCGGGCCGAACGGCCTCCCGAAGAGAAGAGACGCTGCTTCGTTGTCATGCCCTTCGGCGATCAAGAT
>ERZ724526.2051-NODE-2051-length-9959-cov-4.412863_pt1 | contig 9959 bp, 10 predicted proteins | sample MGYA00376059_ERZ724526 | MGnify/ENA primary metagenome ERZ724526 (study PRJEB28724, sample SAMN07190883) | activated sludge metagenome | isolation source: activated sludge of sewage treatment plant in Hong Hong | place: Hong Kong | collected 2016-03-17 ... | reverse complement strand
TATGGATTGGTGTTTTAGTGCGGTAGAGATTGTTCAAAATTTGAACAGTTGTAAAGCAGATGTACTTATTTATGAAAAAGCAAAAAGACATATAATTATTGATCCATTGAATCACTGCATCAAAACCATATGTACTTATTTATGGATTGGTGTTTTAGTGCGGTAGAGATTGTTCAAAATTTGAACAGTTGTAAACCTACTAAAACAAAATTGCATAATTAACATTATTATCTATATCGGCTATTGACATTTCGGTTAAAACAGTTATAATAGCAACCATAGTCCATGTAGTCATTGCACCACATATTAATTAATTTATTGAGTCAATAGCATAACAGCGTATTAGAGACACGCTGACCGCCCTGCTAGTGAATCAAACAAATCCGTGGTGCAATGACTACATGGGCTATATAAATAAAACCTGTAGGAAATGGAATGTGACGATAATAATACCTAAATCGATCTTTAATTTCTTTATCGGCTTATTCCAAATCCAATATAAGTGGGTCGATATACGCGATTGAGCAATCTATACGGTACTACCGCATCGGATAAATTTATTTGAATCAACGCCTCACAACTGAGGTGATCGAAGAGAGATAAATAAATCGACAAAATATATTGTAATACCATATTGTGCGAAATTTAAATCGACAAAATATATTGTAATACCATATTGTGCGAAATTTAAATCGTGGTAAAAAATAGTGTTTATATCTGAGATATGAATCAGTAGTGGGTTAACGTAACATTACGAAACGACCTGAATCGTATAGGGCGAAAAAGCATCATCGTCGATAAATAAAATCGGGTAAACCTAATGTGTTAAAGCATTAAGAGAATGTACTAAAATCATGCTCTCCATAATGGGCCGTGTGAAGATATTTGAATCACTAGCAGTAGAGCGTATCGGGATGAAATTTATTCAAATCAAATAATGACAACTGGAACGAATAATGAAATAGAAAACAACTTTGGCTAATTGTATCAATAAGACATACCAAGCTACGCCACCGTGTAACACGGCCTAGCGCATATAACCAAACCTACTGAATGAATTAGATGTTTCAACATGAAACGAGTTTATTGAATGCGTCAAGAAGTGCAACAAATGAATCATTAAGAGCTTAACGAGTTAATTATTTGAAGATGTTAAATCGCATATATGTAACGGATTAAGCAACGAAAAACTTAAATCGTTGTGAGATAATGTATCAAATAACGGGAAACTGAACCGCGTAAAGATACTGGTTTTTAACGGCTTTAATAATGTGAACTGAGAAACCTAAATCAGGCGATATAACCGCAGCATAATCGAAAACAGAAAGCACTACAACCTAATGTAACACTTTTTATTAATTAAAAATCGAGTACAGGAAATGCGTTATCATTCATTACCTAAGCCAAGAGCAGAAAATGTGTTTTTATTAAAGTACTAAATCGAAATTAAGGAACGTGGTGTTATAAACGACTAGAATCAACAATTTATAGCGTGTTATTATAACTTATTGTAAATCATATTGGCGCTAAACGTGTCGCAAAAAGACGATTATACAACTTAAACCGAAAGATGCGATCATACCCACCAATATTAATAGGAGAACAAAATGTCAGATGATAAAATATACATACCCCCAACCACGGTTATTAACCCAATTAGGGTGAGTTCAGTGGCGGCTATGTCGCACGACACTGCAACGGCTTTCCGCTCGGATGTACAATCGGCTAACTCCCAGTTAATCGACCAGATTAACTCGCTAAAAGCCGAAGTGTCATCGCTGCGGACGAAGAACCATTTACTCGGTGTATCAGTAGCCGATCTGCATTCGGTATTACAAATGGTTTATGACAACCAGAATGTACATGCCTTTCCAGCAGAGCTACGTGATAAAATTAGTCGTGTGTTGATTGAATGCAGACCTTAATGGTTGTTCAAAAATTGAACAGATGTAAACTTATATGGCATTAACAAGAGAACAGCAGGAAATATTCGCGCAGATCGCGCAAACAAGTTTACCGATTTATTCGGAAAGCTTCTTGAAGATACGTACAAAAACAGGGGCGATTGCCCCTTTTGTACTTAATAAGGCGCAATTGTACGCGCATAATGTAATAGAGAACCAGATACTTACAACCGGTATGGTTAGAGCGGTTGTTTTAAAAGGGCGGCAACAGGGGTTGTCTACTTACATTTCGGGTAGGTTTTATCGGAATACGTCAACTTACCCCGGCAAGCGCACGTACATATTAACGCATGAACAGGCCGCGTCGGATAACTTGTTTAATATGGCCAAGCGCTACCACGATAATTTCCCTGAAGAATTGCGCCCGACGTTAGGCGCTATGAACGCTAAAGAGTTAGTGTTTTCGGAATTAGATTCGGGCTATAAAGTAGCAACGGCTGGGAACAAAGGTGCGGGTAGATCGGATACGGCGCAGTATGTGCACGGTTCGGAGGTTGCGTTTTACCCGAATGCGGAAGAACATATAGCAGGTATATTGCAGACCGTACCATTGATGCCTGGTACCGAGATTATTATCGAGAGTACCGCAAATGGGATTGGTAATGTGTACCATTCATTATGGCAACAAGCCACGGCTGGGGTAGGTGGTTGGGTGCCCATATTCATACCGTGGTACTGGACGGATGAATATGCGTTGCCCGAAGGTACGCCAGGTGTTACGGTTACTTCAGAGGATATGGAATACGGTAGGTTACACGGCTTATCGATAGAGCAATTGACTTGGCGCAGGCGTAAGATCGATGAGATGCAAAGTGAATTGCTGTTTATGCAGGAATACCCTACTACACCGGCTGAAGCATTCGAGACTTCGGGAGAGAATAGTTTCATGTCATCAGAACCGGTATTAAGAGCTAGAAAAGTTAAAATATCGGACACTGACAATTTTGGGCCGAAAGTGCTAGGGGTAGACCCGGCTAGATCAGGGCTAGATAGAACGGTAATATATTTACGGATAGGTAGAAAAGCGGTTAGATTATCGTCGATTAATGGGAACGATACGATGACGACAGTGGGTCGGGTGCTCGGTTACATTAAGCAATATCAACCTCATGCCGTGTTTATAGACCAGGGTGGTATCGGCGCGGGAATCGTGGATAGGTTAAGAGAGTTAGGATACCACACGGTCAGAGGGGTAGATTTTGGTAGTAAGCCGTTGAATGATAAGGTGTACACCAATAAAAGGAATGAGATGTGGTTTATGATGAAAGAATGGATCATGAACCAACCTTGCCAGATTCCTGATGATGATTCATTGCAAGAGGATTTAACGGGTTTATTGATCGCGCGGTATGATAGCCACAATCGCGCGGTTTTAGAATCGAAAGATGAGTTTAGGAAACGGTTCCATCGATCGCCGGATAATGGCGACGCGCTAGCGTTGACCTTCGCTTTCCCAGTAGTCGATTATGATATGGAAAGACGGCTAGAACGTATTTCAAGTAACGAGCAGTTTGAAGATTATGATCAGGTTTCAGTACCAGGTATGGGCTATTAATATGAAATCAACTAAGAGATTAGCATATGAGAACGAGCAAAAACAAACTAAAACAGACGGGCATTCGTACAATAAAAGAGTGCTACACTGGCGGTATTGCAGCGGATGCGGACATGTTCTATTGAACAATGCCGCATCTAGGATTACTTCACAAAAACCCTGCATATAAAACTAACACCCCACCATCATAATTTGGTAATGAAAATAATTTCGTTACCAAAGTCTTGCTATTCGGTTATTCTATTGATACTATTGACTTTCTGAAAAATTTCATATAAGGAGTGGTCGTAGTATGGCTACTAGAATCCCTACAACCAGTGAGATCAACGTCGACAATTCATTGGTCAGTGTTACATGGACAGGTTTATTAAATGGTGATGATGGCACCCCGATATCGGCGGCGGAATTCGCAGATCGATCTATCCATTTCTTCGGTACATTTGGTGTCGGTGGCACGATTATATTAGAAGGGTCTAATGAGGCTGTACCTACTAATTGGGCACCGTTGGCCGACCCGCAAGGTACGGCTATTTCTAAAACACAGCTATCGGTTGAGCAGTTGTTGGAGTTAACTAGATGGGTGCGCCCCCGTGTAACGGCTGGGGACGGTACTACTTCATTATCGGCTGTGATGTTGATCCGCCGCGCTAATAGTTTACGTACATAAGAGGTAAATATGAGTAAAGGTGAAACAGCGGCAGAAGCCATTCTCCGCATAGTCAAGCAGAATGAGCAGCTCATGGCTGCGGCTGAAATACTAAGGGAGTATGGCTCATTTGAGAATGCAGTCGTAGAGAGTAAGAAACGTTTGGCGGATATGCAGGCAGAGGAGGCGTCAGTTCGTAAAGCGCTTGATGAGTTTATGGCATCCAGTGAGCAATATAAAGCTGACGCACTATTGGAGATAACCAACGCAAAAGCTGAAGCTAAACGGCTTACCGATAAGGCTAAGGAAAAAGCTGCAAGTATAGAGGAGGCCGCGGAGAATGAATCTAAAGCCAAGGTAGCGGCAGCAGAAAACCATTTAGCTAATATATTAGCGGATAATGAGAGCCGAGTTAAAGCGCTTAAAGATTTGATAGCAGAGCGCGAGAATTCAGTGGTAGTGTTAGATGGCGCGATAGCTACTAAGCAAACCGAGTTGGACGAGCTAGAGAAGAAATTAGCTAAAGTAAACGCGCAGATTAGTAAATTAGCTAGCGTTACAACCGAAGTTCAACAGGAGGCTTAGATGTCTAAAGGTAATACATTTGAGAATGATATTCTTAAGTTGGTATTTAACGCCACGGCTATTGCCAACATCGCAGATAACGCGGCTTCGTCCCCATTAACTAATTTATTTGTAGCACTACATACGGCTGACCCAGGGGAAGCGGGGGATCAGACTACTAGCGAAATAGCGTATACATCTTACGCTAGAGTGTCGGTGGCCAGAACATCCGGTGGGTGGACTGTGACAGGTAATAGTGTTAGCCCAGTCGCTAATATATCATTTCCGGCGGGAACAGGTGGCTCCGGTACGGCGACTCACGCATCAGTGGGCACATTGACTTCCGGCGCAGGAAAAATTTTATACAAAGGAACTGTTACTCCTAATATTGTATGTGGTAACGGCATAACGCCGGTATTGACGACCGCATCGACTGTAACTGAGGATTAGTAAATGACTATCGCAACAGTTGATGACGCGATATTAGGTATACAACCGGTTGAATACTACCATAAAGTACTATCACCGGCTACGGTAGCCGCCAGGCCTTATACCCCATTTTATTTAGCGGGTATACCCGGCCCAGCTGTAGCTCCTTCACCCGGGGTTGCTGGCGCGGCGTTAACTAGCTACGCAGGGCAGATACCGTTTCCAGCAGCGGTTGGTGGGGAGACCATCCACTTAGCTGGTTTTTCAGGTGGCAATTCAGCACAAAGTGGGACGTTGTTACTGTGTGATCGGTTGTGGCATAACAGTGGCCTGTCGGTTACGTTAACCACTTCGCAAACGGTGAATAGCGTCACTTTCCCGGCACGGGACGATGACGGTAGCACCAATGGCGCGGGGGTTTATATCGGTCTTGAAGTTAGTACCGCAATGGGGACGGGTACTCCAACACTATCTATAGGCTACACTAATTCAGCAGGAACAGCGGGGCGAAGTGCCAATAACATACAAGCGGTTGTTGCGTCCAGCGCGATAGGAACGTTTTATCAGTTTGGATTGCAAGCAGGTGATGTTGGGGTTAGGTCTATTCAGACTTATCAGCAAACAGCTACAATGACGTCTGGGGTGCATCATTTAGTAGCGTATAGAATATTAGCAATGGTGGAAATGATTAATGCGGCGGTAGTGGAACAATTGACGTTGCTAACCTCAGCTATGCCGAGAGTTTATGATGACACGGTGCCATTTCTCATATTCATTCCCAATACCACCACGGCTACTTCGATATTCGGTAGTGCTGTTTTTACACAAAGATAAATATGACTTGGTATAAATACGATGATTATGGTTGGTATATCGGCGAATTGGAAGCTAGTAGCACTGACACTAGCAGGGCTACTGAACTGGCGCCTCAATCACTATCCACTGATGCTGAAGTAGGGCAGCTAAGATCGATATTTTTTGGCACGCATTGGGTGTTATTACCTTACACCATACCAGTAGAACCGCCTGAAGATTTGACTGTGCATAAGTCTGCTAAAAAAGACGAGCTTTATAATGAATTGCAGTCTGCGCTAGAATCACCGATTGACTACTTAGGCAATACTTTCCCAACGGATAATTCGGCGGTTAGCATGTTGACAAGTATTATGGCGTTAGAACGGTTACCTGTTAATTGTTTTTGGTGGACAGTTAATAAGCTGCCTATACCCGTTGAATCAATGGATTTTATTTATGGGTTATCGGGCGCAATAGCCGATAGATCGGCGGGGTGCTATAATAAATTAGTCATGTTGTCAGTGAAAGTTGAACAGGCCACTACGCACGATGAAATAGATGATATAAAGTGGAGTAGCTAAGAATGGCCATAACCACGTTAGCCGGTATTCGTAGTGGGCTAGTAATGCCGACTAATTACAGTAAGAACGCAGGGTTTGCGACAACGGTAGCGGGTAGATGTCAGTCTAGTTTTTACTTAGCAGCCGGTATAACCCCAGCAGCGGCGGCGCCAACACCGGGGTTAGCAGGGGCGGCGTTAACTAGCTATGCTGGGCAGATACGTATACCTAGCGCTTCTAATACAACTTATTTAGCCGGTGGTAGTATTTATAATGGCGTAGCAGGTGCCCGTGGTATTTATATGTTATGCGATCGGTTGTGGCATAACAGCGGATTTACTATAACTTCCACAGCAGCCCAGACGGTTAATAGCGTCGCTTGGCCAGCTAGGGATAAAAATAATTCAACTAATGGTGATGGTGTTTATATCGGGGTAGAAGTAAGTACTGCTACAGGCACAGGTGCGCCGACACTATCGATGAGTTATACCAACTCGGCGGGCACAGCAGGTAGAACATCGTCTAATATAATATTAACCTCAGCCTCATCAAATATAGGCTCTTTTTACACACTCGGATTACAAGCTGGAGATGTGGGGGTGCAATCAGTTCAATCGTTTACTTTATCCGCTACCTGGACATCTGGCGTCATACATTTAGTGGCATTTAGGCCGATCGCCATCTATAACACTAGGGCGGACGGGTTAGGCGGTAATGAGTTAGATTACTTACATAACGGATTAATACCTTTGCCTGATGATATCGTGCCGTTTTTACTATATCAAGGCGGGGGCACCGCGCCTAGACCACAAATGCGCTTTAAATGGGCACAAGGTTAATAAATGACTTTAGATGCGATAGGTACTAAAACCAAAGGTATCGCGCAACAGTGGGCGTCGCATCAACCTAAGCATAATTGGTTTTTACCCGCGTTAGAAAATGATAATGTTGTAGCCGAAACGGCTTACGACACGTATCTATTTGGCGCAGCGAGTGGGGGAACGTTGAACGCAGTATTCGATTCGGCGGGCGTAGCCATCGCCACATTCACCGGAATCGCAACGGCTAACTCGGTATTAGCATCAAACGGTGTTTCTACCAATAGTTTTGTTGGATTAGCAATAAAACCCGCGGTATTCGCATCAGACGGTGTATCAACCAATAATTTTGTTGGGCAAGCAACTAAAACAGGTGTTTTTGCGTCAGACGGTGTTTCTACTAATAGTTTTGTAGGTAGCGCTACCTTCTCAGCGGTGTTGGCTTCTACTGGGGTCGCTGTAGATAGTTTTGTGGGGGCGTCCACCGTAGCGGGGGTGTTTAATAGTAACGGTGTTGCTACTGCCGATTTCGTTAGTGATACGTTAGGAACTAATGCTACATTTGCTTCGAGCGGCGCTGCCGCTGCTTCCTTTGTTGGTGAAGCGCTTAAACTAGCAACGTTTGCTTCAGGCGGGGTATCCGCCAATAATTTTATCGGGCAAGGCATCGCCCCAGCAATATTTGCATCGGATGGGGTTTCTACAGTACAATTCCTTGCAATATCAACGGCTAATGCCGTATGGAACGCGGGCACTACCAGCAATGCAAATTGGATTGCATTGAATGGAGGGGCGGCAGGCGATGCAACCGGTGGGGAATACATTATAATTAATCGTAAAAGAGCGAGAAGATGATGGAACAATTTAGCGATGAATTACCTAATATGGAAGATTTGAAGGAGTTCATCGAGGATGAAACACCCTCTGATGTAGAAAAAATAGAGGCATTGACCAAAGTATTATCAGCCGTTAAGAAAGCGGATAAACAGTCACAAATGGAAGCCATAGCGCGATTGATAGCCGGTCGCAGGGACGCAGCAGTAAAGGGTAAAGCAGAAAGTGGCGTTGAAGCTAGGATGTTGGAGGATCTGGCGTTCTACAACGGCGAAGATGAAATAGCGTCTACATCGGCTGAGTACACTAAATCCAGGGGCGTGTCTGGTAATCTAATGAGCAACGACAACCGCGCCGTTGATCAAACTAAATGCACAGAATTTTTTAATATAACTCGACCATTTACCGACGCGGCTACCGCGCGTATGGGCGATATATTGCTGCCAGCAGGTGATTGGAATTTTAGTATAAAAGCTACACCCGTACCTGATCTAATTATTTATAAAGACAGTGCTACGCCCGTAAAAGATGAATTAGGCAATCCAGTCAATAACCCTGACACCGGCGAGCAAGCGGTAGTTGGTGATTTTATAAATCAAGAAATAGTTATCGCTGATGAAAAGGCTAAAAAAGCTGAGCTACGCATCAGGGATCAATTAATAGAGACCAATTTCCACGCGGAATGTAGAAAAGTTATTGAAGATGCAGGGAAGCTTGGCACGGGTATTCTTAAAGGCCCGATTCCTAGACGTGTTCAAACTTTGACCAAAACACCTGAAGGCGTTACCCAAATAATTTATAAAATTGCACCGGCGTCAGAACGAGTTTCACCATTCAATTTCTTCCCCGATCCTAATTGTGGGAATAACGTTAGTGACGGCAGTTACGTGTTTGAACGTGACTACATGACGGCTAGACAATTGAAGGAACTAAGAGACTCCCCCGGATACTTGGCAGAAGAAATCGATAATGTATTGGAACAAGGCCCAGGTAAAGTGTGTTTAACACAAGAATCTATGGCGGTAGGGCGTAAAACTTCAGATGATGACCGGTACGAAATATGGTATTACACTGGTGATATTAAGATTTCTGAGCTCGCAATGTACGATCAGAACGTGGAATTTACGGAAGAATCCGACGACCATTTTGTGTCGGCTACTTTCGTATTAGTAAACGACACAATTATCAAAGCAAACGTGAACCCATTTACTTTGGCGGGGGACTTACCCTATGACGTGTTCCCGTGGCAGCGTGTAGAAGGTTCTTGTTGGGGCGTTGGTGTTGCTAGACATGGCAGAGTACCACAGAAGATGTTATTAGCTGGCGCCAGGGCGTTAATGGACAATATGTCACTATCGGTAGCCCCTATTATAGGTATAAACCGCGCGGCGTTGATCCCGGCCAATAATAGTTGGGCATTACGCGGCGGAAAATTATTTTATACTAGAGAAGGATCTGATGTTAAATCGGTTAGCGACGCCATAACGGCTGTAAGCATTCCTTCACATCAAGAAGAAATAACTGGCATTATTCAGTTAGCGTTGAAAATGATGGAAGATTCCACCGGGGTTACTTTCTTATTGCAAGGCCAACAAGGTGCCGCGCCTGATACGGTAGGCGGCATGCAATTAGTGCATCAGAACGCAACGGCATTCTTACGCCGGGTAGCGCGTTTGTACGACGAACATATAACTGAACCCCATATCCGCAGATATTACGCTAATTTACTTAAAACAGGTGAAGAGGAAGAGATCGGCGACGCACGAATTGAAGCGGTAGGGTCGTCAGCGTTAG
>ERZ724526.2050-NODE-2050-length-9961-cov-4.016051_pt1 | contig 9961 bp, 10 predicted proteins | sample MGYA00376059_ERZ724526 | MGnify/ENA primary metagenome ERZ724526 (study PRJEB28724, sample SAMN07190883) | activated sludge metagenome | isolation source: activated sludge of sewage treatment plant in Hong Hong | place: Hong Kong | collected 2016-03-17 ... | reverse complement strand
TGGGCGCCGACATCGCCGACAAGGGCATGGTGCTGACCGGCGGCGGTGCGCTGCTACGCGACCTCGACCGTCTGCTGATGGAGGAAACCGGCCTGCCGGTGATCGTGGCCGAAGACCCGCTGACCTGCGTCGTGCGTGGCTCCGGCATCGCCCTCGAAAAGATGGACAAACTCGGCAGTATTTTTGCCAACGAGTAACCAGCGTTCCCGATAGTCTGCGCAACGGCGCCACGGGTTGCTGGGTTGCGCGCGGTAGCCATTCACGGGAGCGCCTACTACCTTGATGTCAGTCGTCGGACATTCGCCGCCACCCTTCTTCAAGCGGGGTCCGGCGCCGCTCGCCCGGCTGTTCTTCTTTGTTTCACTTTCCGTGGCGCTATTGGTGGCGGACCTCCGTTTCCACACGCTCGAATGGGCCCGCCTGGGTGCCGCGACGGTACTCTGGCCATTGCAGCGCGCCGCCTATCTGCCCGTCGATGCCGGCATGGATCTGGGCGACTATCTTTCCAGCCTGCGCGAACTCAAGAATGAGAACGAAGCCCTGCGCAAGCAGCAATTGGCCACCGCCAATCTGCTGCTCAGGCAAACTCACCTCGACCAGGAAAACCAGCGCCTGCGGGCCTTGCTGGAAATGAAGGAACGCCAGCCGGCGATCGGACAGGTGGCCGACATCCTCTATGCCGCACGAGACCCGTTCTCGCGTCGCGTCATCATCGACAAGGGCAACCAGGCGGGTATCGAGGCCGGCCAGGCCGTGGTCGACGAGCTCGGCATCGTCGGCCAGATCACCCGCGTCTTCCCCATGACCAGCGAGGTGACCCTGCTGACCGACAAGGATCAAGCCATTCCGGTCGAGGTCCAACGCAACGGCCTGCGGGCCATTCTCGCCAGCGCCAGCGCCGGTGCCCTTGAACTGCGCTACCTGGCCACCAACGCCGACGTTCAGACCGGAGATCTGCTGGTCACATCGGGGCTCGACGGGGTTTACCTGCCCGGCTTGCCGGTCGCGAAAGTGGTCACCGTGGACCGCGAGAACTCCTTGGCCTTCGCCCGTATCGCCTGCGCGCCGGTGGCGGGCGTCGAACGCCATGGCCAGGTGCTGGTATTGGGACGGAGGATCGCGCAGGCTCGGCCCGACGAGGCCGCACCAACGCAAGAGCCCTCGACCAAGGGCCGGAAGTCGCGCGCGAGGCTGAAATAAATGCAACCCACCCATTCGTCGCGGCGCATTCTTCTGCCAGTCAAGGCTTGGTTCATTTTCCTGACATTGGCCTGCGCCGTGTTTGCCAACCTGGTGCCGCTCGGCAGATTCCCGATTCTGCCCGACTGGGTTGCCCTGACGCTGGCCTTCTGGTGCATCCGCGAGCCGCTCAAGGTCAGCATGGGCACGGCCTTCATGCTAGGCTTGATCATGGACGTCGCCGACGCCAGCATCATGGGCCAGCATGCGCTGGCCTACGTATTGCTGGCATTTACCGCCGGCCAGTTGTCGCGGCGCATTCTCTGGTTCCCGCTGCTTGAGCAGGCCTTGCACGTGTTCCCCATGCTGCTGGGCACCCAGTTGATCATGCTCTTGACGCGCCTGATCGCCGGCGCCGAATTCCCGGGTTTCCTCTGGTTCATCAGCAGCCTGGTCGGCGCCGCCCTCTGGTATCCGCTGACCTACCTGCTGCTGCTGCCGCAATACCGGCCAGTGGAACGCGACGACAATCGTCCGATCTGATGCAACTCACGAATACCCCCGACGACCTGGGCCGCTTCACCCGCCGCCTGACCATCGCCGGCGCCTTCGTCCTGCTGTGTTTCGGCATCCTGTTTGCCCGGTTCGTCTGGCTGCAGGTGATACAGCACGAGTACTACCGGACCCGGGCCGAGGATAACCGCATCGCGCTGGTGCCGATCGTTCCCAACCGCGGTTTGATCACCGACCGCAACGGCGTCGTGCTGGCGAGAAACTTCTCCGCTTACACCCTGGAAATCATGCCGGCGAAAGTAGCAGGCAGCCTCGATGACGCCATCGAGTCGCTCGCCGGGGTCATCGACATCCAGCCCAAGGACCGCAGGCGCTTCAAGAAACTGCTGGAGGAAACCCGCAATCTGGAGTCCTTGCCTATCCGGACGCGCCTGTCCGACGAGGAAGTGGCAAGGTTCATCGCGCAGCGTTACCGCTTCCCGGGGTTCGATATCAAGGCGCGCTTGTTCCGGGACTATCCGAACGGCGCTTTCGGCTCGCACCTGCTTGGCTACATCAGCCGCATCAGCGACAGAGACCTGGAAAAAATCGAACAAAACGAGCAGGAAGCGAACTACCGGGGCACCAACCACTTCGGCAAATCCGGGCTGGAGCAGCACTACGAGTTCGATCTGCATGGCATCACCGGTTTCGAACAGGTCGAAGTCGACGCCGGCGGACGTGCCGTGCGGCTGCTCGCCCGCACGCCGCCCACGGCCGGCAACAATCTGAAGCTGACGATCGACGCCAAGTTGCAGGAAGTGGCCGAGCAAGCTTTTGGCGAGCGCCGGGGCTCGCTGGTGGCGATCGAACCATCCACCGGCGGCATCCTGGCGCTGGTATCCATGCCGAATTTCGACCCCAATCTTTTCGTCGATGGCATTGCCGGCCAGGACTGGGATGAACTCAACAACTCGCCGGACAAGCCCATGGTCAATCGCGCGCTGAACGGCGCCTATCCGCCCGGCTCGACGTTCAAGCCCTTCATGGCGCTCGCGGCCCTGACGCTGGGCAAGCGGACGCCGGAACAAACGATCTCGGATCCCGGCTTCTTCAAGTTCGGGAACCACACTTTCCGCGACGACAAAAAGGGTGGCCATGGCTTGGTGGACATGTACAAGTCGATCGTCGTTTCGTGCGACACCTACTACTATCAGCTCGCCAGCGACCTGGGCATCGACAACATCGCGAGCTTCATGGGACAGTTGGGGCTGGGACAACGAACCGGCATCGATATCGCCGGCGAATCCGAAGGGGTGCTGCCCTCGCAGGAATGGAAAAAGAAGCGCTTCAAGAAACCGGAACAACAGAAGTGGTTTGCCGGCGAGACCATTTCGATCGGCATCGGGCAAGGCTACAACGCCTACACGCCGATCCAGCTGGCCCAGGCGACGGCAACGCTGGCCAATAACGGCGTGATGTTCCGTCCGCACTTGGTCCAGTACGTCGAAAACGCCCACACGGGCGAAAAGAGATTCATCGAACCCCGGCCGATCCGCACGCTGCCGCTCCGGCAGGCCGACATCAATTTCATCAAGCACGCCATGGTAGGGGTCAATAAGGAAGGCACCGGCGCCCGAGCATTTGCCGGCACGCCGTACCAGGCTGCCGGCAAGACGGGCACGGCCCAGGTGTTCTCGCTGAAAGGCGGGCAGTACCGGGCTTCGGGCCTCAAGAAGGAACTGCGCGACCACGCGCTGTTCATCGCTTTTGCGCCGGCCGACAAGCCGACTATCGCGCTCGCCGTGCTGGTCGAAAACGGCGGCTTCGGCGCCCAGGCCGCCGCGCCCATCGCGCGGCAAGTGCTGGACTACTACCTGCTCGGCAAGCGCGCCAACGCCGCCGCACCCGTCGACGAAACGGCCGAGGAAGAAGAGGAATGAGCGGTCTCAACCCGAGCTGGCACCCTCGCGATCTCTGGCGGTGGCTCATCGCGCCTATTGACGGGCCTTTGCTGTTGTTGGCCGGCTTGTTGGTGCTGGTGGGACTGGCCATGGTTGGCAGCGCCTCGCCCGAACGCATCACCAACCAGCTGCTGAACATGGTGGCGGCCCTGATCGTCATGCGCCTGGTCGCCCAGTTGCCGCCGCAACGCCTGATGCACCTGGCACCGCCCGTGTACGTGATCGGGATCGTTCTGCTGATCGCCGTCGCCTTGTTCGGCGATGTCTCCAAGGGCGCCAGACGCTGGCTCGACCTCCATGTCATGCGCATTCAGCCATCGGAAATGCTGAAGATCGCCGTGCCGCTGATGCTCGCCTGGTACTTTCAAAAACGCGAAGCGCAACCGCGCCTGCGCGACTACGCCGTCGCCGCCATGATCCTGCTGGTGCCGACCGCCTTGATTGCCCGACAACCCGATCTCGGCACCGCCATCCTGGTTCTCGCCGCCGGCTTCTACGTGATTTTTCTGGGCGGCCTGCCCTGGAAAATCCTGGCCGGTCTCGCCGCCATGGGGGCGGCCGCCGCACCGCTGGCGTGGACGCTGCTTCACGATTATCAGCGCGCCAGAATCCTGACGCTGCTGGACCCGGAGAAGGATCCCCTGGGCAAGGGATTTCACATTATCCAATCGACCATCGCCATCGGCTCGGGCGGCGTCCTCGGCAAGGGCTGGGGCCATGGAACACAAGCCCAGCTGGAGTTCATTCCAGAACGTCACACCGACTTCATCTTCGCCGTATTCTCTGAAGAGTTAGGCCTGGTCGGCAACGCCTTATTGCTCGTTCTTTACGCCCTGCTGATCGGGCGCGGCCTGATGATTGCCGCCAACGCGCCCACCTTGTTCGCGCGCTTGCTGGCGGGCGCCATCACCTTGATCTTCTTCACCTATGCGTTCGTGAACATGGGCATGGTGAGCGGCATACTGCCGGTGGTCGGCGTTCCGCTGCCCTTCATCAGCTACGGCGGCACGGCGCTGGTGACGCTCTTCCTCGGCGTGGGCATTCTCATGAGTATTCACAAGAACCGCATGCTGGTGCAGAAATGATCGTCCGCCTGGTCGCCATGGTTGCGCTGCTCGGTCTGGCCGCATGCGGTAGCCAGCCGCCCGCACCAGCGATTCCGCGGCCGCCGGCCGCCAGCAAGCCCACGCCGCCCGAGAAACAGCCGGCACCGATAGTGAAGAGGGGCGGCGGCTACTACCTCGACGACGGCCCCGGCGACAATCCACCCGACAATCTGGATGCCGTGCCGGATGCCGTGCCGCGCCCCGAAGCCCTGCATCGCTTCGCCAACCGTCCTTATTCCGTACTCGGTCGCGACTACACGCCCCAGCGCGACATCGGCGCCTACCGCGAACGCGGTATCGCCAGCTGGTATGGGCGAAAATTCCACGGCCAGAAGACCTCGAGCGGCGAGCCTTACGACATGTACGGCATGACTGCCGCGCATCCCACACTGCCGATCCCCTCTTACGCGCGCGTGACCAACCCCGCCAACGGCAAATCGGTAACCGTCCGCATCAACGATCGCGGCCCCTTCCATGCCGGTCGCATTATCGATCTTTCCTACACGGCGGCCTGGAAGCTGGGCTATATCGGCAATGGCAGCACCCTGGTGGACGTGGTGAGCCTGCGCCCCGGACAGGAGGCCATTGCGCCCGCGATGCCAACACCGGGCGACGACCCCATCGCCATGCTGATCCAGGCCGAGGCAACGCCGCGTCCGCTGCCCGAAATTCTCGATGGCGGCGGCATTTATCTGCAACTGGGCGCCTTCGGCAACGCCGACAACGCCGAAGCCCTGCGCGGACGCCTGGCCCGGGAGCTCGGCAGCCTCGGCGATCGCCTGCACGTCAAGGCCGGCGGCGGCATGTACCGGCTTCATCTCGGCCCTTGGGCCAGCCACGACGAGGCGCAACGCGCGGTGGATCAACTCGCCGAACTGCTCGATTTCCGCCCCGTCGTGGTACGGCGCTGAGCCCGGGCCTATAATGAGGCCACTCCCGTGCAACATCATCCCCCAATGAAAATCGTGCTCCTGCTGCTGTCGCTCTTGTCGACAGCTTGGGCCCATGCCCAGACCGTTCAGCCGCCCAACCTCTCGGCAAGGGCGTGGCTCCTGGTTGACCACGCTTCCGGACAATCGCTGGTCGAACATGAAGCCGACGCGCGCGTCGAGCCCGCTTCGCTGACCAAGCTGATGACGGCGTATTTGACGTTTGCCGCGCTCAAGCAAGGCTCGCTCAAGCTCGATCAGGCCGTCACCGTGTCGGAACGCGCCTGGAAAGCGCCTGGTTCGCGCATGTTCATCGATCCGAAGCATCCGGTCACGATCGGCGAGTTGATCCAGGGAATGATCATTCAGTCCGGCAATGATGCCTGCATCGCCCTCGCCGAGGCCATCGCCGGCTCGGAAGAAGCGTTTGCGCAGCGCATGAACCTCGAGGCGCGGCGGCTTGGCCTGGCGAACACCCACTACGTCAATGCCACCGGCCTGCCCGATCCCCAGCACTACTCGACGGCGCGCGACCTCGCCAAGCTGGCCCAGGCCGTCATCCGCGATTTTCCCGAGTACTACACGACTTATTCCCGCAAGGAATACACCTACAACCGCATTACCCAACCGAATCGCAACCGCTTGCTCTGGCTCGATCCCACGGTCGACGGCGTCAAGACGGGCTTTACGGAAAATGCCGGTTACTGTCTGATCGCTTCGTCCAAGCGCAGCGCGCGGCGGCTGATTTCCGTCGTGCTGGGAGCCGATTCCGACAGCATGCGCGCCCAGGAGTCACAGCGCTTGCTCAACCATGGCTTTCTCAATTTCGACGCCGTGCGCGTGCACGAGAAGAATCAGGTCGTATCGCAACTCAAGGTGTTCAAGGGCGCTCAGGGCACGGTCAAAGTCGGCTTCCAGGAGGATCTGGTCCTGTCGCTGCCGAAGGGCATGGCCGAACGGCTGAAAACGGAACTCGTCAGCCGGCAACCGCTGCTGGCACCGGTTCAGCAAGGTGACGCCATCGCCACGCTCAAATTGTCCGCCGACGGCAAACCCTTGGGCGAGTACCCGGTCGTGGCGCTCGAAAATGTCCCGGTTGCCGGGATGCTCGGCCGTGCGTGGGATACGCTGATGCTCTGGTTCAAGTGAGCACGGTCTACCTCGACGGTGCGTTCCTGCCGCGGGACAAGGCCGTGGTCTCGGTCATGGACCGGGGGTTCCTGTTCGGCGACGGCGTCTATGAGGTCATTCCCGTCTACTCCCGGAAGCCCTTCAGGCTCGACGAGCATCTCCGCCGCCTGCACGACAGCCTCGACGGCATCCGGCTGACCGTTCCACACGCGATCGCGCAATGGCCGGCCACGATCGGGCGCATCATCGAACTGAGCGACAGCGATGACCAGTCGGTGCTGATCCAGGTCACGCGCGGTCCGATGGACGTGCGCAACCACGCCTTCCCGAAGACGACTACGCCCACGGTGTTCATCATGAGCGAGCCGCTGGTGACGCCTGCCGAGGAGCAACGCGCTGAAGGCATCGCTGCCGTTTCGACCGCCGACTACCGCTGGCTGCGCTGCGACCTCAAGGTCACCTCGCTGCTGGCCAATTGCCTGCTGCGGCAGATGGCCATCGAGTCGGGCTGCCAGGAAACCGTGCTGTTCCGCGACGGCCATCTTTCCGAAGGCGCCGCCTCCAATATTTTCGCGGTCAAGAACGGCGTGCTGCTGGCACCGCCGAAAAGCCATCTGATGCTGGCGGGCATCACCTACGACGTGGTGCTGGAACTCGCGGCCAGTCACGGCCTGCCGCACCAGGTGCGCGACATCCTCGAGGAGGAGACGCGCGAGGCCGACGAGCTCTGGATGACGTCCTCGACCAAGGAAGTGCTGCCCATCGTCACGCTCGACGGTCATCCGGTCGGACATCACGAAAATGCGGGCAAACCCGGCCCGGTGTTCTGGCGCATGTACGGCTGGTACCAGGACTTCAAGCGAACGGTGATGCGTGGCTGACGAAACGCTTATCGAGTTCCCCTGCGATTTCCCGATCAAGGTGATGGGACTGGCGCAGGAAGGTTTTGTCCAGGCGATTGCCGATGTCGTGCTGAAACACGCGCCCGACTTCGACGCCGCGACGATGGAAATGCGCCCATCGAAGGCCGGCAACTATCTCTCGCTCACCTGCATGGTACACGCCACGTCGAAAGCGCAGCTCGATGCCCTTTATCGAGCGCTGACGAGCCACCCGCTCGTCAAGGTGGTGCTGTGAGCGGCGTAGCAGGGGCCCCGCGGCGCGAGGATGCGTGCCAAGCGAACGGCACCGACCGCCGATTCACTGACACACCCGCGCGAGACGGCAGGGCGGAGGCGGTCTTGTGATTGTTCGGCGTCTCGCCACGGCTGACTTTGAGCCGACCTGGCGCGCCATGCAAACCTTCACAGCGCAACGCACGGCGGACACGGCCGACGAAATCTGGCTCTGCCAGCATCCGCCGGTGTTCACGCAGGGCCTGGCCGGCAAGCCCGAACATTTATTGCGCGACATCGGCATCCCGGTGGTGAAGATCGACCGCGGCGGCCAGATCACCTACCACGGCCCCGGCCAGCTGGTCGCCTACCTGCTGCTCGACCTCAAGCGGCGCAAGCTCGGCGTCAAGGCGCTGGTACAGCGCATCGAAGCAGCCCTCATCGCGCTGCTCGGCGAGTACGGCATCGCCGCGGAACGGCGTGCCGGCGCGCCGGGCGTGTATGTCGATGGGGCCAAGATTGCCGCGCTCGGCTTGAAGATCAAGAACGGCTGCAGCTACCACGGGCTCAGCCTGAACGTCGCCATGGACCTGGCGCCCTTCTCGGCCATCAATCCCTGCGGCTACGAGGGTCTTGCCGTCACCCAGCTCTCGGAACTTTGCGGCCCCATCAGCGTTGGCGACATCGACAGGGTTGGCGATAGACTGGTCGCCCAACTCGAAAGAACGTTATGAAACAGAAAGGTGAAGCCAAGACCGCGCGCATCCCCATCAAGGTGATACCCGCCGCCGCGCCCCTGAAGAAGCCGGCGTGGATACGGGTGAAGGCCGGCAACTCCGCGGCGCGCTTCGGCGAGATCAAGCAGATCCTGCGCGAGCACCGCCTGCACACCGTTTGCGAGGAGGCCACCTGCCCGAACATCGGCGAGTGCTTCGGCAAGGGCACCGCCACCTTCATGATTCTCGGCGACCTGTGCACGCGCCGCTGCCCGTTCTGCGACGTCGGCCACGGCAAGCCGCAGCCGCCCGATCCCGACGAGCCGCGGCAGCTCGCCGAAACTGTGGCGGCGATGAAGTTCAAGTACGTCGTCATCACCAGCGTCGACCGCGACGACCTCAAGGATGGCGGGGCGGCGCATTTCGCCGCCTGCATCGCCAGGATTCGCGAGCTGTCGCCGACGACGAAGATCGAGGTGCTGGTGCCGGACTTCCGCGGCCGGCTGCAAACAGCGCTCGAAGCCTTCGAGGGCCACCTGCCCGACGTGATGAACCACAACCTGGAAACCGTGCCGCGCCTCTACAAGCAGGCCCGGCCCGGCGCCGACTACGCGCACTCGCTGAAGCTGCTGAAAGACTTCAAGGCGTGCCATCCCGAAGTGCCGACCAAGTCCGGCCTGATGGTCGGTCTGGGCGAGACCGACGAGGAAATCCTGCAGACCCTGCGCGACCTGCGCGCCCACGACGTCGAGATGCTCACCATCGGCCAGTACCTGGCGCCCTCGGGCCACCACCTGCCCGTGCTGCGCTACGCGCATCCCGACGTCTTCGCCATGTACGCGCGCGAAGCCGAAGCGATGGGGTTCACCAACGCCGCCTGCGCGCCTCTGGTGCGGTCCAGCTACCACGCCGACATGCAGGCGCACGGCGCCGGCGTGGCTTGAAAAACGCCTATCCGCCCATGAAACGCCGGGTACCCGCGCGATACTTGTCGTCGTAAGGCGCGCGCATGCCGAACCTGCTGGCCAGATCCAGCCGCGCCTGGCGGTAGATCGGCTTGGCATGCGAGAACTGGCGAAAGCCGTCCCGGCCGTGATAGACCCCCATCCCGCTCGGGCCGACGCCGCCGAACGGCAGGGTTTCGCAACCCGCGTGGGCGGCGACATCGTTGATCGACACGCCACCGGAAGTCGTCCGCGTGAGCACCTCCTCCACTTCGGCGCCGTTCGGGGGGCCAAAATAATAGAGGGCCAGCGGCCGGTCATGGCGGTTGATGTAGTCGATCGCTTCGCCGGTGTCGCGATAGGTCTTGAGCGGCAGCAGCGGCCC
>ERZ724526.2047-NODE-2047-length-9969-cov-4.728667_pt1 | contig 9969 bp, 7 predicted proteins | sample MGYA00376059_ERZ724526 | MGnify/ENA primary metagenome ERZ724526 (study PRJEB28724, sample SAMN07190883) | activated sludge metagenome | isolation source: activated sludge of sewage treatment plant in Hong Hong | place: Hong Kong | collected 2016-03-17 ... | reverse complement strand
TGTCATCGTGAGTTTTGTCCTGTTGTAAACATCTGTCCGCTCTGCAAGGGGTAGTAGTGACACTGCCCCGCCCGTAGAGCGGACGGGTGTTTACAACAAGACAAGGGGACATCGGGACCTTTACCTTGAATGATTCAAGGACTTCAGCAGGTCTTCCATATTCCCTTCTGAAACGGGAATTTCAAAGTCACCGATCTTGATCTGGTGGCTTCGTATGGATTCGACTTTTGCCAGGTTGACAATAAAGGATTTGTGGACACGCAGAAAACCTTGAAGGGGGAGTTTTTCCTCGATACCCTTCAGGGTAGACTTGGTCAGGACAGGCTTCCGCATAGATGTCAGATAAATCTTGACATAATCCTTCATGCCTTCGATGTGAGTGATTTCATTTACAGCGATTTTCACAAGCGAATATTCTACGTTTACAAAAAAGAAACCGGGATGGTCTCCGATTGCGTTCGATTGTGAAGGCGGTACTGAAACAGGATTAAGTAGTGCTTGTTTTTTTCGGTGTTCGTCCAGTGCCTTGTAGGATGCCTTTGTGAAACGTTCCAGGCTGACGGGTTTCATCAGGTAGTCTATCACGTCAAGGTCGTAACTTTCCACGGCATAATTGGAATAAGCCGTTACCAGAATTGCCATCGGCTTTTCGCGGAGGCTTTGCAGGAACTTCGTGCCGGCCATTCCGGGCATCTGAATATCCAGAAACATCAGATCCACTTCGTGTGCCTGCAGGGCCTCCATCGCTTCGAAAGCATTTTTGCAACTGCGTACCAATTCCAGAAACGGAATCTGCCGGATGTTTTCTTCCAGCATTTTGCGTGCCATGCTTTCATCATCGACGGCAATACAGCGAAGTTTCATGAATAAACAAGGATGACTGTTCAGAAGTTGACGAAATATACGGCAAATTATTCTATACCGGCAGCAGTTTGTCCGTGCGGCCGGCCCAGTTTCAGCCACAGTTCTACCTCAAACCAAGTATCATTTTGCACGATATCGAGCCTGTGTGCGCCCGGATATAACAATTCAAGCCGCCTGCGTACATTTTGAAGTCCGATCCCCGAACTGTTGTCCTTGTCATTTTGTGAGCCGGGTGCAATCTTGTTCCGCACCTTGAAGCGCAGTTCCCGCTCGTCGAGTTGCAGATCGATTTCGATCACCGGCCGATCGACCAGTCCCACGCCGTGTTTAAAGGCGTTTTCCACAAACGGGATCATCAGCATGGGCTCGATAGTGTGCGCCACAGGGTCGCCTTGCAGTCGTACCATTATTGCCACATCCTCTTCAAACCTGATCCTTTGCAGTTCGATGTAGTTGTTCAGATAACTGATCTCCTTTTCGAGCAGTATCTGCGCGTCGTTGCTTTCGTACAACATGTAGCGCATCAATTCGGAGAGTTTGATCGTCACCGGTTCTGCATTAGCCGATCCTGACCGGATCAGATACACGATGCTGTTGAGGATATTGAAGATAAAATGCGGGCTGATCTGTGAGCGCAGGAAGGACAATTCAGATTGCAGCCGCTCCTGTCGCTCTTCCACCCGTGCCTTTTCGCCTTCCAGCATGTACAACACCAGGGCATAACCGGTACTCACTGCCGCTACAAATAACACCGGAAACAAGGCCTTGTAGGAGTGGAATACCACACCCTTACTGTCGGGCGCCAGCAGCCAGTTTTTCATAACACCCTGAAGTACAATAAAAAACACCGCCACGCCAAGCAACGACACCAGGTAAACCACAATACCCCGCCTGCGCAACAGACGGGGCGCCAGCCATTCCGTATTCAGAAAAAACAGGGCAATATTGGTCAGGGAAGCGGGTAATATTTTCAAGAAAAACTGCTGTCGCCAACTGTTGTCGTTGTCGAAAGGAATGAATGGCGCTGCATACCAGATACCAAAAAAGGTAAGGATGAACAGCCAGCGGGTCAGCCGGTCGGAGGTGATATTGTTGCCGAACAGATTCATATCGGTAAAAGGCAGCAGTGGATGCCGGCCAAATATATAAGCTCCTGTCCGGCTTCAGGCGGGGTTGACGACGATGCCGGGAATTCCGGCGATATAAAGGCCGATACCGCCTGCATTTGCCTTCCCGGCGTCTGCACGGGCAAATCATCACCACATTTTCCCTTTTCATCTACTCTCACATTCCGGCAGCAAAAAAGCCTGTTACTTTGACCCGTTTCAACGCCTTCTGCGCCAAATAGCAAACAAGTTTTTTGGCTTTTGCGTGAACCATGCGCCATATTCATCCATTTCACCAGCGTTGAACACAAAATCTACTGCTTTAATATGATGAATCGAGTCCTCCGCCCCGTTTTCCTGTTTTTCGTCGCGCTGTCAGCGCCATTGCTTACAGTCGCCCAGATACAGGAATCGGGCGGAGGACCGGGCGCTGGCGTGCTCAAAGGCACCCTGGCCGATGCAACAACCCAACAGCCGCTCGCCTACGCCACCGTTACCCTGTTTTCCCTGCCAGACAGTACGGCCACCACGGGCGCCATTACAGACGAATCAGGTGCATTTGAACTGTATGCCAAACCGGGAAAATATTACCTGAGGGCCCAGTTTTTATCCTACCGCAGCGCCTACACGGGCGACATCACGCTAACCCAAAACGGCCCTGCGACCGATCTCGGTTCTATCGCGCTCGATTCCGACGCCACGATGATCGACGAGGTGGTGGTGCGCGCCGAAAAAAGCCAGGTACAGTTCGATCTCGATAAAAAGGTCTTCAACGTCGGTAAAGACCTGGCCAACCGCGGCGGCTCGGCAGCCGATGTGCTCGACAATGTGCCTTCGGTGACAGTAGACGTGGAGGGCAACGTCAGTCTGCGCGGCAGTGAGAACGTGCGCATTCTGATCGACGGGAAACCCTCGGGGCTGACCAGTTTCGGCTCCAACGGACTGGAACAACTTCCTGCCAACATGATCGACCGCGTCGAGGTCATCACCAACCCGTCCGCCCGTTACGAGGCGGAGGGCATGTCGGGCATCATCAATATCGTGCTGAAAAAAGACCGTCAACAAGGCATTAACGGAACGGTGGACCTCACGGGAGGTATCCCCGACGAGCACGGCGCTTCGATTAACCTCAACCTGCGCCGCAACCGTTTCAACTTTTTTACCAACTACGGCCTGCGCTACCGCAACAGTCCGGGTGAAAACAGCCTGTACCAGGAATTTTACAGCGGCGACACAACCTTCATCACCGACCTCCGGGGCGAACGCCGGCGCAGCGGCTGGTCGAACAACCTCCGCTTCGGAGCCGATTACTTTTTTAATCCCAAAAGCACGCTCACCAGTTCGTTTTCATGGCGCCGCAGCAACCAGGACAACTACAGCCTGCTTCGCTACAACGATTTCCTGAACGACCTGTCGAACCCGACCGGTATCACCAAACGCAGCGACAATGAAAAGGAAATCGAGCCCAACCTGGAGTACTCACTGAACTACAAAAAGACCTTCGAACGCGAAGGCCACGAACTGAGCGCCGATTTCCGCTACCAGGACAACTCAGAACGCGAGACATCCGATTTCCGGGAGCAATACTTCACGGCTACGGGTGAATTGTCCGGCCAGCCCGACCTGGAGCAGCGCTCCGACAACAATGAAAGCGAGCGCAATACCATCTTCCAGGTCGACTATGTGCAGCCTTTCGGCACAGACGGAAAATGGGAAGCAGGCCTGCGCAGCGGTCTCCGCAGCCTGCGCAATGATTTCATCGTGGAGGAATTCGCAGACAATGCCTGGCAAACGCTCCCGGGCCTGAGCAACAATGTGTTGTACGACGAAAACATCCACGCGGCATATGGCATCGTGGGTAATAAATTCGACCGTTTTTCCTGGCAGACCGGCCTGCGTATGGAACTCGCCGACGTCAAGACCGAGCTCCTGCAGACCAACGAGGTCAACGACAGGCCGCTTTATCTCAACTTCTTCCCCAGCGCACACCTCAACTACGACCTGCCCGGCGAAAATGCCCTGCAAATCAGTTACAGCCGCCGCATCCGCCGGCCGGGATTCCGCGAACTCAATCCCTTTTCGCAGTACACCGACGCCCGCAACTACTGGGGCGGTAACCCCAACCTCAACCCCGAATACACAGACGCCTATGAGATCGGCCACCTGAAACGCTGGGAAAAAGGCTCCCTGTCGTCTTCGGTTTACTACCAGCACACGACTGATGTCATAGAGCGTATCCGCACGCAACTGTCGGACACTTCCGCGATTACCCGCCCGACCAATCTGGCGACGCGCAACAACTACGGGTTCGAGTTTACGGGCACTTATGAGCCTTTCGAATTCTGGAAAATCAACGGCAACCTCAATTTTTTCCGCACCATCACCCGCGGGGAATTCGAGGGTCAGCAATTCGACGCCGATGCGTATACCTGGTTCGGCCGCATTTCTTCCCGAATTACCCTGCTCAAAAAAGTAGACGTACAGACCACCTTCAACTACCGCGCTCCGCGCAACACCACGCAAGGCCGTTCCAAAGCCATGTACCACGCCGACCTCGCAGCCAGTATGGATGTCCTGAACAAAAACGGCACCCTGACCTTCAGCGTCCGCGACGTGTTCAACACCCGCCGCTGGCGGCAAATATCACAAGGCGCCGACTTCTACACCGAAGGCGATTTTCAATGGAGGGCAAGGCAAATGACCCTGACCTTCAGTTACCGGATCAACCGCACCAAAGAGCAAAAGCGCGACCGGGACATGGAAGGCGGCGACGGCATGGATTTTTAACCATCACTTATCACTTACCACCTAACACTTAATGAAAAAATACCTTAAGCCCGCGCTGTACGTTCTTCTGGGCCTGTTGGTCGTGGCACAGTTCATCAAGACTGAACGCAACCTGTCGAACGACCAGACCAACCACCTTGCCACCCAATACCCCCTCCCGGAACCTGTTGAGGCCATCCTGAAAACTTCGTGCTACGACTGCCACAGCAATTACACGGTCTATCCCTGGTATGCCAATGTGCAGCCCGTAGCCGCCTGGCTTAACAACCATGTCAGGGAAGGCAAACGCGAGCTGAACTTTTCTAGCTTCACCACACGCCGCATCGCCGTGCAAAACCACAAACTGGAGGAGATCATTGAAATGGTCAGGGAAGACGAAATGCCGCTGGCATCCTACACCTGGGTACACCGCGACGCCATCCTGTCACCGGAACAGAAAGATGTATTGCTGAACTGGGTGCAATCAACCATGGATTCCATCAAAGCGCAATACCCGGCCGACAGCCTCGTGCTGCGGCGGAAGGGGTAAAACGTTGGCAGTTTTTTGTTTTCAAACGGAACTGGAAACGGTGAATTTATTTGTGTTGTAATATATTTCGGGTGATTTCCCGTACTAACGCTGCGCGTCACCCGTGCAGACGCTGCGCGTCAGACGGTGCATGATAGGCTATTATACCACTTACAAGATCATTACCATATTTCAACAGCAACTGAAAAATGCTACACAGATTACTCCTCGCCGTTGCAGTTATTTTGCCCCTTGCGCTGCACGCCCAGTTTCCACAGGGCGCCGGACGCGGCCAGTTCAACGCCGCACAATTCAATATCGGCCGGTTTTACGGCAAGGTAGTAGACAAGGAGACGGGCAAGGGACTGGGTTATGCGTCGGTACAACTCCGGGGCATGCGCTTCGACAGTACCAGCCGTTCGATGAAGGAAACGGTCATCGCGGGCCAGTTGACCGAGGCAAACGGCGATTTCAGCCTGGAAGGGCTGCCCGTTCGCGGACAGTTTACCCTCATCATCAACTACATGGGCTATGCGACCGTGGAGCAGAAAGTCGCCTTTGAGATCAAAATGCCCGACGGCAGCGCACCCTCGGGCGGCAACCCCGGCGCCATGGCCGGCGCGGTGGACAAAGACCTCGGCAACATCGAACTGGACGCCTCCTCGCGGCTCCTGCAGGAGGTCACCGTCACGAGCGATGCCTCCCAGGTCACCCTGGCCCTCGATAAGAAGATATACCGCGTCGACAAGGACGGCGTGGCTGCCGGCGGCACCGCCGAGGATGCCCTGAAGAACATTCCCTCGCTCAACGTCGACCTCGACGGCAACCTGACCCTGCGCAACGCCGCGCCCCAGATTTTTGTCGACGGCCGCCCTACCCCGCTCACGCTCGACCAGATTCCGGCAGACGCCATCGACAACGTCGAGGTGATCACCAACCCTTCGGCCAAATACGACGCCTCGGGCGGCAACGCAGGCATCGTCAACATCGTCCTGAAAAAAGACCGCCGCATTGGCTACAACGGCAACCTGCGCACCGGGGTCGACATGCGCGGACGCATCAACCTCGGCGGCGACATCAACGCCCGCGAAGGCAAGATCAACGGTTTTATCGGCGGCAACTACAACCAGCGTCGCACGCTCAGCACGGGCGCCACCGACCGCCAGAACCTGTTCGGCACGCCCAGGACCAACGTGTACCAGACCAACGACGGGGAAAACAACGGCTATTTCGCCATGCTGCGGGGCGGTATCGACTGGTTTATCAACAACCGCAACACCCTGACCCTCAGCGGCTCTGGACACGGCGGCAACTTCGGTTCTACCGACATGGTCGGTATACGGACCGATACCCTCGGGAGCGGCGGCATCACGACAAGCCAGGCGCTGCGCCTGACGGACAGCGACCGCAGTTTCCGCAACTACGGCGGACAGGTATTGTACAAACACCTTTTCCCGAAAGAAGGCAAGGAATGGACCGCCGACGTCAACTACAACGCCAGCAAATCGGACAACGAAGGCTTTTTCAACACCACCTACCTCGATTCGCCGCTGGAGAACCGGCAAAAGCAGACCGGCAACAACTCCAACGAGTTCGTTACGGTGCAAACCGACTACGTCAACCCCCTCGGCGCCGGGATCAAGGTGGAACTGGGCGCGCGGGCTGCCGTGCGCAATTTCCGCAGCGGCAACGGCAATTTTCAGTACAGTGACAACAGCGGCGACTATGTGCAGGTGCCCGGCTTCGCCGACCGCTACAAATTCAACGACCAGGTGTATGCCGGCTACGGCAACTTCAGCCAGTCGTTCAAAAGGTGGGGTTACCAGTTGGGTCTGCGCGCAGAAAGTTCGCTGTACACCGGCACCCTGATCGATACCGACTCGACCTTTACGAACGAATACCCGTTCAGCCTTTTCCCCAGCGCATTCCTGACCTACAAGATCGATGAGCAGGACAACCTGCAACTCAGTTACACCCGTCGCATCAACCGCCCCAACTTCTTCCAGATCATACCGTTCCCCGATTTTTCCGACTCGCTGCTGCTCTCGCGCGGCAACCCCGGACTCAGGCCCGAGTTCACCAACGCCGTGGAACTGACCTACCAGAATATATTCACCAAAGGCCACAACCTGCTGGCCAGCGTCTACTACCGGCGCGCTACCGACCTGATCACACGCTACCAGTTTTCAGAATTCAACGAAATACTGGGCCGCGAAGCCATTGTGTCGACTTACGAGAATTCCAACTCCAGCACGGCCTACGGACTGGAGATCACTGTGAAAAACACCTTCTGGAGCAAGGTGGAACTCACCTCCAACGTCAATTTCTACAATTCCATCGTGGATGCGCGCAACGTGGAGGCAGACCTGCGCACCGAGCAGTTTACCTGGTTTGCCAAGGAAAACCTGAGCGTCAAACTGCCGAAAAACTTCACCGTCCAACTGTCCGGCTCCTACCAGAGTCGCACAGCGTATTCGCTCTCGAGCGGCAGCCGGTACGGCGGCTGGGGCGGCGGCGCATCGAGCACCGCGCAGGGATACGCCATTCCGGTATGGTATGTGGATTTCTCGCTGCGCAAAGACCTGTGGAACCGCAAGGCGACCCTTACGCTGAACGTACAGGACATCTTCCGCTCGCGCAAAAACGGTTCGTACTCGGCATCGGAATTTTTTATTCAGGAATCGTGGCGCCGCCGCGATCCGCAACTGGTGCGGGTCAATTTCTCCTGGCGCTTCGGCAAATTCGACGTTTCGCTGTTCCGGCGCAAGAATACGCGGGTAGAAACGGAAGGTATGGATAGCGGTTTCTAGGGAAATAACAGGATAATTGGGATAATTAAGCCATCAAAGAGATGACTCCATTACCCCAATTATCTCTTCTTTTCGGTTTAGGAAGATTTTCTCGAGTTTTTGGTATCGAGGACGTCTTTGCGCAGGGTTTGTGCGAGGTCTTTCAGTTCCTGCATGGCCTTGCGAACGCGCGCGCCTGCGGCGTTGTTGCCTCCGTAAAACTTCTGTACATCAGCCTCTGCGTCGGCAACGGCTTTTTTGATTGATTCAAAAACTTTGCTCATACTAATGATTTGTTTGAATGAAGAAACGGCGTAAATGTACGCTATTCTTCAATAAATGCACAAAAAGCAAAAATTTGTTTCAAAGGAGGCGGAATATTTTACCGGCAAAACGCTCCGTCGGCAGCCGATTGCGGCGTTTGTGCCTTGCCGTTTGCCGTGCATGTGGCCTGTTTTTTGTCGGCCGACACAAAATGCCGCCCCATGCAAATATACCTCGATTCATTCGGCGCTTTTCTGGCCGTCCGCGACGGCATGTTCTCCGTGCGCACGCGCACGGGCGAGCCGCGCACCTTCGCCCTGAGGCAGGTGAGCGCCATTCTGCTGACCAAAGGCACCTCCCTGAGCGCCGACGCAGCCCTGCTGGCCCTGGAAAACGACATTCCCGTGCTCCTCATCGACGCCAACACCCATTTCCCGCTCGGGCAAATCAGCAGCGGGCGACCGGGTTCTATCGCTTCCATCCGCAAAAACCAGGCGCTGTTCGCCCGTTCGGGCGCAGGCTATGCATGGGTGGCCGCGCAACTGGCTCAAAAGATCGGCCGGCAGCGCGCCCTGCTCCGGCGACTCGGCGAATCGCCGCAGGCGCCGCCTGGATTTGCCGCCGATACCGCCCTGCAGGACAAGGTCATTAGCGCCCTGGAGCGCGGTTTCGCCCAATGGACGCCGCCCGAAACCTGGGATGCCGGTACCATGGACGAAACCGCCGGGCGCTTCAGGGGGCAGGAGGGTACCGCCTCCCGGCTGTATTTTCAGGCCATTGCCCGCTACCTCGACGGGCGGCTCGACTTTCAAAGCCGCGGCAAGCGCCCGGCCTACGATCCCTTCAACGCCTTGCTCAACTACCTGTACGGCATGCTCTATACCACCGTACACCTGGCCCTGCTGAAAAGCGGCCTCGATCCCTACACCGGCATCCTGCACGCCGACCGCTACGGCGCCTCCCCTACCCTCGTGTTCGACGCCATCGAGCCCTGGCGCCCCTGGGCCGACGAGGTGGCCATCGGGCTGGCCCTCAGCGGCGCCGTCAGCGAGACGTCGTTTGAGCCCGACGACCGGGACCAGGGACTCTGGCTCGGCGCCGAAGGCAAAAGCGCCGTGATCGACGCCTTTCTAGCCTTTCTGCAGGAGAAGGCGCCTTACGAGCAGCGAACAATGCGCAGGGGCGCGCAGGTGGATCTGGACGCACAAAAACTGGCGGTATTTTTGAAGGACTGGACAGGAGAAAACTACCCTGTGCCATGATGAAATATCGCTCCCTGATCTTGCCCCTGGCCTTCCTGTTGCCCGCCATACCCGGCCTTGCCCAGGACCCCGACCTCGAATCCGACGAACGCGATGCGCTCGAAAACGTGTACCGCACCAGCGACGGCGACGGGGAGATACCCGTCAGTCGCCGCGACCGGCAGGGCAAAAAGCGGGTAAGCGTACCCCGCGGCGCCTACCGCATCGGCAGCATCTGTATGGATGATTCCCAAAGCCCCACCCGCAGCAGCGGCGCCTGCAGCGGCCACGGCGGCGTGCGCTACTGGCTCTACCGGACCGTGGAAGGCGATACCGTAAGGGTGATGACCGGCAGACACGAGCGGCACCCGCAGCCCGAGCCTCAAGGTGCCGGTGGGCCTCGCCTACGT
>ERZ724526.2044-NODE-2044-length-9981-cov-6.101854_pt1 | contig 9981 bp, 8 predicted proteins | sample MGYA00376059_ERZ724526 | MGnify/ENA primary metagenome ERZ724526 (study PRJEB28724, sample SAMN07190883) | activated sludge metagenome | isolation source: activated sludge of sewage treatment plant in Hong Hong | place: Hong Kong | collected 2016-03-17 ... | reverse complement strand
TGGCGTGAAACTCGCCATCGTCGCCCATGACCTTGGGGCCGGAATCCAGATCCATCGCTTGTGCTCCAGTAGGCAGCGCCGCAGACAAGTACCGCGCTTGAAGTCGAGATAGCGGCGGGTTCAATGCCTTGACCCGCCGAGTGGGGCGAATGTGCAGGCCGAAGCCTGCAGTCGCACGCGCAGTGCTACTTCGCCGCCTGAATGCGGTCGTAGTCCTTGCGGTCGAAGCCCAGCGACTCAAGGGTTGTGCTCTTGAGCACGGCCTGCTGGAAGCCCGCGCGATCCACCTGCACGATGTTGAGGCCTTTCTTCTTGAACTCTTCCACCAGCTCGCTCTCGCGCTTGATGATCTGCGCCGTCGCGCGCGCTGCGGCCTCACGTGTGACCTCGGTGAAGATGCTCTTTTCGGCGTCGGTCAACTTGTTCCACACATGTGGCGCAATCTGGGTTACGAGTCCATCGACAATGTGACCAGTCAGCATGATGTGTTTCTGCACCTCGAAGAACTTCTTGGCCTCAATCGTGGTCAGCGGATTCTCCTGAGCTTCCACCGTGCCGTTCTGCAGCGCCAGGTAAACCTCGGCAAACGCGATTGGTGTTGGGTTAGCGCCGCAGGCCTTAGGGGTGGCCATGTAAACCGGCACATCAGGCACACGAATCTTCAAACCCTTCATGCCTGCGCAGTCGTTGAATGGGCGGTTCGAGGTGGTGTGTCGCGCACCGTAGTACGTGTAAGCGGTCATCTGGATGCCGGTCTTGGCGCGGTAGCCATCAACCATCTCCTTGAATACCTCGCTCCGGGAGTACGCCGCCTGATGCGCTGCGTCGCGGAAGATGAAGGGGTAGTAGGCGATGCCCAGCCTCGGATAGCTGCGCGCCGCAAACGACGGGCCACTGATGATCATGTCGACCGTGCCGAGCGTCATGCCCTGATTGATATCGGTTTCCTTGCCCAACGAGGAGGCCGGGAACACCTGTATCTCGAACTTGCCGTTCGTTCGCTTCTTGATTTCGTTCGCCGCCCACACCGATTCGGTGTGATACGGCTCAGATGTCTCATAGACGTGCGCCCACTTGAGCTTGGTCTGGGCGATGCCGACGGCCGGTGCGATGAGCGCTGCGGCGACGAGCGCGGACGTGACGAGAGTGCGGAATTTCACGGGAGCCTCCTTGTGCGGGTTGAGAGCGGCGATCCGGACTCTGACGGTCCGTTAAGCGCTGCGTTGCCGATAGCATAAGCGATTACGACGCCAGTCATCGTACAAGGGGAGACGGAGTGAAACCAAGCAGGATTACCCACATTCGCGCAACACCGGTGACCGTGCCATTGCAGGCCCCGCTGCTGCACAGCAATGGTGCGCACTGGGGCCGCTTCGTGCGCACTATCGTTGAGGTGGAAACGGACGATGGCTACATCGGGCTCGGTGAGTTCGGCGGCGGCGGTGAGGTTGCCAGCGCTGGCATCGAAAGCCTCATCACTTACCTCAAGGGCCACAATGTCTTCGAGCTGGAGGCGCTGCGCTTCGCCATCTGCAACCCGACGGCGAGCCTCTACAACAATCGCACCCAGCTGCACGCTGCCATCGAGTTCGCGTGCCTCGACATCATGGGCCAGCGTCTGGGCGTACCGGTGGCGGAGCTGCTGGGCGGGCGGGTGCGCGAATCCGTTGAATTCGCCAGTTACCTGTTCTTCCGCCTGCCGAACGAAAGGACGGGCGAGGGCGAAGTGCGCACCGCCGATCAGCTCGTCGCCCACGCCAAAGCGCTGCAGGCCGAGCACGGCTTTACGGCACACAAGCTGAAGGGCGGCGTTTACGCACCGGACTACGAGCTCAACGCCTACCAGGCCGTCGCTGCCGCGCTGCCGAAGGACCGCTTCCGTTACGACCCGAACTCCGCTTTTTCGCTGGCCGACGCCATCCGCTTCGGGCAAGGCATCGCCGACATCAACAACGACTACTACGAAGACCCGGTGTTCGGCATGCCGCAACTGTCGCGGCTGCGTGAGTTTGTGCGCATCCCGATTGCCACCAACACGGTCGTCGTCAACTTCGAGCAGCTCGCCATGAACGTCACCACGCAACCGCGGGCGGTCGACGTGGTGCTGCTCGACACCACGTTCTGGGGCGGCATCCGGCCCTGCATCAAGGCGGCCGCGATCTGTGACACCTTCGGCCTGGGCGTCGCGGTACATTCGTCGGGCGAGCTCGGCATCCAGCTCGCGACCATGCTGCACATGGGCGCCGTGGTGCCCAACTTGGGCTATGCGGCGGATGCGCACTATCACCATCTGGTCGATGACATCATCGTCGGCGGCAAGATGAAGTACGTGAATGGCGCGATCCAGGTGCCCACTGGCCCGGGCCTCGGCGTTACGCTCGATCGCGAAAAACTGCGGCAGTACCACGAGCTGTTCAAGGAACTGGGTGGCTACACCTACGACCGCGACCCATCGCGCCCCGGCTGGTATCCGCTGGTGCCGAACTCGCGATGGAAGGCTGCGTGATGGGCGCTGAAGCGGCCGTAGTGCCGGTGTTGCCGCCGTTCGTCAGCCTGTCCGATCTAATCCGGTGGCATGCCCAAACACGACCCCTGGCGACGGCGCTCTGCGACGGAGACCTGACGCTGAGCTACGCGGCGCTCGATGCGCAGATGACCCGGGTATCGGCATCGCTGCAGCGTGACGGACTGAAGCCCGGCGACGTCATCTCGGTCTGCGCGGCGAGCACGGCGCGTTATGCACTGGTGTTTCTGGCGGCGCTTCGTGCGGGCGTGGTCGTGGCCCCGCTGGCGCCGTCGTCAACCGCGAGCAGTCTGCGCGCGATGTTGCGTGATGCCGACGCGCGTCTGCTGTTTCTTGACGCAGACGTCGCCGAGCTGCTCGACTCGGGGCCAGACGCGGCAAACGGTTTGCCCGAGCGTGTGGCGCTCGATGACAGCGCGGCAGGGCAACGCTTCGATGACTGGCTGGCCGACGCCGACGCGACGCCTGCTGGCGTCGCGGTCGCACCGCAGCATCCGTTCAACATCATCTACTCGTCTGGCACCACCGGCACGCCGAAGGGCATCGTGCAATCGCACGCGATGCGCTGGTCACACATTCAGCGCGGGGTGGCTTATGGCTACGGCCCGGAAGCGGTGACCCTGCTCGCTACGCCGCTTTACTCAAACACCACGCTGGTGTCGTTCTTCCCGACGCTCGGGCTCGGCGGGCAGGTGCATCTGATGCGCAAATTCGATGCGGAAGGCTATCTGCGCATCGCAGAGCGCATTCGCGCTACGCACACCATGCTGGTGCCGGTGCAGTATCAGCGCATCATGGCGCTGCCGTCGTTTGGCGATTTCGAACTGTCGTCGTTTCAGGCCAAGTTCAGCACCAGCGCGCCGTTCCGCGCCGAGCTGAAGGCCGATGTTCTTGCCCGCTGGCCGGGCGGGCTCATCGAGTTCTACGGCATGACCGAAGGCGGCGGCACCTGCATCCTCGAAGCGCATATGCATCCCGACAAGCTGCATACCGTCGGCAAACCTGCCGCGACCAGCGATATTCGTCTGATCGACGACGATGGGCACGAACTGCCGCCAAGCGCGGTCGGTACGCCTGGTGAAGTGGTCGGCCGCTCGCCGGGCATGATGACCGGCTATCACAACCAGCCTGAGAAAACCCGCGAGGCGGAATGGTTCGACGCCGCGGGCCAGCGCTTCATCCGCACCGGCGACGTGGGGCGCTTCGACGCGGAGGGATTCCTGACCCTCGTTGATCGCCGCAAGGACATGATCATCAGCGGCGGCTTCAACATCTACCCGAGCGACCTGGAAGCGGAGCTGCGTGCTCATCCGGATATCACCGATGTAGCGGTGGTGGGTGTGCCCTCCGAGCAGTGGGGCGAAACGCCGGTGGCGTTTGTGGTGCGCGCGGCGGATGCCGAAGCCGATGCGCCGACGCTACGCGCCTGGTACAACGCCCGCGCCGGCAAGACGCAGCGGCTGTCTGACCTGCGCTTCATCGACGAACTGCCGCGCAGCGCGATTGGCAAGGTGCTCAAGCGTGAGCTGCGCGACCTCTACCTCACCTCACCAAGCTGATTTCATGCGACTCAATCTGCAAATCCTTTCGTCACTGCCGGCAAACGTGCAGCGGCCGTCGCCCAGCGCGACCGGCGCGAATGTAGGCATCGTCCATCTCGGCATCGGCGCCTTTCACCGTGCGCATCAGGCGGTGTACACCGACGACGCGATGGCGCTGGCTGGTGGTGACTGGGGGATTTCTGGCGTCAGCCTGAAGTCGCCAACCGTGCGGGATCAATTGGCGGCGCAGGATGGGCTGTACTCCGTGCGCACAGTCTCGCGCGAGAGTGACGCGTGGCGCGTCGTGGGCAGTGTGCGTGAAGTGTTGTTCGCGCCCGAGCAGTTGCGCGAAGTGATTGCCCGCATTGCGCGCGCCGAGACGCAGATCGTTTCACTGACGGTGACCGAGAAGGGCTATTGCGCCAACGTCGGCCAGCGCGAGCCGCTGTGGGATCACCCCGATATTGCGAACGACCTGGCGCATGCCGATGCACCGGTCAGCGTGCTCGGCGTTCTCGTCGCCGGTCTGCATGAGCGCTATCGCAAGCGCGGCACGCCGCTAACGGTGCTCTGTTGCGACAACCTTACCGAAAACGGCGCCGTGCTTGAGGCTCTGGTGCACCGATTCAGCGAGCGACTGTATCCGCAGATGCTGCCGTGGTTGCGCGACAACGTGCGCTTTCCGTCGTCGATGGTGGATCGCATCGTGCCGGCGACCAGGCCGGAGGACTTGACGGATGCGGCACAAATTCTTGGCGTCGAAGACCGTGGCGTGGTGCGGGCCGAGCCGTTCGGGCAATGGGTGATTGAAGATCGCTTCGCCACGCTCCGCCCCGCATGGGATCGTGTTGGCGTGCAGTTCGTCACCGACGTCAAACCGTTCGAGAAGATGAAGCTGCGGCTGCTCAATGGCTCGCACTCACTGATGGCCTACCTCGGATACCTCGCCGGGTATGAAACCATCGCCGAGACGATTGCCGACCCCGCGTTCGAGGCCGCAGTGCGTGCGCTGCTGCGCGAGGCCGAAACCACGCTCGACCCGGTACCGGGTACCGACCTTGCGGCGTACCAAACGCAACTGATCGAGCGCTTCGGCAACCCGGCGAACGGTCACCGCTGTGCGCAGATCGCCATGGATGGCTCGCAGAAGATTCCGCAGCGCTGGCTGGCCGTTGCACGCGAGCGACTTGCAATCGGGCGGGGCATCGACGCCATTGCGCTCGCCACCGCAGGCTGGATTCGCTATCTCTATGGCAAGGACGAACTCGATCAGCCCATCACCATCGCTGACCCGCTCGCCAGTGAATTCGCTGCGATTGCGGCGAAGCACTCTTACGACGCAGTGTCGTTTGCCGATGCTTTGTTGCGCGTCGAGGCGGTGTTTGGCGACCTCGGGCGCAATCCGGCGTTCGCGGCGCCGGTGAAGCGGCTGGTCAGCCAGTTGTTTCGGGATGGGGCGCAGGCGACGATTTCTGCGGAGAGTTGACGATGCGCACAAACGTGCAAGCCTTGATCGAATGAGGCTGTCACGATGCTTAGTGACTTTGTGCTGGCATCTAGAAGCGCATATCTCAGGGGTTCGGAGAGCGCACCTGACTGGTCAGATCGACGTTCGGAAAGCGCGCCCAGCGCCACCCTATGGCAGCGACATGCCGCATTGCGAAACCAGGTAATTGCGGATGTCCGTCCAAGTCTTCCGCAAGGCCTGTGGGGCAAATGCGATGCCGCTCACGACTGCATTGCCGGTTACCCCCAGCGCCACTCGGGCGTGGATGAGCGTGTCAACGGTTGCGACTATGCTGCCGTCGCCGTCGACGTCGAGCGAACAGTTGCGGGCGTCGTTCGGAAAACCGTTATAGCGGGCGATGAAGAAGTCGGTGTCGGTGCTCACGGACGTGTGCGCGGCCGAACCGGCTACCACAATCTTTCCGTCCGTTTGCAAGGCGATCCCCATCCAGGGCAAATAGGCGCTCGAACTGTTCAGTAGAAGGTAGGACGGGGGGGCATGTGCAACGGCTACTTCCGATTTTCCATTGGATGACCACCGCCTCACAAGTCGAAAATCGATTCCTGCAACCGGGTTGTTCCAGCCAGCGTGGAAGACCCCGCCGTCGACATCCAGTGCGATAGCCCCAGCGTATCCTTCCGCTGCCGTTCCGCCATTGCCCACCACGCCGCCCGTGCCGAAGCTCGTGTCCAGAGAGCCGTCGGGTAGATAGCGAACTGCACATCCCGTGGTGCCACACTCTCCACCAACGACGATTTTTCCATTGGGGAGAATTGCTGCGCTGTAGGCGCGATTGTTCACGTTTGCCAGCGCTGCGGTCGTGACGTATCCGGTGCCGCCGAAGGTGCCATCAAGAGCGCTGCCGTTCGACAAAAATCTCGCGACGCAGATTCTGTCGTAGGTGCCTGAATCGCAATAGCCGGCGACAACGATTTTGCCGTCGGTCTGCACCGCGATCGCCTGAGCGCGCTGAGCGACGGAGGTAACTGCAAACGAGGTGCTGGCGCTACCGGTTGAATTGAACGTGGTGTCAAGCGTGCCATTGCTGTTGAGCCGGACGACGCAGAAATCCTCGCTGGTCGACGGGTATGTGCAGCCACCGGCCAACAGAATCTTGCCATCCGGCTGCAGTGCGATCGCGGTCGCCCGGCTCGAGAGCGACCCGGGGTTAATCGTCAACCAGCCTGTTCCTGCAGCGCCAAAGCTTGTGTCAAGGGCACCGGCTGTCGTGAAGCGTGCGGCACATATGAACGATGAAAGACCGTTGATGCAATTGCCCGCCATCACAAACTTGCCGTCCTGTTGCAGCGCCATCGCGTAGGCGTTGTCGGTGCCAACCAGGCTCTGAATCACCTTGCCACCCGTGCCGAAGGACGTGTCCAGCGTCCCGTCGGTCAGGTAACGAACCAGACAGAAGTCCCCGTCGCAAGAGCCGCCGACGACGATCCGGCCGTCCGGCTGCAACACCAACGCGCGCCCCAGATTCACGCTGCCCGGCGCGCCCACTGTCGTTGACAAATACCCGACACCGGCAAACGAAGAGTCGACCGAGCCGGGCGACTGCGCGCATGTGACGCTTATCCCGATCAGATTAACCAGCGCGCTGACGCAAATGAAAACTCGTACGCGAATCGATCCCGTCACCATTGTCGTTTCCCCACCTTGCCGACAAGAACCCTTCACCCAAGGACGAATTCGGTCGAAAGATCAGGACAGCAGCGTGTCGGCGCTGTTGCGACACGTGCAGCATTTGCGCTCGATCGACCCACCTTTGCTCAACGGGCAGACATCGGTATCGCGCCGCGCATCTGGTACCTGCCGCTGTCGCTCTTCCAGGCGCAATACGCTAGCCCACAGGTCGCGCGGCGCCATCATCTCCTGATCGTCTAAGTACGATTTGGACAAAGTACATAAATTATGTAAATAGACTATTATTCGCGAGAGTTGTTGTCGCTTTCAGTGAGCTTGAGCCCATGCCTGTGTCGTCTCGCCGTGCCGTTCGCTCTGACCTCCCGGGTACAGCCGGCGCGTCCGACCCGTTTGCCGCCCTGCCCAAGGTCACGGCGAGTGCGCTGGTGACCGGGATGCAGCAGGTCACCAGAACCGTGCTCACCCAGGGCGCCGTGGTCGTCACCAAGCATGACCAGCCGGCGATGGTGCTGCTCTCCGTTGAGCGCTACCGTGAGCTGGAGCAGGCTGGTGCGCCAGATCTCGACGCCTTGACCCGTGACTTTGACGCGATGTACGCTCGCATGCAGGCGACGGGCACGCGAGAGCGCATGGCCGACGCGTTTGCGGCGTCGCCAGTGGCGATGGGCAAGGCTGCAGTCGCTGTTCTGGTCAAACAGGGCACCGAGGCGACCGCCGACACCGACTGACACCGTACCCGTGACAGCCTGCATCTATGTGCTTGCCGGGGTCAACGGGGCGGGCAAAAGCAGCATCGGCGGCGCGCTGTTCGCTGTCAGCCAGGTTGACTGCTACAACCCCGATCTGGTGGCGCGGTCGTTGCTGGACGCGAGCCCCGGTATGTCGCAAACCGCGGCCAACGCCCGCGCCTGGGAAGTAGGGCGACGCGGCCTCTTGCGCGCGCTGGAAACCGGCGGCACCTATGCCTTTGAGACGACGATGGGCGCCCGTACTATCCCGGATCTGCTGATGAAGGGCGCCGTCAACGGCGCTGCGATACACGTCTGGTATGCCGGGCTGGCCACGGCGGAGTTGCATATCCAGCGCGTCAACGAACGCGTGGCGGCTGGTGGTCATCCGATCGCGGCGGCGAAGATCCGCGAGCGTTTCGACAGCAGCCGAGAAAACCTGATCCGGCTGTTGCCATATCTGGCAACGCTGCGCGTCTACGACAACAGCGAAAACAACGATCCAAAGCAGGGCGCACGACCGTCGCCGGTGTTCATCCTGCACATGGAGAACCGGCGCATCCTGGCGAGCGCCCGCGCGGTGCCGCAATGGGCCAAGCCGATCGTGATGGCGGCCATTCGTTGCGACGCGGCGGCGCGCGGCGGCTTGTGAGCGACGGTGGCGCGGGTGACGGGCGTGGTCGGGGCGTATCAATGAAAACCGCCGCAAAGGCGGCGGTTTCAGCGACGGCAGCCAAGGATGCCGGAATGCTTATCAGGCAATATCGCCCTGAATAATCCGCAGCATGCGGCGCAACGGCTCCGCGGCACCCCAAAGAAGCTGGTCGCCAATGGTGAAGGCGCCCAAATACTCCGGGCCCATCGCCAGCTTGCGTACGCGGCCGACCGGGATGTTCATGGTGCCGGCGACATTTTTCGCGGTGAGTTGCGTCTCGGTGGCGACGCGCTCGTTGGGCACGAACTTAGCCCACGGGTTGTCGTTCGCGATCATGGCTTCGATGTCGGCGAGGGGCACGTCTTTCTTCAGCTTGAAGGTAAGCGACTGCGAGTGGCAGCGCATTGAGCCGATACGCACACAGGTGGAGTCGATCGGAATCTCCGGCGTGCCGAACATCTTGCCGAGGCCCATGATCTTGTTGGTCTCGGCGCCGCCTTTCCATTCCTCGAGGCTGGTGCCGTCGCCACGGTCGGCGTCAATCCACGGGATCAGGTTGCCACCGAGCGGAACGCCGCGGAAGTTGGCGGTTTCCTCGGGCGTGAAGGCGCGTTGTTTGGCCGTGACTTTGCGATCGATCTCGAGGATGGCGCTGGCGGGGTCGGCGAGCAGGTCTTTCACCTCGGCGTAGAGGGCGCCGTATTGCGTCAGGAGTTCGCGCATGTTGGGCGCGCCGCCGCCGGACGCGGCCTGATAGGTGGACGTCTGCATCCATTCGACCAGACCGGCCTTGTACAGCGCGCCGACGCCCATCAGCATGCAGCTCACAGTGCAGTTGCCGCCGATCCAGTTTGTGATGCCTTTTGACAGCGCGGACTTGATCACCGGCATGTTGACCGGATCAAGGATGATGATCGCGTCATCGTCCATCCGCAAAATCTTCGACGCGTCGATCCAGTGGCCCTTCCAGCCAGCTTCGCGTAGCGGCTTGTAGATAGCCTTGGTGTAGTCACCACCCTGACAGGTGATGATGATGTCCATGGTTTTGAGTGCGTTGACGTCATTGCCGTCCCGGAGAATCGGGTCGAATACCTTGCAGCCGGTAATCTTCGGCGCCGGTTTGCCGGCGGTGGAAGTGCTGAAAAAGGTGGTTTCAATGGCGTCAAAGTCGCGCTCTTCGCTCATGCGTTGCATGAGGACGGAGCCGACCATTCCTCGCCAACCAACGAGACCGACGCGCGGCACGGGTTGCAGGGCAGGCTGGGACATGATTTCCTCTCGGTTTGGAACTGGTTTGAAAAATGCTGCAATGCAGCGAACCCGCAAGGATACTGCATTTGCGGGCGATTCGCTTGTATTTGCCTGATTTTTCAGCG
>ERZ724526.2043-NODE-2043-length-9993-cov-4.110888_pt1 | contig 9993 bp, 6 predicted proteins | sample MGYA00376059_ERZ724526 | MGnify/ENA primary metagenome ERZ724526 (study PRJEB28724, sample SAMN07190883) | activated sludge metagenome | isolation source: activated sludge of sewage treatment plant in Hong Hong | place: Hong Kong | collected 2016-03-17 ... | reverse complement strand
TCATCGTTCATAGATCATCGTTTATCGTTATCAAATAACTATTTTTGCCGCTCCAATAAAAATACTTCGTATGCATTTCGAGACCAAGACCATTCACGCCGGCGTTCATCCGGATCCGTCCACCGGTGCGATCATGACACCGATATTTCAGACTTCTACTTACGTCCAGGACGGCCCCGGACACCATAAAGGTTATGAATATGCCCGCACGCAGAATCCTACCCGAACCGTTCTGCAGGACAACCTGGCAGCACTGGAAGGCGGTCACGCGGCTTATTGTTTCGGCAGCGGTCTGGCAGCTATGGATGCGGTTATCAAACTCCTGCGCAGCGGAGATGGTGTTCTTGCCAGCAACGATATGTATGGCGGGTCTTTCAGGCAATTGGACAAGGTGTTCAGGCAATTTGGTATTGACACCGTGCTCATCCCCATGCAGAATCCTGATCACGTCGAAGCAAGTATTGCACCCAATACACGCTTGATCTGGATCGAGACGCCAACTAATCCGCTACTCAACATGGTGGATATCGAAGCCGTCTGCCACATTGCACGTGCCCGAGGTATTCTCGTCTGCGTGGACAATACTTTTGCCACGCCGTATTTGCAGAATCCAATCAGGCTCGGCGCCGATCTTGTACTTCATTCTGCCACCAAATACCTCGGTGGCCATTCGGATGTGGTACATGGGGTCGTCGTCTGCAGCAGCGGGGAGCTCGCTGAGAAGATCAAGTTTATTCAGAACGCCAGCGGTGCCGTGCCCGGTCCGATGGATTGTTTTCTTATTCTGCGCGGTATCAAGACATTGCACGTCCGTGTGGACCGTGCCTGCGAAAATGCGGCAAAGATTGCAGACTTCCTGTTGTCACACCCCCGTGTCAAGCGGGTGCTCTATCCCGGACTCAACACACATCCGGGACATGACATTGCCAAAAAACAAATGAAGAAATTTGGTGCCATGCTCTCCTTTGATCTGCACGATGATAGTATAGAAGCGGCGTTCAAAGTTCTCGCAGGTACGAGGCTATTCTCCTGCGCAGAGTCACTGGGAGGTGTCGAAAGCCTGATCGGCCACCCTGCATCCATGACCCACGCCTCGCTGCCGCGGGAGGAGCGAATGAAAAGCGGCCTGACCGACACCTTGATTCGTCTAAGTGTCGGCATTGAGCATATCGACGATCTGATCGAAGACCTCCGGCAAGCCCTGGATTCGTAACTTTGAGCTCTATACACTATGATGACACACCAACCTATCAAAAATTGGGCAGAAGACGACCGCCCAAGAGAAAAATTTGCTTTCAAGGGGGCAAGCTCGCTCAGCAACTCCGAATTACTGGCAATTATTCTTGGTTCCGGCAACCGGCGCATGAGCGCGGTAGAACTGGCAAAACATATTCTGGAGCACTGCTCTAATAACCTGACTGCCCTGTCAGGCCTGGGCATCGAGCGGCTACAACAATTCGAAGGCGTCGGTCAAGCCAAAGCAATCCATATTGCCGCGGCCTTTGAGCTGGGCCGAAGGCGCCAGCAAAGTGAAGCGCTCGAACTCCCAAAGATCAGCAGCAGCGCAGACGCCTTCCAGTATCTTCGGACCCGAATGGAGGACCTCGCGGTCGAACAGTCCTGGATCCTGTTTATGAACAACAGCCATGCCGTGGTCTCCGTAGAACAATTAAGCGCTGGTGGTATCGCCTCCACTGTCATCGATCCTCGAATTGTATTTCGCCGCGCCCTGGAAAACAAAGCCTGCGCCATCATCCTTTCGCACAACCACCCTTCCGGAACGCTCAAACCCAGTCAGGCAGACCATGAAATCACGCGCAAGATCAAGGAAGCGGGTAAGCATATCGACATTCAGCTTCTTGATCATCTGATCATCTCCAACAAAGGCTATTTCAGTTTTGCCGATGAGGGTGTATTGTGATAACTTCTGCAGTGCTGCCGTGCATGCAAAAACTCCAAACAAAAGGCGCTGAGGATTGTCTTATACCTGTCCTGCTAGAAAAAGATATGTTATGCCTGGTGCGGATCTCGGGACAAAATGTAGATAATGGATAAGAATTCATCTTCCGGCATGGCGATGATCCGCAGATTGTTGCGGCTCGCCCGACCCTTTCGCGGCCCGTTTTTGCTGGCAGCGCTCATGGCGCTGGTGATGGCTCCACTCAATGCCTATTTGCCTTACCTGACCCACCGCATTGTCGATGATTATATCATGCGCTCCGACCTTCATGGACTGAGGGTTTGGTCAGCCGTATTTATTGGTGTACTGGTCTTATTGACGGTGCTAAGATATGCGTTCAGCATCCTGACGAATTTTTTGGGTCAGACGATCATTCAGGAGATGCGCCTCAGCGTTTTTTCCAAAATCCTGTCATTCCGTCTCTCCTACTTTGACCGTTCTGCGGTAGGTACAAACACCACACGCACCATCAATGACCTGGAATCCATCAACGTTGTTTTTTCCGAAGGTCTGATCACCATTGTATCGGATATTCTGTCGCTGCTCATGGTACTGGTTATGATGTTCTATACCAGCGTCAAACTGACACTGATCTCACTGGTGACCTTTCCGTTGCTTCTTATCGCTTCCTATGTTTTTAAAGAAAAAGTCAAGGCTTCTTATCAGCGGGTACGGAATGAAGTCGCCCAGATGAATTCCTTCCTGCAGGAACATATCTCCGGTATGCGGTTGGTACAGATTTTTACCGCTGAAGCGCAGACTGCAGAAAAATTCAGAAAAATAAACAGAGAATATACCCAGGCCAACCTGGATGGTATTTTCTATTATGCGGTGTTTTTTCCGGTGGTGGAAATTATTTCTGCGGCTTCCCTTGGCTTCATGATCTGGTGGGGTGCCAAAGGGGTTATTGCCGAAGAAGTAACGGTGGGTCAGCTGGTCGCATTCCCGATGTTCCTGGCTCGCCTGTTCCAACCGGTACGCATGCTCGCCGACAAATTCAATACCCTTCAGATGGGTCTGATTGCAGCCCAAAGGGTTTTTCAACTGTTGGATCTGAATGAGTCAGAACGCAATCAGGGACGCATCGCCTCGGGTTCGCTCCGGGGAGAAATTGAATTTCGCTCCGTCAATTTTGAGTATGTACCCGGTGTGCCGGTCCTTCAGGATGTCAGTTTTCGATTGGAACCAGGACAATCGTTGGCTATTGTTGGCAGTACCGGATCTGGCAAGACTAGTCTGATCAGTGTACTGACAAGGCTCTATGACATCCAATCAGGTGAAATCCTGATCGATGGCAGACCAGTAACGGAATACGAACTCGGATATCTTCGAAGCCGCTTTGGACTGGTATTGCAGGACGTGTTTTTGTTTTACGGAACGATTGCCGACAATATCTCTCTCCGGAACGATGCCATCACGCGCGAAGAAATCATTGCCACCTGTAAGTCTATTGGCGCCGATGAATTTCTGAGCAGACTGCCTGGTGGCTATGACTACATGGTGGCTGAGCGGGGAGCCAATCTGTCTATGGGCCAAAGACAGCTGATTTCTTTTGTTCGCGCCTTATTGTACCGTCCTGACATACTGATCCTCGATGAGGCCACCTCATCGATTGATACGCAGACTGAACAGGTGATTCAGAATGCCATTGCCAAACTGGTCAATGGACGCAGCTCAATCGTCATTGCGCACCGTTTGTCCACCATTCGCAAATCAGATCGAATTATGGTTTTGTCCGGCGGAAAAATTGAAGAATTCGGGACACACCAGGAACTAATGCAGCATACGGGAGGTTTATACTATGAGCTCCACCAGACTCAACTCGAGACTGAAAACCTCTAAACAACGAAATCAACAACTTTTTAGGAAGTAATTAATATATTATTAATTCTTGTAATACGATTTTTTGACTTATCTTTGCCATGAACATGCTGAACGGCCGTATTTATTCCTATGAACCTTCAAAAAGCTTTGGACAAAGGCTTTTGGGCACGTTGATTTTCGTTGCCATTATTGGTGTATGTCTTTATTTATTTTACCAGATATACAAGTTGCTTTTCCTTCTGTCACCAATATTTATTATTGCTGCACTTGTTATGCACCCGAAGGTTGTTGGCAACCATATCCGGATGATCGGACAATCTTTCCAACAAAATTTTGTGGGCGGACTTTTGGAATTAATGATACAGCTGATCGGGCTTCCCATCGTGACGATCGGGTTGGTGGTGAAGGCCTGGGCTTACAGAAAATTCGGTCAATACCGCGAAGGACAGGTTCAGGTAGAATCTTTTGAAGAGCGTTATGCACATTACGAAGAAGTCACCTCGACTCCGGTTATCAATGCGCACAATGCAGCTCCTCAGGAGAAGAACACCGTTCGCGAATCGGTCAACTATGACGATTTGTTTGAATAAAAAGTACCTGTGCTTGTAGCGGTTTTTCTTGCTTTACTGACCTTATTCTATCTTTTTCTCATCTCTTTTTTGATTGTTTACTGGAACAGGATTACTGTCTTTCGTATTCCGGATACCTTTATTCCAAAAACTAAAATATCCATCGTTGTACCTGTACGCAATGAAGCAGCACACCTTGCGTCATGTATAGAAAGCCTGCTAAATCAGGAGTATCCACGTGATTTATGTGAGATACTGATCGTGGATGATCAATCTTACGACGAGACGCCTGACATTGCTGCAGCTTTTGACGATTCGCGCATACAGTATATGAGACTGGGCGTAGAAGGCCGTACAACCATTGAGGGCTCCAAGAAAAAAGCTATTGCTTACGGGGTTAATCATGCCAAGGGTACACTTATTGTCACGACGGATGGTGACTGCACTTTACCAGTTCGATGGCTAAAATCCATTGCTGCGCAATATGAGCAGGATGCTGTAAGGCTGCTTGCCGGCGCAGTGATTCCGACACGGTATCGGAACTGGCTGGAGGCATTCATTAGTCTGGATATGATGAACACTTTTGTCATTCAGGCTGCAGGCGTCAAGTCCGGCAGTTATTTCATTTGCAGCGGCGCCAACCTTGCTTATGAACGCAAAGCATTCATCGAAAGTGAACCTTACAATACTAATCTGCATATCGCATCCGGCGATGATATTTTTTTAATCGACAAGTTTAAGACCCGCTATCCCGGGCAGTTGGCCATCCTCAAGTCGAATGAGGCAGTCTGTCTGACAGAGCCACCCGCTGATTTAGCATCATTTTTTAATCAACGCCTTCGTTGGGCAGGAAAAATGAAGAAGACCTCAGGTACGGCAACAATTCTATTGGCGACTTTTATATGGTTACACCGCATTATTCCTATGGCTGCGCTGATCATAGGACTGTTACTTCATGACAATCTGTACATCTTCTCCGGAACAATTGCCATTGGTATCGGGTGGCTTTTAGACTTTGCCATGTTATACCAGGCAGTATCTTTTTTTGGAAGTAATAAATTACTCTACTGGTTTATTCCTTCCGAAATATTCTACACGATTTATTTTTTTATTCTCGGGGTCCTCAGCTGGCTGCCAGTGCAACTCGAATGGAAGGATCGCCGGCTTAGCATTTGACCTGTCTACTCCATTGGTTGACGAGTTGTAACAATTCGCATTAGTTTTTTAACGAAAGAAGTTAATTCCTTTTTTTCAGGAGATTTGAATAATAAGTCTGATCGTTTGCCATCTTGTTGTGTTCGATACAAATATTCTTTATCAATCGGAATAAAAGATCTTGCAGCCATTTTAAAATGGTTGAGCTAAATCACTTTTAAAGGCATTGGTGTCTATTCAGAATCAGTGGTGAATCAGCTTACCCATTGGATGCTTTCAAAACTACATGGTAAAAAACATCTAAGACAGAAAATAAAATTTTAATTCTGATGATCTACAGGCGCAGAGAAATTATATAAATTCGCCGATGATTTGATGCCAGATTAGCTCAGCTGGTAGAGCAGCTGATTCGTAATCAGCAGGTCGCGGGTTCAAGTCCCGTGTCTGGCTCCATTTTGACTTGACATCGGGATGTAGCGCAGTTTGGTAGCGCGCGTCGTTCGGGACGACGAGGTCGCTGGTTCGAATCCAGTCATCCCGACTGCTATGAAGTGTAGCAATTAACAACCAGACTCAAAATAAGTATAATGTGTTCTAAGTCAATTTGGGACCTGATAACCTCACATTTCCTTGTTGATGATTTACTTCATATTTTGAATAACCCTCTTCCAATAGACTTTTGATTTCATTTAAAATATTATCCGTTCAATGATTAGAAATTAAAAAAGCCCAGCGGGGAGGCTGGACTTTATGATGTATCTACTTCTCAATATAATTACTACATACAATAATTAGTGATTTGAAATTTCAAATTTCTTTACTGAGCTCTTTCCATTTTTCTCGGTTAATCTAATTAAATAAATTCCGGTGTTAAGGTCTGTTAGCTTTACATGTAAATCTTGCAAGCCAGATAGCACTGAAAGTTGCTTTTTATATAAAGATTCTCCCAATAAATTGAATACTTCCAAAAGCGCAACGCCTTCATTCTGGCTGTTCAGCCAAAGCTTAAAAGTTCCGTCATTAGGGTTCGGCTGAATTGCCATTTCAATATCCTTATCGTTAAAATTATTTACCTCCAATAATGCCTCGATCAAATTCTTCGCCGTGTTGGTAGTTACAGGCTGATTATAATCAAAGAAAATTTCGGCATTTGTATTGATACGGGTACCCTCCGGCAAATTGTCTTTTAGATTAACAGAAAAAGTAAAGTAACCATCGCTCAGCGACTCGTCCCAGTCTTTGGGATAAAGTCTGATTGGATCAAACTGATAATTCATTTCACCCTGTTTTGTTACACTCAGATAACCAGAATGTGTAGAAAATATTGGCTTGATTGTTTTTAAATCAAGGTTTTTGTCCAGATTAACTTTTACATTCACAAAATCTGTAAGATAATTTCCTTCATTCTGGAAATGAACTCTGTATTCAAGCGTTTTTTGGTCTTTCGCAATAATTCCTTCATCTCCTTTTCCTTGTGGTGAAACCTGAATATAATTAGGATCAAATGAACCGGAAGTAATAACGTAATATGAATTTTTATTGTTCCAAGGCGTATTGTCTTGTCTCCAATTGGAACTCGGCGCCTCTACAGCTCCTTCAACATCAAACCAGACCTTTGTATTCAGAGGAATATTTGCAGGAACCTGATAATTAAATTGTGCCGGGACGAAGTGTGTTGGTGACAATTTTCCAAAACTTTTTTCTTCATAAAAGTTATTGCCTATACTTGAAAATAGCACCGATGGTTGGACACTTGGGACGCCTATTTGTCCATCGTCTCCAAAAGTCACATCTATTCCCGATTCGTTTTGCGTTCCGTCATTGTATACGAAAATATCAGTTTTAAATTCAAATCCTGGTCTGGCCACCCGATCGGGCCACGTACTGATATGTACATCACGCAGCGGATTCAAACCGTGAGCAAAATTATTTTCAATAATACAACCGCTTAGCGCATTTGCATTGATCGCTAAATCATTGTTCTGACATCCAGCCAGAGGGTATAATTCATTTATATATTCACTTAGTGTATACATCCCAGTTGGTACCTGAATATTATAATTTCCATTTGCATCTGTAAAGTAGGTTCCTCTTCCTGATACATGAATTGGAATATTTGGAATATTATAATCTCCCGGGTCTTTGATACAATTCTGATTTGCGTCAAAAAAGACATTGCCTTTGAGTGTACAATAGCAATCATTACTTAACTCACTTGACTTCAGCGTCACCCATTGATATTCGGTACATCCATTTGCGTCAGTTACCAATACTGTATAAGTCCCTTCTCCCAGAGATCCTGATGTCGCAGATGTTTGACCATTAGACCAATTATAGATATAGGGAGGTTTTCCACCTGTAGGCACGACAGTAATGGATCCATCTTTGGAAAAAATACACGTAGGGGCAATGCTTTTAAACGACAAGCTTAACGGAGAGATACGACCCACATATTCTGACTTATTGACAATACAGTTATTGTTGTCAGTCACACTGACAGCATAAGATCCGCTTGGAAGATTGATCAATTCATCTGTTGCAGATTGATCCTGCCAAACAAAATGATAAGGTGGAGTTCCTCCTCTAACTAACGCTTTAACAGAGCCGTCCTTACCGGAACAAGACTCCGGTCTTGACACAAGTTGGACAATCGGACTATTCTCAAAAGGAATATTCACCACACCGGATTGAACACAATTATTCACATCATTGACTGTAAACCGGTAACTGCCTCCTGTAACATCGGTAAGTGTCGATGAAGTCTGTACTGGAAAGGTGTTCCAATTTATTGAATAAGGTGGGCTTCCACCTGATATATTAATTCTAGCGGAACCTGTAGGCATATTACATAAGCTTGGATGAACATCTGAAATTGACACAACAATCGGCGACCTGCTATCGATCCAGCCATAACCCTGCCCCATACATTGATCTGCATCTGTGACTTCAACATAATAATAACCGTTAGAAAGATTTGTGATTTTGGAAGAAGTCTGGCCACTTAACCATACATAAGAATACGGAGCTCTACCACCCGATGTAAATGCTTCCAGTTCGCCATCCTGATTTGAACAGCCTGCATGCTTTGGCACAGTATTGACAGTGAGTTTTTTGACCTGTTCGATATTACAAAAACTTTTAGTCACGCAACCTTGTGCATCTTTGACTTTCACAGCATAAGTGCCTCTACTGAGTGATTGAATCTTGGGTGTCGTTGCTCCATTGTACCATTCAAATGTATAAGGTGCCTTGCCGCCACTCATGTTGACGATTTCAGCCGAACCATTGGTACAATTGGCCGGAGTTGTTTTAATTTCAAATAGAACAACCGGGTTAATACGAATATATATCTGTCCTGAATCTGTCAATTCCCGTACAAAGCATCCGTTAGCATCCGTTATTTCATAAAATACTTCGCCTCCATTGAGCACTTGTAAAGGATTCGTTGTACTGATTAATTTTTTATCGGCATCATACCATTTGTATGTAAAAGGTGAAGTTCCTCCAGTAATGTTTGCAGTGACATTACTAGGTAAAGGGCAATTATTAGTATTGATTGCAAAATCAACTTTAAAAGGTAATTGAGAATCGAATTGTACAGCATTTATAAAGTTATTTCCTTTATCATATATATATGCCGACACTTTACCTCCAGGGTATTTGTCAAACTGATCTATGTTACCTGTAACATTATGATTAAAATATCCGCTACTGAGGTGCCAGGATACATAACCATGCAGGCTGGGATTTAAGCCTTCCAGAATAAGTATTCCATCCTCCTGGCAAGGAGACTTTGTCATAGTAATTTTAAGGTTTTGTGCGTTCACAGTCAAACCTATCAGAGCCAGTAAGAAAATACATAATGTCTTCATTTGAGTTCGTTTTATGAAGTGAATAATAATTGCCCATATGGACCTGTCGAAGTATATATCCTCTATTAAACCAAAACGTTGGAATCAAAATAAAAAAAGTTAAAAATATGTTCTGGTCTTCTTTTTTAATTTACAAAAAGCCCCTTAAGGGCTTTATAGGTTATGACTTACTATAGCTTAATCTTAATGAATTCAATATAGAATTTGAGTATAAAATATTTACGTAGATAAATATATTACTTACTGTATGCTATATACTATTGACCTGGGCGAGACCTGTTCTGCTGTTGAACAAACGTCCGCAAACATGAAGTGGTAACAGCATGAATATACAACTATACAAAAGATTTCAGAGCACATTGGTCACCCATAACACGTTCATATCATATTATAGGGTATCGAATAAAAGGTTACGTAATACGCATCCAATATCATTTTCTTTTTACTATGTCGATTTCATTATGAACTTTAATAAATCCTACGCTCAGAATATTACTCCCCGGAATATCTACTGCTTCAGGAATTTGGATGAGTAAAATGTACCTTTCCGATCTTGAACAGAAACAAAATAGATTCCGGATTCCATATGACTTATATCGATCGAATACCTGTA
>ERZ724526.2037-NODE-2037-length-10024-cov-4.611195_pt1 | contig 10024 bp, 16 predicted proteins | sample MGYA00376059_ERZ724526 | MGnify/ENA primary metagenome ERZ724526 (study PRJEB28724, sample SAMN07190883) | activated sludge metagenome | isolation source: activated sludge of sewage treatment plant in Hong Hong | place: Hong Kong | collected 2016-03-17 ... | reverse complement strand
AAAGTCAACTACAGTGGTTCTACCCTTACCGTGAAAGATGTTCACGTGTTCGAATCTGGAACTGCGGTCTATTTCGAAGAGTGGTCACATTGCGTGATCAGTTCTCAGTTTGGTTCATGGAATAACGATACTGAGTTTGACGTTGTGGGTTAATCCCCACATCGTTACTCTGTGTAGTCGGCGCGCCCCGCGAACATCTGTTCGAAAAACTAGTGTACGATTAAACTTGTCATACCCCCATGCCATACTCAAAGTAGAAGAAAGGATGATCATGAAGGTTCAACTCCCCACTTTCTGCCCAGAATGCGGTTGCATTCACAAGATCGTTCCTACTACCAAGAAAGGTAAGTGACATGACTGGAATCCTGATTCAGAAGTCTGGTAACTACTGGGTTGCCAATGCCAATTCTCACTGGAGCGTGACTGCTCCCACCGCTCATGCGGTAGTGGAAATGCTGAAAAGCCTTGCTGCTGAAGAGCCTCTCGACTACTCTAAGTAGTCCTGGGGCTACTCTCAGTAGCCGGGGCGATCCCTTCGAACATCAGTTCTATTTAAGAAAGACTTAAGAATGCACTTGAAAATGTCACACCCGTCTGCTATGGTAGAACCATGATGAATGAAGAGCAACGCGAAACGCTGAGTCTCCTGATCGAGGAATCCTCGCTGGACAACAGCGGCAAGTTTGGACCTCGTGACCCTGATTGGGAGCGTCGTCTGCGCGACCTGCGTAACACCCTTCTGGAGGATTCTGATGAGTGACTACCTTGACAACAGCAAAGAGGCCAACTGGATCAAGCCTGCTCCCGAACAAGAGTTCGACACGTGGGAGCGTTGGACTTGGGCCTTTATCAACGTACCCTTCTAGTAGGAATCATGGAAGCCTATTGCCCGAATTGTCAGGAACCTGTGTGGAAGTATGCTCAGTACTGTCCGATGTGCGGTCGGCTTACTCTCACAGATGAGTACTGGTTCGAACAGTAGTTCGACCGGCCCGCCCCGTCACTTAGAGTAATCATCAGTTACGTTACGTAACTCATACTTTCGGATGATGCTATTAGACTTGACATTTGTCAGACCCCTATGCAACAATAAAAGTAGAAAGAAAGGAAAAGATCATGAAGGTCAAGGTCTACGCTTCCGAACTTGAATCAGGTATGCAACTTGCCAATGGTCACTCTGTGACTCAGGTATCGCTGAACCTGTTTTCTGCTACTACCGAATATGTTGAATCCGATGGATCATGGCATGAGGTGTGGAGTTTCCAACCTATCGAACTCAATCAGGAAACTAATTGCCTGTATGGTGGGTTGGCCGCTGGTCACTCTAAGGGATTCTGCACTGCGGATTCCTGCTACTAATTGTCGTACCCACGTGGTAATGTAGACTTATCAAGGAAAGGAAAGACCATGATTCTCGATCAGGCTCACGGGATCACTCTCAAAGAGGCTTTATTCACCCGCTTCGATCTTCCCGTATACGTTGTCCTTAATGGTGTCAAGCGTAAGACGTTCTCGGGTGAGACTGCCTACGCAGATGCTCAGCGGTACTTCAATGATCTTGTGTTGGAGAAGGTGTACAAATGACGTACAAGAATGGGTGCGGAGTTTGTGGCCGCACGTGGACTAATCATACCAAGATCACTAACAAGTTGTGGTGGTTTATTCATGACTTTTACTGCGGGGGTTGGTAATGGTACTAGTTGAAGGTTTGACAGACTTGAGCGGGTATCCTGTCTGGTGGGTTGTGACAGATTCTAATACTGTTCCATTCCAAGGGCCAGACGCTAAGTTTCAAGCAGAACAATACATGAAGGTAGGATCATGAACGATCTTAAGTATACTGAACTCAATAACAAGATTGAATTTTATTCTACAGGGTGCGTTACTGCGTTTGTGGTATTTGGGTTCATTGCGCTCATTGTGCTAGGAATTGTGTTAAATGTAATTGGTTACTCAGGGTAGTTGGTTACTCTCTGTAGTCGGCCCGTCCCGCGAACATATGTTCTAATGTTACGATTAAGTAACGACACCCCTGAATCACTGGACTTTTGTCATACCACCGTGGTAGTCTTTAGACATAACAAAACAGAGTACGAGTTGGTGGTGGTGCGGTAGCGCTGTATTCCACGCCGTAGCCCACGGTTGTATGACTTGTTTGATCCAGATTTTCCCGCGTTGGGTTGGGTATCCCGATGGTCATAGAGGACTGGCAAATATAACAAGCAGAGAGCAGGCACCGCATCACCTCCAATTCGTATTCTTGGAAAGGAAATCTCATGGATTTGGTTTGCTGCGACGGTACTGGTTTCACTGGTGAGTTTGGGGTGATCTGCCCCGACCACTATGAGGATTGTGGTGATCTGCTGGAAATGCTGCACTATGATCCATTAGAATACGGTGAGTATTGGTGAGGGGCTGCCCCGGTTACCCAGAGTAACCTTTAAGAGTAGCATTAAGAGCGCTGGCTATTTCCATCGCCTCTTCTAGTTCAGGAGCAGAAGCAATCTCATTCCAGTTCTTATCTGGTTCCCACATTCCTACCGTGTAGTACCACTGCTGCCGTACCTTCTCAACCTGATTAGATACATTGTTTCCTCCACTCTTGCCTTTCCTGGCGCTTCCTGAGGCGACGGTTGGCCTTTCGACCCTTGGACGTACCCTCGCCACACATGCAGCACTTGCACATCTTGACATTCCTATTGCTCATCAACATAGTCATAGACTAGCACACCCCTCTGACATTTGTACCCCCACAGGGATTCGAACCCTGTCCTACAGGATGAAAGCCTGTAATCCTAACCCATAGACCATGGGGGCAAACTCCACCACTACCGCCGAAACTTAAGGGTGGAGAACTAGGTGTTACAGGCCGGTATTACAACCGATATGCAGCGCTACATTTAGTTTTCCTGCTTACGCACCCTCCCAAGGAGTCGAACCCTGCTTCGTAGGTTTGGAATCTACTTACTGCCCAGCAGCGGAGGATAGATTGGGACGTTTTTGTCTTGTCTACTGTGGAATTGCACCACCTACTATCGTAGCAGCCTTTTATAGACACATTTGTTGGTTTTACCCAAGGAGTCACTCTCAACCATAATTGAGACTCCCTCGTCCCACAATCCCCGGCCAGTTATGGCTAACCGAGGATATATTTATTACCCGTCTGGCCTTCATTGTACGTTTCCAGCGGGTAGCGGTTCCAAGGGGAATCGAACCCCTCACTTATCCGTGACAGGGATATGTTATAGCCGATTAACTATGGAACCTTGAAGGGTAGAGGTTTTGTTGATTTGTGAGTCCTACGCACTTGCGATCCTCGCGGTTATCCGCCACTCTACCTTATCCGACAGAATCGTTACTACTGCCGAATCCTTTTCTCTATGGAGTTGTATGGCTAGTGTAGCACATGGCTACACTTTTGTCAAGGCTATGCCTTAACAATCTGCTTCAGTGAAGCATTGGTAACGAACTTGCCGCTCTCCCGCTTCACCACCCGCACCTGAGTCCCGAACCGGGTAGTCCAAACCTCAAGAGCCGTCTTAGTCTTAGTAGCCATCTTCAACTCCTTTCTTTTCGTTATGTCTTAACTGTACCCCATATAGGGTAGGTTGTCAAGAGGTTTGTGGGGATATTTGAGAGATTGGTAGATTTGTACTACGGCGCGCCCCGCAATTACTCTCAGTAATCAGTTACGAATATACGATTACTCACTGCAACTCATACTTTCGGATGATAGTTTATGCCTTGAAATTGTCGCACCCATATGCCATACTTATTACATGAGGTTGAAGCGAAGCACAGACCGTAAGACGGCTAATAAGGCTACTCCTAGCGGCAAGACTCCTAGTATTGCTAATGCATTTGGAGTACCGGCGGGTTCTCAATATTCCTGCCCCGGTGCCACGGCCACATGTGAGACAGTGTGCTATGCAGGCAAGTTGGAACGTGTATTCAAGGGTATGCGTCTCAACATGCAGAGTAACTATGACATGATCAACTCTAGCACTGGTCGGCAGGTTATGCAAATGCTTGATACCATGATTGCTGAGTTTGAGGCCGAGTGTGACCGTAAGAATGCTGAAAAGTTATTCAGGATTCACCACGACGGAGACTTCTTCAGTGTCCGCTATGTGAACGCATGGCACGCAGTGATGCTTAAGCACCCGAACGTGACATTCTGGGCTTACACTCGATCATTCCACCTTGTGTCAGGGCTGGCAGACATTCCTAACCTCACGCTGTACCTGAGTGTTGATAAGGATAACCTAGGGTCTGCTATCGAAACGTACTCCGCTAACCCGTGGGTCAAGTTGGCCGCATTGGGTCGCACGTTTGATGATGCTAAGGCGTTGCTTAACGCTATGGGTGTCAAGGGTGCGCGTTGCCCGGAATTGAACGGTGCAATTCCGCTCATTAGCGTTAATGGTGGCGCGTGCGTCACGTGCGGACTGTGCGTGTTTGGTCGTGGTAACGTAATGTTTAGTTCTAGTAAGGGATAACAATGAACGCAATGGGTAAGTCTCGTAAGCAAGATAATCCGTATATGATCTTTACTAACCTGGATGGTTGGGAATGGCGGGTGCTTAAGTCATGGCACACCGATATCCATAAGGCTAATGCGCGTGCATTCTGCGCTGTTAGTTCACCGTTCACCTTCGGAGGGTATGACATGGGTGATGTTTACTGGTCAGAGATTCTAGACCATGCTACATTGTCCTATATTGATCCACAATTAGCCTTGACAATGAGCGCTAAGTAGGGTATGGTTATACCATGATGATCGTAAGCATCCTACTTACAGCATGGTTTATGCTGGCCAAGGATGAAACTGCCCGGCAGAATATTGCGATCATTTGGCTGGTCAATTTCATAGGCATGGTGATCTTATGGATTTCCTAGGCTTGATACTTAAAGGCGTTATGGGTATTGCAATGGTAATGGGGATTCTGTACATTGCCATTTCGAACCCCGGCGAGGTAACTGTAATGGCAATAACGTTCCTAGTTGGTTCGATTCTATTCCTAGTGAGAGGATAATACAATGAGTGCAATTCGTGAGTGGGCTAAGGCTAATGACCTTCCCGTTGGGAACCGTGGCCGGATTAGTCACGATGTTTTTGTGGCATATCTGGAGGCTAACCCTAAGGTTGCTCGTGAGTTTCTTAAGGCTCAGGGCTATGTGGTTGGTACGCGTGGCCGTGTTTCTAAGGCTGACATTCTTAGGGCTACTAGCAAGTAGTCAAGGGTACCGGCGCTCTGATTACTCAGAGTGACCGGGCCTGCCCCGCGACTACTTAGAGTAACATTTACGATTAAGATTGTCACTCTCTGTACATTGACAACGCTGTGACTCTGTTATATACTTGACTCATGAATCTATGCGATGCATGTCACGCTAGCCGTCCTCTCTATGTTGCTAAGAAAGGTACATATGAATTGTATTTCTGTGGTCACCACTACTCCCGCCACGAACTTGCCCTAGAAATTTGGGCGGATTCTGTTGAAAGCCTTGACAAGCAGCCCGTTCTAGTGTAGTCTGGTAGTACACCAAGAGAAAGAAGGACAACATGCCTGCTGAGATTGAATCGTTTGCCTCCCTGCGCGAGCCTGGTTGGCACTCGTTGGGTACTGTGTTTACCGTGCCCGTTGAGAGCGTGACCGAGATGCTTGAACTGGCACATTTGAATAACTGGAATGTCCGTGTGCAGGAGATTGAGGCTCCTGACTATAACTTTGGATCGCGTCAATATTACTTTATTGTGCGTGATAACCCCTACTACCCCGGGCAGCAGGACGTTCTGCACGTGTCCGGTCAGCGTTACACCCCGTTCCAGAACGAACAACTGTTCGAAATGGCCGATGGTATCGGTCGCTGGGAGACTGCTGGCTCTCTTAAGGAGGGTCGCGTAGTGTTCGGTTCTATCTCTATTGACCGTGAGATTGTCCTTGATCCCACTGGTGTTAGCGATGTGATCAAGAACTACCTGCTGATTGCTCAGTCTCACGACGGTACTATGGCTATCACTGGTGCCAACACTCCTATCCGTGTGGTGTGCAACAACACGCTTAACATGGCTCTGGCAGGTGCTCAGCAGTCCTTTAAGTTCCGTCACACGCCTACGGCTGAGGCTAAGGCTAAGGTAATCGCTGATGCCCTTAACAAGGCTAACGGTTACATCGACGCTATGGAGAAGTTCACTAACGGGCTGCTCACTAAGCACGTGTCTGACAAAAAGTTCTATGAGATTATCACTACTGCCTACCCTGAGCCTGACAAGGCCGAAGGTAAGACTAGCCGTGGTCACACTGTGTGGCAGAAGAAGATTGACAATCTGGTTGATCTTCGTACTGCCCCTACTAACGCTGCGTTTGCTGACAATGCGTGGGGTACGCTTAACACTCTGCTGGAAGATCTTGACTGGTTCCGCACTGGTCGTGGTTACAATGCAGACGAGAACCTTGCCGCTGCACGTGCTGGGTTTGATCCTGTGGTTAACTCCACTCGTAACAAGTTCAAGTCTATCGTTATGGAGGCGGTGAGTTAACCCTCACCCCTTCGGGGGTAGACTTTGGACGGCTACTATGATAGGATCAAACTATGAAGCCCACACGAGAGACAGCCTCTCTACTCAAGGCATTGAACGTCTATGATGACTTTCATCACATTGGGCAGGAGTTGGCTAGCACGATGAATGAACATCAAGAGGCTAACTTTAGGCAGTTAGTTATCGGGTATCAGACTATCAAGGTAATTTTGGGAGGTGAGCATGAAGATCAAGGATAAGGCTCAGATACTCTCTGACCTCTACATCGTTACTAAGAACATGCCAGAATGGGCAGACTTTCATAAGTGGGCTGATCTAGGCGTACCGCTGGCTATGGCGGTAACGTATGGCATGGCTACGGTTAATGACTCTGGTGAAGAGTTGATCAATGAGACATATGGTATGTTGATAAAGGTACTTGGGGTGCCTGATGTAGAGTACGATGATCTACAGGCTATATTTGATGCTGCTGCTAAGTAGTTAGGTGCCCTGGCGCGGGGAGTGATTACTCTCCGTAGCCGGGGCGGGCCACCAATATATACTATCAACATTACGAAGAACACATTTAATCACTGGAACATTACGAAATCACTGAGAAATTCACTGGGATATTCACTGGAATTGCCAGAGACTATGTTTAATCACTGAGATGTGTTGACATATATGTGCTTCTTATTTATATTATTAAGAAGAAGACCCATATTCATGCATTTTTAAGATCAACTACGGATTTCGTTGAATTTTGAGGAAATTTGTGTATCTGCACTAGGTCAAATGTACATATTTCGTTGTTTTTTAGCGTTTTTGCAACGATTTTAGTAGTTTTATTATTGGTATTTATGGTATGTTGAGGCTGACATGAGGCGGTTTTATAGGCAAATATACTGTGGTATACTGTTATTTGAAGGCATTTAGTGTTGTTTGATGCTATTTGTGGCTTGAATTAGTTGTTTATATTTATTTAAGGCGAATTGTCCTAATATAACCCATTTTCCCATCAATCGGTTTGCGACCACCATATCGCGGTATGTATCCTTTTACCAAATGGTTGTACATTTTACTTAATTTGTGTAGGTTTACCATTTACTATCTCTGTATATACTATATTATTAGAGAAGAATTCTGTTTCTGTGTAGGATTGCTTCGCCAGTTCCCCCCGGTAATCGAGGAATCCTTCAATAACCTCTCTATGTTCATCATGTAATAGATGATAGTTAGGTGAGTCCATTAGTTCTCTGAATACTGATGCTTGATACTCTTGAGATTCATAGTCCATTATTGACCATTTGGAGAGGTCTTTCCACACTCGTACCCGGCCTCGCCTACCGTAGTGATGATACATGTATATCTCAGGTGGGGAGTATATTCTCCATCCATTCATCCATGCACTGATAGCCAACATGAATTCTTCTCCCCAAAATATAATGTTTTCATCATAACCAAGAAGAGCAAAGTCTCCTGGTGCAAAGATATACCCGGCCAATAATGTAGTACTCAATTCGGGGCCATTGGTTTGTTTATCAAGTCGCTGAGCAACTATTTGACCTTGACCATTGACTTTTGGTTTTTGTTTCTGTGGTGTGTCAGGGTACTTAGAATGTCCTTTGAGTATTTCAATTTCATTGAGTTCATTACGAGTGTACCCCGCTGGGAACTGTGACAGTATTACTCGATTAGACCTATCAATTGCCATTGCCCAATTTAAAGTAGCAATCATCTTAGAATCCCAATTTTGGACGAACTGCGTATGACTGTCAATTTGGACGAAATAGTCCTCATTTTTGAACGGTAGCAATGCCAATTTTCTGGCATAGCCTGCACCTTTTGCATTTCCAGGGCGCATCCAGTAATTTGTGATTTTAACCCTGTCATCCTCCCATTGGGAAGTGTCAACATATTCATTCTTGTGGCACTGCTGCACAACGCTGACATGTAGATCATGGGTTGAGTTTTTAACTAAACTATCAATAGTATCAGCAGTCTCATCATCGCGGTAGGCTGCTATGCTGACAAATATACTCATATCTTCACCGGATCATACAACAAGTTTGGATCAGAGTATGGATCATTAGAGAAGAACCACTCTCTAAATACTTGCTTCAATGCGTCATTACCTTGCTCTTCTGCTATCCTAGCATAGTCTCTCCAGTGCTGTCCAGTAGAATATGGAAGGTCGGTTAACTCAAGTGCCGCCGCTCCTACGACGGCTTTCTCAACAAACTGCTCTGCTGTTCGCCAAGGAAAATGCCTTACGGTTATTAAATGCTGAGCACGAGTTGGATTTTCTGTGTATGAAACATCATGATTGCCCATATGAATAATGAGGTCGGGTCTGGCAACACAAGCGACCTTGATGAATGCCCCGGCACCATTTAATCGCCATTGAATTCTCTTAATTGGGTTGGACTCAAACTCATTGTCAATTGCTGTTGGTATATAGTTAAGAATCTGAGCCTCTAATACATCTACCCCGCTCAGTTCTATAGTATCCTTGAGAGTGCCGTCCCTGGCTACCCAGAATTCATCGGCATCAAATGGGATAACATAGTCAGCCCCTCTGCGATAGGCTATATCTGCCAACGCCGTCATCTTTTCAGACTGCCTATATGATGGGTCATTATCATCAATTACGGTAATGTTACCATGTAAAGAATCTAGTATCTTTCTAGTTGAGTCTTTACTGAGATTGTCAGCAACAATAACATGATCAACTTGATTCATCATATGTTCAACAACCGTACCAATGATATCCTCTGCATCGCGTACCATGCAGATTCCAAATACCGTCATCTTCCCCACCCATAAATAACTGGATGCACAATGTCAAGAATCCCAAAGTTTAATGACTCTGAATCGGGGTCTTGCTCATCCTTGCCAACATTAAAGCAGGCGAGTGTATTTTGTAAATACCACGGCTCTACACGGGGGTCATCCCAGTGAAATTGCCTAAAGTCCTCCATAACATATCCATGAGCATAAAACTTCTTAGCCCAATATGAGGGCCACTGGCAATTGACATGCCCATGACCAGTCTGGTGTGGTATGGCGGCACTGAACATAATCTGATCAGATGCATTTACTAGCGATTCAACCAATGTATCAGCATATTCTTCTGGTAAATGCTCGGCAACCTCAAGACACACTGCCAGATCATACTTCTTATCCAACACCAATGGCTCTCGGAGGTCGTGAGATTGAAAAGGAATAACAGGATCAGTTACATATGGGCCGTCGATACCTAATACTTCGCAACCAAGTCTTTCAAACTCTTTGCCCCACACCCCGCGCCCACAGCCAATATCAACTACGGTGCTAACATTATCAAAAACGTATTCCATATAGTACGGGACCATAACCTTGGCTGATTGCTCAGACCCATCTGTAATCGTGTCATAAAAACCCTGGTCGTAATCAGTATCCACTTCCTGCCCTTTCATGTCCGATATGCGTTACACGTGGTCGATCAAACTTTGCTCCAAA
>ERZ724526.2028-NODE-2028-length-10060-cov-5.837581_pt1 | contig 10060 bp, 8 predicted proteins | sample MGYA00376059_ERZ724526 | MGnify/ENA primary metagenome ERZ724526 (study PRJEB28724, sample SAMN07190883) | activated sludge metagenome | isolation source: activated sludge of sewage treatment plant in Hong Hong | place: Hong Kong | collected 2016-03-17 ... | reverse complement strand
ACCCGAACGGATAGTAACATTACAACACAAACAAATTTTCAAAGAACAATATGCTTCTGCAAAAAAATGCTGAGATAAATGTAGGGAATTTTTGGGTGTGGAGGAAGTGAATGGTTTTAAAAAAATGGTAGTAGTGTGTGGCTTTTAGGAATTGGAAATATGAAGTGCTTTGTAGCTGTACAATGTACTATTGCTTGCATGGCATAACATGGAGGGGAAAGAATGTAAGAGTGGAAAATGATGGATGTCGACAGTAAAAGTGTAAAATAACTAACCCCAAACAAATAACTTCGGAAAACTAAAAATCAAGAAGCCGCATCAAATTTGCTTTTGAAACGGCCTCATTGCTCATTAAATCTCGGTATCCAATGCTTTCTATCTCCCTTATCATCATAAAAATAAACTCCATTTGCTTTTACTTTCAATTTTCGCTCATCAAACACCTTATATGAAAAAAGAGAATCATTAACCGTGATTCTAAATTTCGTAAGACTTCCATACTCCTTAGCGGCAAAAAAACTATTCGTAATTAATGGGTCTAATGAAAAACGAAGCGATGTCATTAATAAAGGGGATTTCCTGACTTCAACTAAAAGCTTATGAACAGGCATTTTAATTTCAACCAAAGCTAATGAATCACATCTTCTAATCTCTTTTGTTGTGTCATTTATTATTATAGCACATTCACAATCCTTAGCTGCTATTCCATTACTTGTAAATTCAAAAGAAAATCTATTTAGATTTTCGTCCTTTAATTCCGATGATTCTGTTGCCTCAAGAGGTATTGTAATATCCTTACGGGTGCTATTTAAAATAATTGTCCTATTTCCTTTTTTCCGCCATTTTCCTGTTGAGTACTCGTAGGCATGAAACTGATAAAATTTATACTCAAAAGTAGAGTCCTGATTTAAATTAAATCCGTATGGGCTATTCTTTGACGCATACCGCCCTGTAATAAAAAGTTTATTTGAACAACTGGTCAATAAAAAAATGAACAATAAATATAGTGTGTGCTTTTTCATAGGGTTATTTCTTTTTTTGTTCTCCATCAAGAAACTTCATGATAAACTTAGGGTCATAGGAAGCTCCCATTAACTGCTTTGCATAAATAAAGTCTCCAATAGTTCCTCCACTTCCATTATGGATGCCAATAACCCAATTAATTGTTATGTCGCTCGGAGACTTAATATTGCCCCAATAAGATGGTACATTGTTTTGTACTGAGCCTGCATCAAAAGCGTACTGTGCAGTATATGCCCTGACTTCGTGTGAGTAAAAATTATCTCTGGTTCTTGGGCCTTCCTTATGTAGAATGAAGCCATGCTTGGCCTCATGCACACCATTTGCATCGCTTGTTATACTCATTTCAATAACACCGTCAGCCCTTTTTTCAGTTCCGCCTTCACTCCCCGTAATTTCTTTGAACGTAAATACTTGTTTAGTATCTGCACTTCCCATCTCCGTTAATTCATTTGAAGATGCAGTTAATTCAGAAATAGCTCCGCTTGCACTTGCAGCATCGTCCTTCGCATTCTGCAATTGCTTTTCTAATTTTTTAGAAGTACCGTCTTTCGCAATTTTGGCTGTTATGTCAGTGACCTTTTTATTAGCTGTCGCAAGGTTTCCATTTTCTTCTTTTAATCTTTCAGTAATACGGTCTTGTAGTCTCTTAGCAATCTTCCCATCCTTGTCAGGGTCGCCCCAAACCATTCCATCAGGGTCGTTGTATCTAATTGGGTTATTGGCAGAATAAACATATGGACTCCATCTTCTGCTTATTTCAGCAAACGGGTCTAATTGATGGAAACGGCCAATTTGTGGGTCATAGTTCCTTGCTAAAAAATCATACGTTTCCAATCCACTGCCATCACTAAACTCGCCTGACTGTAATTCCTTTCCTCCAAACTTAAATTTGTTCGCTGGTGTATTGTTTAAAGCTTTGGAACTTATCCCGGCCATTACTAACCCGAATGGATAATAACTACCGTCCTGATTTTTGATTTTTTCAGGATTGCGGTATGCTACTTTCAAAGAGCTTTCCGATTCGTTATATGCCAGTCTTAAACATCCCATTTTTTCCAGTCCTAAAGATAAGGGTTAAACATTTTTTTCTTTTCAATTGAAAGAAAAAATCCGGGTTTACTGCCCGGACTTCATTTTTGCTTTCCACTCATTGAACCACTCTTTTAAGAACTGCCTTTGCAAAGCTTTGAACGCTCCCCCTTTCTTTTCGTACTGCTGCCAACGCAACCAGTTTAAGCCGTCAAACATTTGTTCCACTTCTTCATAATCGTAACGGTGCATACCGTGGCCGCAACGCATAAAGTAACTTACTGCCTGGCTTCTTTCATCGCTGCCGCTGCTGTTTACTTCTAAACTTACATCGTTGATAAACACTTGTAAAATTTGCTGTGGCGTGGTTTCTAAAAGTTCGCAGAGCATTTGTAATTGTTGTGGGATTTGTAACTCGATTGTCTGTTTCATCTGATTAAATTTTAATTGTGATAAAAAATAAAATGCAGCAAAAAATGCTTAGCGACAAGCAAGGGAAGGCATGAGCGACAAGCCAAAAGGAAGCGGAAAAAAAATTTATAAAAGATGGCCTTGTGTGTTGGGGCTGTGTTTATGCAATTTTTTTGAGCAATCTTTTGGCGGCCTTGTGCGGTGGCATGCCGACTTATCTTTGCTATTGCATTTTTATGCGTCCGGGTTCAAACAAAAAATAAAAATTCATTTGCCATACTGCCGGTAGGCTTTGCCATTGACCGACTGGAAGGAGATGGCATAAAAATAAATTCATGCTTTAGCATACCGCTCTCCCTTCCCCTGCCTTGTAAAAAATATGCTACCGCTTCTCCGGGTGGGATGTGTGTTGGCCGGTCATCCGCAGGCAGGCAAGGCAGTGGCTATTTACACATAATGCATATTATAGGATTTTTTTTCTCATGGCTTCTGTGCGGCGGCAAAAAAATACTATAATAGTCCGGGGCATTATGTTAAATAGCTTCCCCCGTTTTTTTTCTGGCATGAGGGCTGCTGTGTGGCTTTGGGTGCAGCCCGCCTTTTTGTTTTGTATGTATAGTGTGTTGGCTCAGGCTCTTTATTTTTTTCAATTGGCTTTTATCAACTATGATTTCAATTGAAAAAAATAATGTGCCTGATGTGTGTCGGCATACATACAACACAAAAAGCATGACAGAAAAAAACGGGGGCACTGACTGCCTGGTCTGCGGTGGCCTGTAGCGTTGGCGGGTGGGATATTATTCCATATTTTTTTACAAGGCAGGGGAAGGGGTTTATTTCATTGGATGATGTTGCTGCAATTCATTTTGTAAATCATCAAGGTTGTTTGTTTGGTAACGTTCTGTTGAACTTACATATTTATGTCCACTCAAGTATTGTACCTGTCTTAAATTATTTTGGCGAAGCCAAAAAGTAATTACGCTGCTTCTCATTTGTTTGGCATTGATAACTTTTGCATTCAGCTTTTTTAACTGGTCAAACATATACTTTATCCTGTTGTTGATGTTACGTTCACTCAATGGTTTTTTAATCTGTTCTGCAAACAATGCACCTTCTTTAAACTTATTCTTTGTAAGATAGTTTTGTAATTCTGTTATCTGCACAGCTTTCAGGTCTAATAATCTTTCATTGGTTCGCTTCGTTCCTTTGATAAAAATCTTTCCGTCTTTCATTCTAAGGTGATGGCCCTGCAGTCTCATTATTTCACCAACCGTTAAGCCCTGGTAAACCATTAAGCCAAACATAATTTTCTTTGAAGCATCTACATTTAATTGTACACTGTATTGTTTAAACAGTTCTTCCATTTCTTCCATACTTAATAAATTCGTTGGTAACTTTCTAACCAACCCTTTTATAAAAACTCCTGCTGCCGGGTTGTCTGTTCTTTGCTTCTCAACGATTAAATAATTGCAGTAATGCCGAACCATGCAAAGGATATTGTGTACACTCCTTTTACTGATTCCCTTCTGATGGCAGTACCGCATAAAGTCTAAGAGTTCATTGTATGTAAATTGTTCTGCCCTTATATCTTCCTGCTGCAACCATGTTAAAAAGTTTTGTATGCCTTCGGTATAACGGCTTACTGTGGTATTGCTGTATTGCTTCTGTTGTAAGTACTCTTTAAAGTTCATAATATTTCAGTTTTAAATTTTCATTTACTGTTTGTTGGCTCTGTTTCATTGGCAAGGTGTGTATAGATTTGGGTACTGTCTAAGTCTGCATGTCCTAAAAACTGTTGTATCCTTTCCAGCTTCATGCCTGATTGTAAAAGATGCGTTGCAATGCTGTGCCTTAGTGTATGTGTGCCAACTTTCTTTTTGATGCCTGATTTCTTTGCTAACTGTTTAATCCGCAGGTAAAGCATTTGACGGCTGATAGGTTTACCGGTATGAGTATTTAAAAAAAGTATTTCCGTTTTACTCTCCTGTATTATTTGTGGCCTTGCATAGTCAATGTACAGTTTCAGTTCTTCAAAATTTTTTTCTGCAATGGGTACAAACCTTTCTTTATAATGCTTTCCCTTTCTTACATGCAGCACTTTTATATTTTGGTTGATGTCGTGTAATTCTAAACAGGCGCCTTCATTCAATCGTAAACCACAACCGTAATACACTGCTATCATTGCTTTATCTCTTATACCTAAAATGTTTTCCGGTATTGCTTCACAGAGTTGTTTGATTTCATCTTTGGTTAACCAGGTTGGTTTGCTTCTTATTTCTTCTAACCGTTGCAGATTAAAAGCTGTCGGGTTTCTCCCGGTCTCCCGGATATATTTGCTGAACAACTTTAAACCCTGTATCTGTTTATTGATGTGACCATTTTTATAAATGCTTTTGGCCTGCAGTAATTCAATAAAATGGTTTGCATCTGTTGGGTGTAATTGTTCCAATGATAATTTTCCTGTTGCTTCCTGGTACTCAAAAAAATCTTTCACTGCCCTGGTTAAACCCGGTATGCTGAACGTGGAGTAATTAAGCAATGTTAACCACTCTGTAAAACCTTGCAGCAATAGTTTGTACTCTGCACTTTGCAATGCAATTGTTTTCTTCTTCATAAAAATATTTTTTGCTAATAGTCTTTTTCAGTGAACTACTGAACCACTGGAAGTAAATCCTTTACTGGCTTGCATTTGAGTGGTTCATTTGCCTTAGTGAACCACTACTGAACTACTGAACCACTAACCTTTTTTATTGATGTGGTCTTTGATGGTTTGCAGGATGCCTTGTAAATGTTGCTCTATTTGTGATTTTAAAGCCTCGTATTCGTCCATCTTTACAATGCTGTACTCATAGCTGCCTTTCCGGTAACGGTTGCCATTGGCTTTTATATAGCCGTAACGAACCAGTTCCGATAAATACCTTTTTAAGTTGCCCGGGTTCATCCGTAATTGTTCTCTTATCATCTTTGCATTAAACGTATCGCTGCCGGTTTGCTTGGATAGTTGTTTGAGCCCTTCTAAAAATTCTCTTGTGGCTTTGGTGAGTTCGTCACTCTTTGAGAACAGCACATCCTGCATGTAATAAAATCCCTGCTCAATATCTTCTATCGTTACATCAATGTAAAGCTGGCCATGTTTGTCTTTCTTTACTTCCCGCTGGTATTGATGGTAAAACGCAATGGCTTTTATAAACCCTCTCAGTAGTGTTATCGTTCTTCTTGGTTTAAACACTGCTTCGGGCAATGTGATAAACTTGCTGTACGGATTATTAACCTGTATCGGTCGCAAAACTCTCTGTATGTTTTTAAAAAGTTCTTTGTATTGCTGTTCTCTCTCCTGGTCAATGTCGCCGCTTTCTACTGCTGCATGGTATTCCATTATTTTTTTATCCTGGTCTTTGCTCATATCTATGTACAGCAGTATGCAGCGGTTGGCATTATCTTCATACAGTTTCTCTTTGGTCGTACAACCACTGATACAAACAGGTCCTTCCACTACTATCGTTATCGTTTTTAAATTCCCCTTGCTGTCTTTGAGTGTAACGGTCTTGCTGATTTTCTTTTTTGTTTGCAGTTCTCTCATTGGATAAAATACCTGCAACGCTCCGTCCAGGTCTTCAAAAATTATCAGCTTGTTTTTTAATTCTTCCTGTTTAAAATAATAGAGTGCATTCTCTGTAATCTGTGTTATCTCCATCTTATCTTCTTCCGGTATCAGTTCGCTAATCTTCTCCTGCAAATATGTTTTACCGCTGCCGCTTGCACCTAAAAACATTACATGTAAAGGGTTGTCGTTTTTCCTGTAACCATATATCAGGTAAGCAATCATCCGGTTTTTTTCTTCGCCTACTATGCCTGTTAATCCAATCATTTTATTATGCCGCTCCAATAACTTTTCTTTCTTCAGTTCATTGATGGCCGTTTGCCTGGCTGCTGCGGTGAGTTCGTTTTTTGTTTCCTGTTTGGGTTGCAGTGCTTCTATTTTTTTGATGCGGTAGTTTTCTAGTTCATTGGTTAACTCGCTGATGGTGGTTTCTGTTTGTTTGATATTGGCATCAAAGTTTTCGCTGATGGTCTGTATTAAATTTTCAGTTTGCTGGCGGCTGTATAAATCTAAAGTGTCTCTGATGGGTAACAACTGTTTTGCTTTGTGCTGCACTTTCAATGTTACTTTCATTCTGTCCAGACCTGTTATCTTAATACCGCCCCATACTTCTATTCTCAACTGGCAGTTATCGTAAATTAAAAGTTCCTGGTTCCGGGTGTCCAGCTTGACAGGTGTTTGTAATACTGATGTGGTAATGATTTCAGGATTTTTATTTTCAATTGAAAATAAAAATTCCTTTCGCTGCTCTACCAGGTCAGTTAAAACTTTTGCATCATCATGTGTGCATAGCACACTGTTTACGTCCTCGCCTGCAGGCAGGCTTGTATGTGTAATGCGGATGTGTGTATGTAAGGCATGTAATGCATGTGCATGTTTGTGTGTGGCCGCTTCTCCGGCTTCATCTGCATTGAGCATTAAAATAATTTCTTCCAACTGCGGCAGCAATGCAATCGCTGCAATGTGTTCATCCGTTAAACCATTTGTTCCGTACAGTGCAAGGATTGTAAACTGCTGGGTGATTTCTTTTTGCTGTAATATACTTGCTGCATCAATGATGCTTTCAGTTAAGATTAATTTCTTTGTTTGCAAACTCGGATAGCCTGGATAAAGTCCTTCTCTGTTCAATAAATAAAAATGCCTGCTGTCGTCATTGTTCGTAATGCTTCTGCCATAGAGGGATATTATTTTGCTCTCCTGGTTCTTCAAGGGGAAGATGATGCAATCCTTTGCCCATGTGCTAAAACCTCCGGCTGGCCTTGATTTCAGTAAACCGTACTGCTCACAGCTTACAATAAAATTTTTCTCGTTTAACTTATGATGCCAGTCGCCAGCATTGCAACCCACTTCATGTAATTTGTAATTGATGTTTCTGCTTTCTAAATAATCAACCGATTTCTTTGTTAGTGGTAATGCCTTGGTAAAATATTTAAACAGCTTTGTTATCACTGCAATTTTTTCTAATGGCACTGCTTCTATAAATAATTTCGCTGCTGGTTGTGGTGCTGTTGTAATTGCATTGCCATTGAGCAACGCAGTTGCTTTTATCAATGCTTCATGTTTGTTGCAGTTCTCTTTGAGTTGTATAAACTGTATTGTATCACCAGTGCCGGCATTGCAGTTACTGCTGAAGCAACAGTAAGTATTTGTTGCAGGATAGATTTGCAGTGACGGGGTTTTATCATTGTGGAAGGGGCATAGCAGCCTTTGGTTTTTATCAGGTTTTAAATTGTAATGGCTCAACACCTGGTTAATGGTTAGCTGCTGTTTGATGTCCTTTATGTCCATGTAGAAAAAAATTTTAAAATTCTTTGTTTGGCACTATAAGACACAAAAATATAGCATCATACCAATACAACAAGGCACTACCTTATTTTTTTATGCACAGTATTACCGTAAATTTGTCAAAAAGCTGTCTTATCATACATAAAACGGTAGTAAAATGAAGAATATAGCTAAGATTATCGCCGATTTACGCAAGCAAAAAGGCTGGAGCCAAACAGAACTGGCCACAGAAAGCGGCGTTAGCCGTGAGATTATCGGCAAGTATGAACGAGGTGAAGCTGTACCCTCTATTGAGTTTGCTAAACGTATCGCTGATGCTTTCGGGGTGTCATTGGATTACCTCGCTGGTGAAGGTGTACACAGCAAGCTGGATAAAAAAACTGTGAAGCGGATGCAGGATATTGAGAGCCTCAAAGACGATGATAAAAACCATCTCTTTGCTATTGTGGATGCTTTTCTTAGAGATGCTACTACTCGTAAAGCTTATGCCTCATAAAACAGTAAAGCCCTCAAACGAGGGCTTTACTGTTTTTAGCTAAACTACTTCATTACAAAAACGCTATTCTCACTTGGCCAACTTAACTTTTTACCGGTAATAACAATCTTGTCATTACTAAAGTATTTGTAGTAAAACATATTTGCATCAACATCCGGGTATGTAAAACTAAAAACATTTGCATTTGTATTGATTACTGCGTATGTCTCTGTCTTAACCTGTTTTGTATATTCATTAACTGGTGTTAAATCAGGTTTGAAAAAATTATTAGAGTAAAAAACTAATTGAAGTTTTTTTACGGCACTGATACTACCAGGTATTTTGATTGTGTTGCCGCCAACTTCAATTGTAACATCTTCATTAACTATTAGTGCCATCCAAACTGATGTGTCTTTTTGTCTTGTATAAAACTTCTGTAACCGAACTTCAAAGCCATTAATCTGCGAATCAGTGCTTTCTTTCACAAACAGGGGGAAGCTGTCTTTTTGATAAAAGCTTCTTAAAAGCAAAACATTATTTTTATCATTACCCTTGAACCACTTCCCACTTGAATATGCTTTGTTAACACCTGCTTTTACGGAATATTCAAACGTAGAATCACTCTTTATTTTAAATTCTTCTGTAGTTCCCGAACGTTGATATACTCCTTGATATAAATGCTGGCCGCATGAAGCCAATGACAGGATTACAAAACATGATATGATATAACTCTTAGTAAGCATGATGATAATTTGTTTTCATTAACGATATATGTATTTACCATTCACATCTTTAATATTGAGTAACCAGTTTCTATTAATGTCAGAATAATTCTCTGCCTGATATGGATAATAAAAACGATTACTGCCAGGTGCGAAGGCATTTACATTTTTTCTAAAAGGCCCGTTAAACGAAAACTGTCTTTGATATGACTGGACTTCAGTCATATCTTTTAACAACTTAGGGTCTGTTGCCACATAAGTGAAATTATCTGTTCCTACCTGTGCTGTAGTTTGTGTGAATACTTTTTTAAAGAATTGAAACGCATGAGTTAATTCATGCACTTGGTTAGCACCTATATCATTGGGATTATTAGGGTCGTTACTGTAAGTATAATTTATAACGGTAACAACCTTGCCGTCTTTTTCTTTTCGTGTTGAAAGAAAGCCTGAACCTTTATCTGAACCCAAATCATTAAAAGTAAAAGTCATGTCCTTAGTTGAACCCATTTCTGCAATCTCATTGATTGATGACGTAACATCACTAATCATAGAGGTTGTCTCACTAATCTGCCCTTCAATTTTTGCAATAGCTTCGTTCTTCTTTTCTTCTGACTTGTAAGTTGCATTCTTGGCCTTGTCAAGTTTTTTGTTGAGTTTATCTAACTGTTTATTCAAATCATCTCTTCGACTGGTTAGTTGAGATGTAAGGCCTCTTGCTGTTTCTTCATCATTACTGTTGGCCCAATCCATGCCGTTAGGGTCGTACATATTGATTGGGTTATTTCCAACATACGCATAAGGGCTGTATGACATAAACTTCTCTGCTAACGCATCTATACCAAACCATCTTCCTATTTGAGGGTCATAATTTCTTGCTCCAAAATCTAACCATTCCAATCCACTACCATCAGAGAACTCTTTCTCCTGCTTTTCCTTTCCAACAAATTCATATTTGTTATCAGGAGTTCCAAAATTCATTGCCTGCGAACTGATTCCCGCCATCCGCATGCCGAA
>ERZ724526.2027-NODE-2027-length-10063-cov-5.440548_pt1 | contig 10063 bp, 5 predicted proteins | sample MGYA00376059_ERZ724526 | MGnify/ENA primary metagenome ERZ724526 (study PRJEB28724, sample SAMN07190883) | activated sludge metagenome | isolation source: activated sludge of sewage treatment plant in Hong Hong | place: Hong Kong | collected 2016-03-17 ... | reverse complement strand
TAATATTGGTGTAAGACCAACGACTGATGATATCGGTCTCGGTGGGCTAGACCCCTTTGGTAAACCACTCTCTTATACTCGCAAAAATTCTACGACAATACCAAATTGTACTAATAACCTTCCTTGCCCTGTCGTTGCTGATGGTTTCATCAAAGTACCTGGTTTGAGAAACGTTGAACTTACAGCACCCTATTTCCACAATGGTGGAACATTAACATTACAAGGTGTTCTCGATTTCTACAGCCGCGGCGGTGATTATCCCAATCTTGAACAGCTCGATGGCTCTACAATCATTCCGCTGAATATCCTCATGAATACGGAAATAGAAAAAGCTGATTTGGAAGCATTTTTACGATCGCTCACCGATGAGCGTGTTCGCTATCGAAAAGCACCTTTCGATCATCCTCAGCTTTTTATTCCTGTTGGTTATAAGCCAGATTCTAATAGCGCAAAGAATATTAAGGAAATTTTTCTAGAAATTGAGGCAGTCGGTCGTGAAGGGGGAAAACCATTAAAACCATTTTTACGCTGAGTTTCATTGTGTGTCATCGATTAACTTTCGTTTCTTGCCTACGCGACAATATGTCACATTGATTTATTACTTTACTCAAGCATATCATAGCGTATGTTTTTCATAGCTTCCCTTATCCTTTCCTCTTAAGTAGAGGTTGATTAAATCAACTGGAAATTATTATTTAGTTCCGGTTGATTTAATCTCTTTTTCTCTTAAGCCTGTCATTAATGATTCCAATGCGTTACTTCGCTAGCGCCGGAAACTTTGCAATGATTTGCTTTAGCTCTTTTCCGCGTTCTATGCTAATCGGTAACCATGTACCTGGTGCCTGACGTTTAACCACGGTAACGATATCATTTGTATCCTTCACTGCGACCCCTGCAATTTCACGGATAATATCCCCTGTCAGCAGCCCTGCCGATTCAGCAATACTCGCTTTTTCAACTTCCATAACACGCGCCCCTCCTTGCTCTACCATCATTTCATAGCGAATACCTAGCCGTTGAAAGGAAGGAGGCGCCTCAATATTTTGGGGTGTTAATCCAAACACTGCATCGGCATAACCGTCGGTCAATTGTTTACAGGATTTGTTCGTATCCCAAGGAATCAGAGTAGTTATGCCATTGACTCCAAGATCTTTTAATTGATGAGGCACACCAAAACCATGCAGAATATGCCCTGTTCCCATGATACCCACTACCAGAGAATTTTTGCGTTTTTCAAGTAAATCCAACGCCGCCTTAATTTCTTGGGCCATCGCACGATCCCATAATTGCTGACCGACTACAAATCTTAAAAAATCGGGGTCATACTTATTGGATTTAGCTTGTTGTTTATGCTTACGATCATGTAACTCATAAATCGGTAAAAGAAAATCAAGATAAGCAGCACTTGGTGGTGCAGGTCTAGTAACTCCTTCGCGCTCATTCTCCGGTACGCTATCAAAACCTTTCTCGGAAACTCGCCTCCTTAGCTCGCTATCAATATTAAGCGCTCGCATAGGTATGCGATTCATACGGGCAAAATGGAACAACGGCAAATAAAGGCTTGCATCCGTTCCCCAGACTGAATTCCAGTTTGTTTTCTGTAAAAAATCTGATTCCGATAATTCACCAGCGATCCATTGATCAAGGGCCTTCTGAGCACTTCGGGGGAACATCTCAAAGCCAATGATCATATCGGGACGTATCGTATGCAAAGCAGCAAGCATCTGTAGCTGCCAACGATGATGTTCACGGTTAACATGAGTTTCACCGAGTAAAATGACAGAATGTTGATTAGCGTGAGAAGCAATCTCAGTAAAAGAAGTCTTTACATTTTTCCCAGGTATCACCCAACTTGCCACAGGAACACATTGTTTAGTGGATGAAGCTGCTCGTGAAGTTTGAATGGGTTTGACGAGTGGGATAATTTCAGCAGATGCGTTTGAAGATAAAATAACAATGAGGGCAAACCATACGCGCATTGATAAGTTAAGTGGTAACTTATGCTTATTTTTATTATTGGTCATCGATTAATTTCTTTGAGGGTTATTGTAAATGAGTTAATAAGGATGACTCACGGAACACGCAATTAGTTCAACGGTTACCCTACCCATTGCCGGGCATTCCTAAACATTCTCATCCAAGGTGAATATGTTGGCCAATCTTCAACATGCCAAGAATGCTGAATTGTACGAAATACCCTTTCTGGGTGTGGCATTAAAATAGTAAATCGACCATCCACTGAGGTTAAGCCAGTTATACCCAAGACCGAACCATTGGGATTAAATGGGTATCGTTCGGTTGGATTACCATAATGATCGATATAGCGCAAAGCAATATAATGAGATGCTGTTGCTAATTGCTGCGAGGTTTGAAACGAAGCAAATCCCTCACCATGCGCGACAGTAATCGGTAATCGACTGCCTTCCATGCCTTTAAACAAAATAGAAGGGCTTTCGGGTATTTCAACTAATATAAAGCGTGCTTCAAACTGTTCAGATTGATTACGCTCAAAACGAGGCCAGTGCGCAGTACCGGGCATGATCTCTTCCAGATTACTCATCATCTGGCAACCATTGCAAACGCCTAAAGCAAAGGTATCTTGCCGATTAAAAAAGGTTTGGAATGCATCGCGTGCAACGGGGTTAAATAAAATCGATTTCGCCCAGCCTTTCCCTGCACCGAGAACATCCCCATATGAAAAGCCACCACAAGCAACTAGGCCTTTATAGTCTGTCAATAAATCACGCCCAGCAAGAATATCGCTCATGTGAACATCAACTGCTGAAAAACCAGCTTGATCAAAAGCAGCAGCCATTTCAATTTGCCCATTGACACCTTGTTCGCGCAGAATAGCGATTTTGGGTCGAGATTGCATTTGAATCGATGGGAATGCAATATCGTCGTGCACATTAAAAGTTAGTTTTGAATGCAGCCCTGGATCAGCAGTATCTAAAATACGATCATATTCTTGTTGGGCACACGCTGGATTATCGCGGATACGTTGCATGTGATAACTCGTTTCTGACCATGCGCGGTGCAAATCGACACGTTTCTCACGAATAATGGCAATGTTGTTACGTAAAATTTGAATCTCATCAGATTGATTCAATTTTCCAATTACAAAGCAATGGTTAGCCAACCCAACTTCAGCAAAAGCTTGCAATACGGCTTGATGATGCGCATCCTGAATTTGAATAACCGCGCCTAATTCTTCATTGAATAATGCGCTAAGTAAGCGTTCAAAGAAGCGACCTTGTAGGACTTCTGGCTTTATTTCAGCACCATCAAGATCACTTGCCGATGGATCAAAGCAAAGTTGATCCAAATTAATGGTAACCCCGATATGCCCAGCAAAAACCATTTCACACAATGTTACAAAAAGCCCACCATCGGAACGATCATGATAAGCCACGATCTGATTTAATTCCTTGAGCTGCTGAATCACACCCAAGAATGACTTAAATTTTTCTATTTCAGGGTTAGTTTCTAGATCTGGCGCTTGATCGCCCAATTGATTATAAACTTGGGCTAGTGCAGAACCTCCCATTCGATTTTTTCCAAATCCCAAATCGATTAAAATGAGCGCTGTTTCTCCTAGATCATTGCGCAGCTGCGGTGTTAGTGTTTGACGAACGTCCTTGACCCGTGCAAAAGCAGAAATGATCAATGATAAGGGTGCTATGACTTCTTTCTTCTGATTCCCACCCACATCATTTTCCTGCCACCAAGTCGTTTTCATGGACATAGAATCTTTTCCAACTGGAATACTGATACCCAGTTGAGGACACAATGCTATCGCTGCAGCATGAACTGCATCAAACAACGCAGCATCCTCGTTTGCATGACCGGCAGCAGCCATCCAATTGGCTGACAGTTTAATATAATCCAATCGTTCGATCGAAGCAGCAGCGATATTAGTTAGTGCTTCTCCAATCGCCATTCGAGCCGAAGCGGCTGCATTAATGAGTGCCAGTGGAGTTCGTTCACCGATAGCAAAAGCTTCCCCTAAGTGAGTTTGATACCCCATCGCTGTCACCGCAACATCGGCAACCGGGATTTGCCATGGACCTACCATTTGATCACGGGCGGTCATACCCCCAATACTACGATCACCAATTGTAATCAAGAAGGATTTATCCGCAACGGTCGGTAATCTTAAAATTCGATAAATCGCATCTTTCAATTGGATGTGAGAGAAATCGATCGGTTTGAGTGGATTACCAACATGCACGGCAGTTCGCTGCATTTTAGGTGGCTTACCTAATAGCACGGAAAGCGGCATATCAATCGGCGGTATTGTTGATCGTGAATCTGTGAGCAATAACTGGTCTGCTTGCTTTGATTCTCCTACCACTGCATAAGGACAGCGTTCCCGTTCACAAATCGCATGAAAAAGGCTCAATGATTCGCGCTTAATCGCGAGCACGTAACGTTCTTGTGCTTCGTTACACCAAATTTGCATCGGTGACATGCTCGACTCTTCTGATGGAATCGCACATAAATCAAACACTCCACCACAACCAGCACCATGAACAAGTTCAGGCAGCGCATTTGAAAGCCCACCTGCTCCCACATCATGAATAGAAAGAATTGGATTGGCCTGACCAGTTTTTTCTAATTGCCAACAACGATCAATGACCTCCTGCGCACGCCGCTGCATTTCTGGATTGCCTCGTTGTACTGAATCAAAATCGAGATCTTCGGCATTGGTGCCTGTATCCATGCTTGAAGCGGCACCGCCGCCCAATCCAATTAGTAAACCTGGCCCACCTAATTGTATGAGCAGTACATCGGATGAGAAGGGTTGTTTCATCGTATGCTTATCAGCAATTTGACCTAATCCACCGGCTAACATAATCGGCTTGTGGTAGCCTCGCATTACACCATTCATTGACAATTCAAAAGTTCGGAAATAGCCTGATAAGTTGGGTCTCCCAAACTCGTTATTAAAAGCTGCGCCTCCTATCGGTCCTCCTAGCATGATGTCCAAAGCAGATGCAATCCGATCAGGCTTGCCGTAACCGGCCTCTCCCCATTCAAGTTCTATTTCCCAAGGTTGAGTAAAATCTGGAATTCGAAGATTTGAAACAGAGAAACCCGTTAGCCCTGCTTTTGGCTTTGCGCCTCTACCAGTAGCCCCTTCATCGCGAATCTCTCCACCAACCCCGGTTGCTGCCCCAGGGAAGGGTGAAATTGCTGTTGGATGATTATGGGTTTCAACTTTCATCAATAAATGAGTCAATTCTTTTTCATAACCATATACATTGGATTTGCCGGGATAGAAGCGATCGATAATATCTCCTTCAATCACTGCGGCATTATCAGAATAAGCAACCAGTGTCCCCTGAGGAGTCTTTTGATGGGTATGACGAATCATCGAGAATAGCGATTGCGTCTGAGGGACACCATCGATTGCCCAATCCGCATTGAAGATTTTATGGCGGCAATGCTCAGAATTTGCTTGCGCAAACATCATGAGCTCCACGTCGGTGGGATTACGCTTGCTTTGCTTTAAGAAATAATCTGCTAAATAATCGATCTCATCGGGTGATAAAGCCAAACCCATTGCTTGGTTAGCGTGCTGCAAAGCGACTGAACCCGCTGTTTGAATATCGATTGTTTGAAGCGGCCCAGGATCGATGTGCCGGAACAATCTTGATGCCTCCTGCAATGAGGAAAAAATAGACTCCGTCATGCGATCATGCAGTAATGCTTCAACTTTTTTTCTAGATTCATCGGTTATGTGCGATTGAAATTCGATATTAAACGCGATGCCACGTTCGATACGCCCAATACTTTGTAATTGACAGTGATGCGCAATATCAGTCGCTTTGGATGACCAAGGTGAAACCGTTCCTAGACGAGGCAATACTAGAAAAAAACCATGCGTAACTTGGGGAAGTGTTTCAATGAGATGGCCATCTAACAACTGCTGCAATCTTATCAACTCGCTTTGAGTTAAATTTTGCTGAATCGAGCAGAAATACCAATATTCCGATTCAACTTTAATAAATTCAGATACGATGGAACGAATCTGATGAGATAATTTTCCTAAACGAAAAGAGGAAAGCGCCTGACGACCACGAAACTGAAGCATTAATATTAAATTATGAGAATGGTTAAACGCGTAATTTTACACGAGAAGCGATTATTGAAATGAATAACCCGACCCCTGTTTTTTCTACCTCACAAATTCGTGAAGTTGAACGTATCACGATCAATCAGCTTAATACACCATCGTTGATGGAACAAGCAGGTCTTGCTGCAGCAACGCTTGCGAAAGAAGCCATGCTAACGAGTACGATGCAACGTGTTTTGATTGTAGCGGGACCGGGAAATAATGGCGGAGATGCATTGGTTGTTGCTCGATACCTCAAGCATTGGGGGTATGAAGTTACAGTAATCTTTACAGGAAATGAATCTAAACTTTCCGTTGACGCAAAACAAGCCTTTGAAAAGTGGATTGCGGTTGAAGGTACGATTGTTCAGTGTATTCCAACCAATCAGCAGTGGGATATTATTATCGATGGTCTGTTTGGAATAGGACTGACATCTACGCGACCTTTGTGTGACGATTATCAAGCGTTGATTCATTCCATTAATCAAATGAAGCTGCCTGTTCTTTCTCTCGATGTGCCGAGTGGTCTCGATGCGGATACTGGTAATATCGCAGGTGCCGCAATCAAAGCAATGATAACGGTCACATTCATTGGGTTTAAACCTGGATTACTAACTCATGATGGCTGCAATTATTCTGGGAAAATCGCACTTTGCAATCTCGGCCTTAATCCGACAACCTTAGTAACGCCACATTCATGGCTACTCAATTTTTCGTTTATTGAATCTTGCTTACCAACCCCTAGACTCATTAATAGTCATAAAGGAACTTATGGAAGTGTCGGTGTCATTGGAGGAACTGCAGGAATGGTCGGAGCAGCCATACTCGCTGGTACTGCCGCACTCAAATTAGGAGCTGGACGAGTTTATATTGGCTTGATTGCAAAAGATACTTTAAGCGTCGATGTACAGCAACCTGAATTAATGCTACATCCCATTGATCATTTGTTTGAGTTAAATCATATCAATAGCTTGATTGTTGGACCTGGTTTAGGAACTGAACTAGCAGCTTGTATTTATTTGGAAAAAGCACTACAGCTATCCATTCCAATCATATTAGACGCGGATGCTTTAAATTTAATTGCACGCTACCCTGAACTTCAGGAGCTAATCTGTAGCCGCCAACTCGCCACGATTCTCACGCCTCACGTGGCTGAAGCTGCACGTTTACTCCAAATCGATACTGCAACTGTTCAAGCGAACCGTATTAACGCAACTGAAAGCTTAGTAAAAAAATTTAACTGTGCTGTTGTATTAAAGGGAGCCGGTAGTATTTGTGGTTTTCCTAATGGGGATATCTATTTTAATACGACAGGAAACCCCGGTTTAAGCAGCGCAGGTACAGGGGATGTCTTGTCCGGCATCATTGCAGCCTTGATTGCCCAAAATTTAAAACCAGAAAATGCATTATTACTTGCAGTTTATTTACATGGTGCAGCAGCCGATGCTCTACTCAAAACACTGCATGGCCCGATCGGCATGACTGCCACTAAAATTATCGACTCAGCACGATACCTTATTAATCAATGGGTATATGGCACTGATGTTTCATCACGATACTTACGACTTTTCCTATAAATTCATTTGATCGATATTACTTTTACCTGCTTAGGTAAGGTCATATAAAACTTAAGCCCTATATTAGCAAACTTAATCTGCTGATATAGGGCTTAATCAATTTTACTAAAGATAATAGAAATTTACTTGTTAGCTTCGACTCTTCCAGCTGATTCGTGCTATTTTATTAATCAACTGCTTCTAGGCTAACTTGGGTTTTACCTTTTTTCCTAAAACCAAGCTCGTTTGCTGCACGACTGGTCACATCAATGATATTGCTATTTTTGGTTGCCATGCGATCATTGATTTTAACGATCACACTGCGGTTATTTTCTAAATTCGTGACTCTAACCTTAGTCCCAAAAGGATATTGTTTGTGCGCAGCAGTTAATTTCTTTTGATCAAAGATTTCACCACTTGCAGTTTTTCTGCCTTGAAATTTATTGCTATAGTGAACAGCAGTCCCTTCTTCAGCAAATACTGTCATGGGAATCAATAGCAAGCTGCAAATGCCAAGACTAATAATTAATTGTGATAGAAAACGTTTATTCATTTTATTATTCCTTCTAGTATTGAATCGTTTATTTTACTCAGCCATTCTAACCACTGTTTTAAACTAAAACAATAAACCTAGCATGGCAAGCGTTAATATCCCTAAAATGGGTTGCTTATTAGTTTGCAGCTTATTTGTTCGAGTGCGTCAATTCGTTTAGACGACTATTTAATTTCTTCTTACAATCCTCTTCTTTCCCGATTAGATCGATTATTCCTGCAGTTCGAATGCATTCATTGTATTCGAACAACGCTTCATTTCTTTCTTGCGCTGATTTTATCGAATTTGATAGTTGCTGTACTTGGCCTACTACCTGTTCAAAGTTGATACCACCGAGAGCAGCTTTCATTTGTTCAATACTTTTAGTCGTTTCATCAAGTTTTTGTAGAGATTCTTTGTTAGTTTGATTAATCTGATCTGCAAAAGTCTGTTTTGCTGAGCGTGTATAGCTTTGCAATTCATCCGTATTCTGTTGTGTAATTTCAGTTAATTTTGCTTGATAAGTATTTAACTCATTTTGTACAAACGTATTAATTTCACTTTGGAAATTTTCTAATGACTGATTCAGTGCTTGATTAAAGTGTTGAATTTTACTCTCTATCAACTGGCTAATCGTTCCATCGATACGGCTAAGAATATCGTTCGCTATTTTTTCTACCGGTTCCTGGGTCTCAACAATCTCCTGCTTTAAGTTAGATAGCGCTGTATTCAATTCATTGACCATCATTTTTTGTTTATTCTCTTGTTCTGCCAACAATTTTTTTTCATTCTCGCTCAGTAACCACGAAATATACAGAAGGTCTTTCTTCTCTCCAGAATGGATCATTTCCCCGAGCACATGGGAAGACACTTCTTCATCGATTAGATTGCCTACGTGATTCAAATGGGCCGAATCAAGTAGTAATTTTAAATTTGTTTGAACTTCACCAATATTCGTTTGAGCCTTAACAAGGTTGCTAGATTGGCGATAAAGCTCATAAGGTAGATAAAAAATGGTGATTAGTAAACAAATCCATAAATTAAATGATCGCCAAGTTTTATTCTCGAGAGAAACTGCGATACCAAACAAAATCAAGATTAACAATGCTGAGGGCGCTAAAATGGATGCAAGCTCAACCCAAGTCCTATCGGTTATGACGTTGATTGAAAAACCACTCACCCATTTTCCAATCAAATTATTCAATTGTTCAATTCCCATTCGCTACCCTCCCCTATGAAATCTCTTCTATTTTCTAACATTGTTGATATTGATTATTTATACCAATCGAAAATATTTAACCTACCCTAAATATGTAAAGCACGCTTATCAACGCCTAGCGCAGCTTCATGTAACACCTCTGACAATGAAGGATGCGCATGAATAATGCGCGCAAGATCTTCACTACTCGCTTTAAATTCCATTGCTACAACTGCCTCCGCAATTAATTCTGAGACAAAAGGTCCTATCATATGGACTCCTAAAATTCGATCAGTTTCAGCGTGCGCTAAAATTTTGACAAAACCATGTGTTTCACCGAGTGCTCTTGCCCGGCCATTCGCCATAAACGGAAATTGACCTACCTTGTAGGGTATATTCTCAGCTTTTAGCATTTGCTCCGTTTTACCTACCCAGGCAATTTCAGGCGATGTATAAATAACCCATGGAACAACGGCCAGATCAACTTTTGGTAAAGATTCGTTATTAGCTGCTTGTTTTTTAATGGTAGCAATTAGTTCAGCAACAGCAACACCTTCTTCTGATGCTTTATGAGCCAACATCGGTCCTCTTACCACATCGCCTACCGCAAAAACGCTAGGTAAATTCGTACGACAATATGCATCAACCTCAATAAAACC
>ERZ724526.2025-NODE-2025-length-10069-cov-3.877472_pt1 | contig 10069 bp, 5 predicted proteins | sample MGYA00376059_ERZ724526 | MGnify/ENA primary metagenome ERZ724526 (study PRJEB28724, sample SAMN07190883) | activated sludge metagenome | isolation source: activated sludge of sewage treatment plant in Hong Hong | place: Hong Kong | collected 2016-03-17 ... | reverse complement strand
CACAGTCGCTCAAGCTGCTCGGAGACTTTTTCGGGAAGCTGCTTCGGATGATGATTGCGCCAACCATCTTCTGCACGGTGGTGCATGGAGTTGGTTCGATGGGAGACATGCGTCGACTCGGTCGGACAGGTCTTCGCGCACTCCTATACTTTGAGGTCGTTTCGACGCTGGCGCTCATCATTGGGCTCGTTGTGGTGAACGTTGTCAAACCGGGCGTTGGCCTCAACTTTGATGTTCGCTCCCTGGACCCCTCTGTTAGCCAAAGCCTGCTGAGCAAAACACATTCTGGGGGCCACACGAGCTTCTTCCTAAACGTCATTCCTACTTCGTTCCTTGGTGCATTCACCTCAGGAGAACTCCTCCAAGTGCTCTTTGTCTCTGTCCTCACTGCGCTTGCGTTGCCGCTGCTGCCTGGGAAAGGTCTGTCTGTACTCCACTTCATTGAATCGGGTGGCAAGCTCTGTATGTCAATGCTGGGGATGATTGTGAAGCTGGCTCCGCTTGGGGCGTTTGGCGCGATGGCATACACCGTTGGGCACTTCGGTATCGCATCCCTTGGAAAACTGGCGCTTCTGATGCTCTGCTTCTACGTGACTGCGGTTCTGTTTGTTGGCCTTGTGCTTGGCTCGATCCTGCGCTGGGCTGGTGGCTCCCTTCGCAAGTATCTTGCGTACATCAAAGATGAGATTCTGCTTGTCCTTGGAACCTGCTCGTCGGAAACAGCCCTGCCCGCGATGATGCGCAAGCTGGAAGCGCTCGGTTGCTCGCGTGCCACCGTCGGCCTTGTCCTTCCAACCGGCTTTAGCTTCAACCTGGATGGAACCAACATTTATCTCACCATGGCGGTGGTGTTTCTCGCTCAGGCCACCAATACACCATTGGATCTGTCACAGCAGATCGCACTCCTTTTGGCCGCGCTGCTAACCTCCAAGGGATCCGCTGCAGTTGTAGGGGCTGGCTTTATCACCCTTGCCGCCACGGTCCAGACAGTTCCCAGCATTCCGATCGAGTCGCTCGCAATCTTGGTCGGCGTCGATCGCTTCATGGGTGAAGGCCGAGCCATCACCAACCTGATCGGAAACGGAATCGCCGCCCTCGCCGTATCCAAGTGGGAAGGCGAGCTCCCGGCAGGAACCTTGAAGCAGCGACTGAACGCCTAGCAGCGCCCCACAATCGCGGCTTTTTTGGATATGATGGCGTGGGGACCGCCATGACTCCGGAGAGAAGCCAGATCTGCATACTGCACGCGAAGCCAGATGAGAGCTTCGCCCATCAGTTGATGCTGACCCTTGCTCTGCCTGAGGCACTCCGACCGCAAGTTTCCCACCGATGCGCCACAGGCTGGCATGGCAGGCAGAACTGGTTCGGAGCCTGTGCAACAGCCAAGTTACGCTATCGAAGGCGACGAAAACATCGAACCGAGAGGCGATGCGTGCACAGGGTCCATGCTTGTAAGATATGATATGGAGTGGCTGCTTGAGGAGTTGCCGGGAGGGGAAACATGGATGGAAAGCAAGTACTTCAGACCGTACTGGATCGATCTGCTGCGGAACTATTGCAGCAACTCCTTGATGAGCAGGGCATTGCTTCCGAGATCTGTCGCGTAGCGGGAAATCCATACACCGGCATGCTCACAACAGATGCCTGGGAAATCCGGGTTTCTATCGAAGACATGGATGAAGCGAAGGGAATCGCAGCGCAGTTAGAAGCAACGAACGAGGTGGAACAAGAGCCAGATGGTTTCGATTCGCAAACACCAAAGTCTCGGCACAATACTGAGTCTTCGGTGGATCCCCATCCGGCACGAGCAGCTGGGTCTCACATCCCTCGATTCCTGACGCTACTTGGCTTAACCGTGTGTCTTCCGGTTGCAGTAGGGTCGCTCCATGCACGGCACAGAAGGATCGGTTACCTGCTGCTCGGCATGTCGGTCACATGCCTTTTCCTCGGCATTGTGGAACACAATGAGTTCGCTCTGTCTGCTGCGGTAGTTGCCAAATTGGTGGATGCCGTTCTGGCTCCATTACTGCTGGTGCGCACTCGGCGCAGACTCGGTGTTTCAAGCAATGCGGAGCTATGGAAAGGCCTGGGGCTCGCCCTGTCATGTGCACTCGTTGGATGCGTGACGGCAATCCACTTTCATCGGCAGAGGGAAGAAATCCGCGAAGAGTCCCAAGTCACTCGGGTGCTTGCTGCCGAGCAGGAACAGATCCTTCAGACGATCTTATCGGGCGGAACACCTCAGAGAAAACGGAGCCTTCCGAACACCGCACTCGGTCGTTCAGGTACTGCTGCCCTCGACTACGTGGTGCTCATGGCCCAGAAGACCAGGCGAGCGCACGACGCCTATGCACAACTGGTGCAGCAGTTTGATGCTTTGCTCATCCAGGGCGCTCTTGAGACTGACATATCTCAGCTTGTTCTTGATGCAGAACAGGTTCGCGAACTCGCGGAGCAGATCGAGAAGGACGACGACTGGGACAGCTTGTGCGATGAGCTACGGAAAGAAGACGGCCGAACGCGCAAAACCACGGTGTTCATCGATAGCCTCATTCGAACACATGAAGCACAAGGATCATCTGCCCAGAAAACCCGCGAGCTAGCTGGCCATCTAGCCAGGGCAGCGGGTCACTACCGCGATGCAGCGAAACTACTTCGCGGATGGAGCAGAAACCACGCCTATGCTTACCGTGGTGGTCAGGTGGTCTTTGTGTCGACGTCTCCTCCCGAAGAAGAGCAGAAGACGTATGCAGCACATCTGGAAGCGATTGCCAGTCTCGAACGACAGGCTGAGCAAATCCAGCAATTGCTCCGACAGGCACACCCTGCAAACTAGGAACAAGTGGACACCGGAACTCGGAATTTAGTCATGCACGCTATTTGTCGTACTCGATGGTGGATTTTTGCTTGTTCCATTTTCCTTGCGCTTCTTGGCGGGAGGGCGACAGCGGAGACCAGGCGCGCGCTCATCGTCGGGATCAATCAATACCAAATCCATCCAACGGGAGATCGCGTTCCCAATCTTGATGGGGCGCTGGCGGATGCGGACGCCATCGCGGCACTGCTCCAGAGTCTGCATGGTTTTAAGCCGGAGAACATTCGGATTCTACGCGATCAGGAGGCGACTCGGGCGGCCCTGCTGTCCGCTCTCGATTCACACCTCGTGCGGAGCGCCGAGCCAGGGGATCTCTCCCTCTTCTATTACGCTGGACATGGTTCCTATGTGGACAATCCCACGTCCCAGGAAACAGACAAGCGCGATGAAACCATCATTCCTGCTGACAGCAACACAGGGACACCCGATATTCGGGACAAGGAGCTAGCCCAGCACTTTCATCGAATTCTTGATAAGAAGGCGCAGCTCATCGCCATCTTCGACAGCTGCCACAGCGGGTCCATTGCCCGAGGACTTCCCGATCCGATCAAGAATCGATTTGCGCCCCCCGCAAAAGCCCTGACTCGCGGTCACACAGCGGAAAAACTCCCTGCACAGAGTGTAGAGGAGCGCGGCGCGCTGGTCTGGTCCGCAGCCCAGGAACACCAGCCTGCCCAGGAAAAGCGGATCCGAGGACAACCACGCGGTCGATTTAGCAGTGCGCTCGAGCACGTCTTGTCGAGTCCATACAGAGAGGAGTCTGTAGAAAAACTCCACCTGCGCGTCCGTGCGATCATGCAGGCCAGCGGAAGTACTCAAGAGCCCGTCTTAGGGGCGACAGCTGAGCGGCGAGCACGCGGACTCTGGGGATTGCCCATTCCAAGTGGCGTCCGAGGGGAAGCCCCCACTGTTGCTGTGAGCCGGGTATCGGCTTCGCGGATCTACGTGCAAGCCGGCATTGCAACAGGGATCGGTGAGAACGCCATCCTTCGCAAGCGCGGCGAGGCCAGTGGTGTGCGGTTGCGGGTGGTGGAGGTATCCGGAATGGCCAGCAGTGTGGCAGAGATCATGGCGGGCAGTCCGAGTTCCATCGCAACTGGCGACCTCTTCGAGGTGGAAGAGTATGGAAAACCGGCTGGCGATGGGCTGCATCTGTACCTTCCGACCCAACTCCCGGCGAAAGCAGAGCTTGCTGTCGCACTCAAGTCCTGGATACCTCTGCTCACCGAACCGCGCATTCGATTTGTGCAGGATCCAACGGAGGGGAACCCGACCCATGTGATCGAATGGGAAAAGGGACGGTGGCAGCTGCGTGAACCCAGCGGAAGGCTGGTCGATCTAGGAATCGTTCCGAATGTGAAGCTCGCTCGCAAGTTACTGCTTGCCGTTCCGAAGTCCCAGACGTTCCTGAATGTCCCGGTAAGCAAAGAACGAGCAGAACAGTTGCGAGAGTACTTCCGGTCGAACCGCAGCTTTGTTGAGTTTGACAGCGACCCAGCGAGTGCCAGCTATCACGTGGTGGGTCGGGTTGTCGTGGGCTCGAAAACCCTTCAAGTAGAGCACGCGCTCATCCTGCCGAGCACCCAATCGACTGATGCACATAGTGCACTTCCCGCTCGTAGCAATTGGATTCCTGACGAAGAAGATCGGTTCCTCGGCAGCTTTGTATCGGAGGGACGACGACTGAACAAAGTCCTTCTGTGGCGCTCGATCGATTCTCCGCCTCCGGATGGAACCTTTCGGTATCTGTTTGCGGTGATGGATCTCGGTGCAAACCGTGTTGTTGCTGCTGGAGAACCGCTGCGCAGCGGTCGGCAGTACCAGCTGGCCATGGTGGCCTCGGCGATCGGCCCCAAGGTCCGTCCTCGATACGTCTACGTGTTCAGTCTCGATCGCGAAGGGAGTTGTTCCCTTCACCTGCCGCTTTCCGACAGCAGCAACATCGAGAACTACATTCCTGACGTTCGCCCAGGTTCAGGTGCTCCCCAAGCTCAGATCCTGATTGGACATGGGTTCTCTGTGTCGCCACCGTTTGGTCGAGATACGATGATCGCCGTCACGACGGTCACGCCGATCGCGAGTCCCAGTGCATTTTGCGCTGACAATGAGCGCCGCTCGCTTGGCAGCTCGTCGGCAGACCCGCTCACGCAGTTCCTCTTCGGAATCAATCAAGACACGCGTGCCAGCAGTTCCATCAGCACAAGCTGGTCGCTGCAACGACTAACAGTGGACTCTGTGGACAAGTAGCTTCCGACAGTCAACTACTCGCTGTAGTACCGGAAAGGAATGATGGCAAATCCGTCTGGACCAAGCGTCTTGACCTGCGGCGGTACAAGCTCCGTAGCAGCATCTCCACCGCGCTGCTTGTCGATGATGACGGGGGGAGGTTCGCGCTCGCGAGTTGCTTCCCGCTTCTCAATGAGACGCAACACCACCGATTCCTCAACAGGAACACGACTTGCGACCAAGTACAGCGCTTGTTCGCCCGGCTCCGATTCCGGATGAAGCCAGGTTCCCTGCGGAGGAACGCGCGTCTCTTGTTTCGCTTTGACGAGAACCGCAGAGAGCTTTCCGTTTGGAATCTGCATCGCGAGCTTGTGGGCAGTGGACTCTTGGACGACAAAGAACATCAGCTCTCTGCTCGTCTGCACATGAAAGGCGACAAGATCGCCACTGTGCAGCGCTGCCCCTTCGGGAATTGCTTGCAGTCCCTTGGGGGTACTCAGTACCGCTTGCGCAGAGAGCTGCACAGCAGGTTCCGGCCCTGACGGTGGATTCTTCACCTGTGTTCCGCTACAGGCAACAAAGAGGAGTGTCCCCAACATCGTACGACGTGTCATCGCTCGTTCCCCCAAGGACAGTCGGCTGAGTGCCGCGCAGTTAGGCTATCTTACAGGGGACACGCAGCGGAATCCAACGTTCTGTACCGCCTCGTTGGACCACCATCGGCTACGTGATGCACTTCGCGATGACCAAATGGCCCACAGCCAGCTTCCGCCACGCAGTACGCGCTGACGCCTCTCCCCAGCGGTGACGGCGGTTTCCTCGATTGGGTCCTTGCAGGGGGGCGGACACTCGCGATAGGTGTCGTGGAAAGCATCCAGCACCCACTCCGCAACGTTTCCAGCCAAATCGTAGATGCCGTCTGGCGTGACATCTTGCGCCGCAGTACCCACGGCAATCGTACTTCCTTTCATGACGGCACAGGGCTGGCCACTGGCCCGAGCGACATTGACCCGATCGCACAGAGGCGATTCGAAGCCCCACGGAAATGGGCGACCCTCAACGCCGCGTGCCGCATATTCCCACTCGGCCTCCGTCGGAAGTCTCATTCCTTTCGATTGACAATAGCGGCGTGCCGCTTCCCACGTCACCTGGGTCACGGGATGCCGTTCGTTGCCCTTGGGCACTTCGTAGCGACCGAGTCTGCGATTCCAAACAAAGCCGTTAGCGGGTTCATATCGAGGATATAGATCTGCAAGCAGAACGGTGCCTTGATACAGGTATCGATTTTCCGTCAGAGAGAGATCTTTCTGCTGATTCAGCCATTCAACGAATGCGGAGTTTGTGACCTCCGTCCGATCCATCCGAAAGGCAGAAACGGTCACCTTGTGCTGCGGTCGCTCGCGCGAAAGCTGTAACCGCTCCTCCTCGCCGCACTCGCTGCCAGTCACTTGCTTGCACCAGTTAAGTGCTGACTCTTGTTCATCGGAAGTGCTGCCCAGAGTGAATGTGCCGCCAGCAATCAGCGCAGTTCCTGAAGGCCACGTGGGCTCCCGCGATTTCACATACAGATAGGAGATCGCTGACACCGAAAGGAGGCTGAGCAGACCGACTGTCCGGTAAATCAATCGACGACGCCGCCGATCTGGCGCGGACTGGGGTTGGCTTCCTATCAACGCTTCAAGTGCGGCCAGGACCTCGGATGCACTCGCAAATCGATCGCGTGGCGACTGTCTCACGCAGCGGTCTACGATCGCTGCCAGTTCTGGGTTCAGCTCTTCGACCCGACTTGCGATCGGCGCAGCCGGAGATGTCAGTGCCAGTTCACGAATCAGGGAGCAAGTCGGGGCATGATGAGGTGGCACGCCACAGAGCAACTCGTACAAGACAACCCCCAGCGAGTACACATCACTTCGTGCGGTAGCAGGCTCTCCCTCCCATGCCTCCGGAGACATGTAAAGCGGGGTCCCTAGCATGATACCTGCCTCGGTGAGGAGGATTCTTCCCGGTGTTCCATCGTCTGAGATCACGGGTCGACGGCCACTCGAGGTTAGCTGGATTGGATCGCCTGTGGGCGGAGGCAGGGTAGCGCCCGGCCCCTGTTCCGGCTCTGCACCGAGTGCTGGTCTTGGGAGTCCTGAATCAATGAGTGCGGGGTTCGCAACTCCTGACATTCCCGCTTGAGCCAAGTTGTCCACAACCTTCGCAAGTCCAAAGTCCAGCAGCTTCACCTCACCACGCGAAGTGAGCATGATGTTGGCTGGCTTGATATCGCGATGGAGCACTCCGGATCGATGTGCAGCGTCGAGACCTTTCGCAATTCCTACTGCGATAGGGAGGACCTTGTCCCACGGCAAAGGACGCGGCAGTCGATCGAGACTTTGCCCTTCAATGAACTCTGAGACGAGGTAGGGAGTCCCCTGATACTGCCCCACGCGATAGATGGTAACGATGTTGGGATGAGAGAGTCGTGCGATGGCTCGTGCTTCAATCCAGAATCGTTCCTTTTGGGATGGATCAAGTTCAACCCCTTTGAGGAACTTGACCGCAACGCGACGATACAGCGCCGTATCCATGCAGAGCACGACTTGTCCCATCGTGCCCTCGCCGAGCGGTCGGAGCAGCCGATACTCATCAAAACGCTTCGGCGCTAAAAACGTGGACTCGCTCATCGAACCAGACTATGGAGAGTCCTTTGCGGACAGTTTGTACTGCTTCATCTTGGTTGTGAACGTCCGCGCAGGCATCGAGATCAGCGCTGCCGCACGAATCTGTACGCCTCCGCAGGCCGCCAGTGCCTCCATCATTCGGCGCCGCTCCAGCTCACGGATTTCGTCATCAATCGGTCGGAAGTGAACGGGGGGCACAGACTCCGTTTGGGGAAGTGAAGTGACCTTAACCGTACGCGGCTGCTCCGGCATCTCCGAAGGAACGGTACTCTGTAGCTGTTCCTCGATCTGCCATGGCAGCAAGGTGTCGCCATCTACTGTCGCGGCCACAAAGTCCATCAAGTTGCGCAGTTCTCGAACGTTGCCCGGCCAGCGGTGTCCGAGCAGAAGATGCATCGCGGCATCAGAGATTGCGATGGAATCCCGAGAGAGCTTGCGACAAGCACCCGCGAGCAGGACTCTGGCAAGCACGGGCAGCTCACGTGGGCGATTCCGAAGCGGCGGCAGAGAGAGCCGTGCGGAGCTTAGACGGAAGTACAAGTCCCGACGGAATCTTCCTGCTGCGATCTCTGCTTGAAGATCCCGATTGGTGGCCGCGACGATCCGAACATCGACTTGGCGCTCACGTACATCGCCAACCCGCATGACCTTCTGCGTTTCCAGAACCCGCAGCAGCTTGGCTTGAACAGAAAGAGGCATCTCTCCGATCTCGTCGAGAAATAGCGTTCCAGTGTGGGCCGCTTCGATCAGTCCCTGCTTGGTGGTGACTGCGCCAGAAAACGCCCCGCGCTCATGTCCAAACAGCTCACTCTCAACCAGATTTTCCGTAAAGGCAGAGCAGTTGAGAGAGACGAGCGGCTTCCCCCTTCGCGCAGAGTGGTGGTGTAACGCCTTGGCTGCAAGTTCCTTGCCGACGCCGGTTTCTCCCTCGATAAGCACCGGCAACTCTGCTTTAGCCAGGCGTTCGATCAGCGCATACAGCTTCTTCATTGCGGGCTCGACGAGCAGGATCTTGGTGTCGCCGAGATCGACAGTGACCGCAGTATCCTCCACCGCGACTTGGGTTCCTGGTTGAGAGGAGGACTGAGCCGCAGACTGACTGGCCAATAGCAGTGCATCTGGATCACTGCCATCACGTGGGCAAGACACGACACCAACTCGGACCTCCTGCGTGACGGAAGCCAAAGCAGCAAGCAGTCGTTCTGCCTCCTTCGAGGCGCCGGTTGCGTCTCGCTCAGGCAAAAGAATCAGCAGACTCCCATTCCCAGCCCAGGCTACCGAGTCACTGATGCGCAGCACCGAACCCAAGGAATCCAGGAGGGCGGGACGACTTGGCAGGGGTCCAGAAAACTGCAAACAGAGCAGCGAAACGGGACGATGAAACGCAAGCGAGCGGTCGGTCTCTTCGAGGAGTCGCTGTCGCAGTTGCGTGGTGCTGAGCGCACTTCGTCCCGTCGAGGCTCCGATTTCACGATGGAAGATTAGGGTCGCGCTGCATAGGGTAACCACGTCGCCAGACAAAAGCGCTCGCGGCTCGGCAACCGACTCACCGTTGACCCGTGTTCCATTTCGGCTTCCAAGATCTACAATCCAGGCTTCACCGTCAGCCAGGTCCACACGGGCGTGGTGACGAGAGGCCGATGTGTCGTCAAGCCGAATCGCAGCATCCGAGGCCCGTCCAATCACCACTTCTCCGTGTGTCGGCAGCTCGAACGGATATGAAACCTGTCCGTCGATAACCAGGAAGTAGGTCCGCTCGGATCGCACCGCTGAAGTACGCGTCGATGGCGACTGCATCGTCGCCATTTGCGATTGATCGGCGGGGATACGGCCTTCGCTGTCTGCGCGCTTCACCATGTCTGCGCCGCATCATACGCAGCCTCGTCGCACCTGAAAAGCCCCGTCTTCTTGGCCTCGAGAACCTCTGCGGTGATGGGGCACTTGATGCGTGTGCCCAGCGCGCCTGTCGAGTTACAATGTTCTTGGAAACAGCAAGCCGCCGGTCTCGGGGTGGATTGCTGGGTGGGGGAAATGATGCAACCTAGATGCCTCATATCTGCACGGAAGCGCTTCGCGTGGATGGTCGTGTTCTTCGCAGTGCTGCTAGCGCGCACTCATGGCGGATCGCCAGCATTCGCAAAACCACCGGAAACAAGAATTCTTGCCCAGCGGTGCCCAGGTGACAAGACAGAGGCAGCCTGCCAGGAATCGTTGCCAGCCTGCCAGCGCGATGAAGACATGCTCGGCAAACAGACGCCCAGTGCTGCCCGCGAGCGCCAGCTGCATGAGGTGTGGAACCGGA
>ERZ724526.2020-NODE-2020-length-10081-cov-4.764014_pt1 | contig 10081 bp, 9 predicted proteins | sample MGYA00376059_ERZ724526 | MGnify/ENA primary metagenome ERZ724526 (study PRJEB28724, sample SAMN07190883) | activated sludge metagenome | isolation source: activated sludge of sewage treatment plant in Hong Hong | place: Hong Kong | collected 2016-03-17 ... | reverse complement strand
AGCGGCACATCCCTGCCCGTCACTGATCCTACAGCAACCGGCTTGTGTCCGGGTGTGTATATGGTCATGGTCCAGGACTTCAGGGGCTGTACTGCCTCGGATAAGGTCACGATTGGCGCCGCCACACCCATCGAGATTCATCTTCAACCCACAGTAGCGTCCTGTGCAGGCGTATCAAACGGCTCCATCACAGCAGATGTCACAGGAGGGGTATCCCCTTATCAACTCGCATGGAGCAACGGAGGTTCCGGTCTGGTCAATCCCAATCTGCTGTGTGGCAATTTTGTTCTTACCGTTACAGACAATGCCGGCTGTATAAAAACCGACAGCATTGATTTACCGTGCCCGGCATCGATACAAATCGCCGCAGTTATACCGCAACCGGTCAAGTGTTTTGGAGGCGGTGACGGGCAGGTGAGCGTTCAGGCGAGCGGAGGCACAGGACTGCTCAATTATTCATGGAGCGACCCGAACGGCCAAACAGGTTCAACTGCGGTCGGACTGACTGCAGGCGCCTATACCGTCACCATCACGGACGGGAACGGATGTTCTATAACCGCAACGGCAACGGTGACCCAGCCACAGGCCATATCGGCGACCGTTTCGAAAACGGATGTCAGTTGCCTGGGCGGCAGTAATGGTACCGCGACTGCATTTCCGGTCGGGGGAACACCTGCCTATACTTTTGATTGGGGCGCCGGACAAAATAACCAGCAAATAAAAGACATACCTGCCGGCAGTTACACCGTTACGGTCAGCGATGCGAACGGTTGTTCTGTTACGGCCACCGCAACGGTATCGGAACCGGCTACTGCCGTGACGGTTGTCGTGACCCAAACTCAAACGGCCTGTTTCGGCGGCAGCAACGGCGCGGCCTTTGCTACGGCAAGCGGTGGAAACGGCACACCCTATACCTATTCCTGGAGCAACGGACAAATCGGTCAAAATGCCAATGCACTTGGGCTGGGTTTCGTAACCGTTACAGCGACGGATAGCAAGGGATGTACTGCTATCCAAAACATTGAGATCCAGCAATTTGACAGTATTGATGCCAATATTGCATTTGTAGCGCCCACTTGCTTCGGTTATTCCAACGGGCAGGCAGCCATCAACATGGTAACGGGGGGAGCAGGCATGGGTGATACGACAAAATACATTTATGAATGGAGTGCTCCGAATACCTCCAGTACGATCTTTATTAACGGCCTGACGGGCGACCAGACATATTTCCTCACTATCACTGATTTGCAGGGATGCAGCGGGGTGTTTTCTTTCTTTGTCAACCAGCCGCCCGACATGCAGCTCGACAAGAACATCTCAAATATCTCCTGTTTTGGCTTTTCAGATGGCAGTATCGAAATCAACGGAATCAGTAACGCGAACCTTCCTGTAGCATACACATGGGATAACGGCGCAACAGGTCCGGTTCTCAACAACCTTGCTGCCGGAAATTATATCCTGACCATCCAGGACGCAAAAGGGTGTATCAAGAAAGATACCTCGAAGGTTGTGGAACCTCCGGCACTGGCCCTTCAATTCGCAGTCTCTCCTCTGCTGTGCAGTGGTGATAGCAGCGCCGCAATCCAGGCTAACATTCAGGGTGGTACACCTCCGTACAGTTTGTTGTGGAATACGGGCAGTACCGATGTGTCGATCCAGAAACTCGGTCCCGGTATGTATGCACTTGGCATTATCGACGCCAACGGATGTGTATTAAGCGACTCGGTGCGTATTGACCGCCCCGACTCCACCGCCATTTCGGTTGAAAAAACAGAACCCGGTTGTTTCGGCACGTCCAACGGAAAGATAAAACTTTCAGTTACCGGAGGGGCGCCGCCGTACAGGTACAGCATTAATGGAGGGCCATTTGGAGGAAGCAGTTCGTTTATCGGACTTTCGGCCGGCGTTTACACTTTTCAGATCAGAGATGCCAATAATTGTGTCACAACCATTATTGACTCACTGGGGCAACCGTTGCCTGTTGAGGTGAGCCTTGGTCCCGACACCACGATTGTTCTGGGCGACAGCGTGTTCCTATCTCCTGATATATTTAATGCCTTCGGAATGGTGGAATACAAGTGGCGGAGTGTACTACTGGAAGAATTCCCCTGTGTGGACACACCGGAATGCAGCATTATCCTGGCAAAACCCTACCAGAGCAACACTTATCAGGTCACAATTACCGATGAAAACGGCTGTCGCGGAACGGCATCCATTACCGTGGAAGTATTAAAACCGCGCGGGGTTTATGTCCCGACCGGTTTCACGCCGAACGACGACCTGAACAACGACCTGCTTGTCGTGTACGGAAAGAGCAATCAAATTCTGAACGTATTGTCTTTCAGGGTTTTTGATCGCTGGGGAGAACTGCTCTACCAGGATAACAACTTCAAGGTAAACGACGAAAGCCGGGGCTGGAATGGCCTTTTCAGGGGCAAAGCCTGCGACCCGGGCGTATACGTCTGGCACGTCGAGGTGGAGTACCGTGACGGCTATCGCGAATCCCTTTCAGGGAATGTTACCCTCATCCGTTGATTACACGAAAAAATGTTCTTTTATTTGACACGAAAAATTAATCAATCTTACACATACTGGCCATGAAACAATTTTCCAAACCGATCCTCTCTCTGATACTGCTACTCATGGTTGTGGGGCAAACGAGCGCCCAGGACCCGCGATTTTCGCAGTATTACGCTTCACCATGGAACCTCAATCCGGCCATGACCGGCCTTTTCAACGGGCGTTGGCGTGTTACAGCCAACTACCGCGATCAGTGGAGCAGTTTCCTGGCGCCTGTACCGTTCCGGACCTATTCAGCCGCATTCGACGCGCGCTTTGAGGTTGGCCGGAACGATTATGCAGCATTCGGTATTGGCGCCATGCACGATGAGGCAGGTACCGCAAGGTATATGCAGAACAAGGTGCATGTTGGCGGCGCATTCCTGAAACAACTTACCGGAGGCCGTTACAAGGCAGAACACTATATTTCAGCGGGCGCCCAGCTCGGGTTTGGACAAAGTTCCATCGACTGGAGCCAGCTGTGGTTCAGCCGCCAGTTTGATCCGACCTCGGAAACGCCCGATATGAGCGCACCCAACGGCGAACCGAATGCCGGCGCCGATACCAAGCCTTATCTTGATTTTAATGCAGGATTGCTGTGGTATGCCTTGTTTGGCGATAACGGGTTTATCTATGCAGGCGGCGCGCTGCACCACGTCAACGAGCCGGGCATCTCGCTTATCGAGGACGACCAGGAAACGTTGTATTCCCGCTGGTCGGGGCATGCGGGCGGTCAATTCCCGGTGAGCGACAACCTCAGCCTGCTTCCGGGCGCATTGTTCATGAAACAGGGACCGGCCCTTGAATCAGATTTCGGGATGAATATCCGGTATTCCAACAACGACCTGAATGAATTGGCCATGCGCGCAGGCGTATGGGCGCGGCTCGGCAACAAACCGGAAAAAGGATTTCAAATGGATGCCATTACCATCGTGGGTATGCTTGAACTCGATCGATGGATGCTGGGTTTGAGTTACGATATCACGGTGTCGGGCCTGACGGATGCCAATAATTCAAGGGGCGCATTCGAGGTTTCACTTACTTATTTTCATCCGGGAGAGCGGCGCGCGCGGGTTGTTTGCCCAAAATTCTGACCGCTACTTATTATTTGTATGGCTGAATTTCAAATACCGGTTCACTTGCGCTGGGCAGACTTCGACCCCAATTTTCACTTGCGGCATTCCGTGTATTACGATTTTGCGGCAACCGCCCGTGTGGCATTTCTGGATGCCTGCGGCATATCGACAGAGCTCATGCACCGGCAACACTTCGGCCCGATCCTGTTCAGGGAAGAAGCCCGGTTCAAACGCGAGGTACGACCGGGCGACCAGCTGGTGATCAATGTGCTGGTTACCAAACTCCGCGCTGACGGCTCCCGGTTTTCCTTCCGGCACGAGCTCATACGCGATGATGGAACGCTATGTGCCGTGATGAATGTAGACGGCGCCTGGATAGACACCAATCTTAGAAAACTTGCCATTCCACCCGCTCTGGTAGCCGAATCCCTGGATAAGGCCCATAAGTCTGCTGATTTTGAGTGGGTATAATGCCAAACGCCGGTAACTTTGCCGCATGACCACACGCCATCAATCTTTTATTTCCGTTGTCGGCCAGATACAATCCAACCGCAACATTCGCGAACTGGCCGACTGGCTCAACGGCTTGCACACGGAAATTTCAGGCCATTTCACGGATTATGAATTTGTACTGGTAAACAACCACTGCGATCAGCATGCTATCGATGCGGTGATTGATCCGCTACCGGAGGCGCTGCGGAAAAACATATTCCTGCTCAACCTAAGCGCACCGGTAAGCCGCGACAATGCATTCCTAGCCGGTCTTGACCGTGCCAATGGCGACTATACGGTCATTTTTGAGTTCGATTTCACAGCAAAACCTCAAATCGTTACCCAACTCTGGGAGCACAGCCAGAGCGGCGCCGATATTGTCTACCTGCGCGCAAAAGAACGCCGGCTTCCGCTATCCGGCCGTTTGTTTTACCGGGTGTTTTACAGCATCATGCAGCGATATTCCGGACTGCATCTCGACCCGCTGGCGCATCACACCCGCATTATCAGTCGCCGGGCGTTGAATTCACTGCTCCGGCTTCGCGAAAACAGCCGCTACCTGAAAGCAAATTACGCCCTCGTGGGCTACAACACGGCCTGGATAGAGGTGGAGGAAGCGCTGTATCCCGATCCCGAGTCCTCCTTCGGAGAGCAGTTCCGCACCTCGCTCGTTGCGATCACGTCATTCACAACCTTTCTCCGGACGGTACTCCTCTGGATATTTTTGTTCTCTGTGCTGGTTGCTGTCACTGCCATATTTAATGCCGTAAAAGTAAAACTGACCAATATGGATATCTTTGGAGAGCATGTGGAAAGTTTGTCGGGATGGGCATTTCTGGTCGTATTGATGTCCACTTTTTTCGCCATCACGTGCCTCAACCTGTACATTATGTCGATATACCTGTCGAATATTTACAGCGAAATCAAGAACAGACCGCTTTATATAATTGAGTCGGTAAAGCGTTATTAAGGCCCGCCAGGCAGGAAGTTGCGCCCCGATAAAATAGTTAAAAATCACCCGCCTGGTGACAATGCTCTTGACTTTCAACGACAACCCCTTATATTTGTGCCGGCTTTGGCCGATTATTCATTTTTTAAAGTTTTCCAGTAATGTTTAAAGGAACAGTAAAATTTTTCAATGAAACCAAGGGCTTTGGTTTTATTGTAGACTCATCCTCCGGAGAGGAAATTTTTGTCCATGTCAGCGGCTTGGTTGACAAAATCCGGGAAGGTGACACCGTCACGTTCGAAACCCAGCGTGGCAAAAAAGGCATGAATGCAGTGAATGTCCAGCTCGCCTGAGCAGGGACATTGTAATGATACAAGTGCAGAACTCCGTCGGGCGACCGGCGGAGTTTTTTTACTTTTAAGGGCCAGGTTGCCGTATTTTGGGTCAAAAAAACAGCGATGCTAAAACAACTGCTTTTGTTGCCGGTCTGGTTGCTGGCGACTGCAATATTGACGGCTCAGCCGGACATCGAAAAACAAATACAAACACAACTCATTCTGGCTGAAGACGGCGAAGTGATCGAGTTCCCTGCCGGTAAAATTGATTTGAGTAATACATTGTGGCTCGACGCCAAGAAAAATATTACCCTCAGGGGCGCCGGTCAGGACAAAACCGTCCTATCTTTCAAAAACCAGACCCAGGGCGCCGAAGGAATCAAGGTGACCAATGCAAGCGGCATCGTGCTGGAGCACTTTACTATCGAGGATTCGAAAGGCGACCTGATCAAAACACAATCCGTAAAGGGGCTCATATTCCGCGATATAACGGCCCGGTGGAGCGGCAAGCCCAAAAAAACGAATGGTTCCTATGCGCTGTATCCCGTACAGTGCCAGAATGTACGCATGGAGCGCTGTACCGCCATCGGCGCTTCCGACGCCGGATTGTATATCGGGCAGTCCGACAGCGTGTGGGTTACCCGGTGTTATGCAAAAAACAATGTGGCAGGCATTGAAATTGAAAATACGACCAATGCCTGGGTATATGAGAATTACGCGCTTTACAATACCGGGGGAATATTGGTGTTCGACCTGCCGGATCTGCCGAAAAAACGCGGCGGTCATGTAAAAGTCTGGAAGAACAAAATCATCGAGAACAACTACAGGAATTTTGCCCCGAAAGGAAATATCGTTGGTAAAGTGCCACCCGGAACTGGCGTGATGATCCTGGCTACCAACGACGTGGAGGTTTTCGACAACTATATTATGGACAACAAAACCGCATCAACGGCCATCGTGAGTTACTATATAACGGAAAACCCCGTCAAGGACGAGCACTACAACCCCTACCCTTCCGGTATCTATATCCACGACAATGTTTATTCGGAAGGCAAACGCATGCCCACCTGGAAAAACAAACTTGGGTTTCTCTTTTGGCTGAAATTCGGGCGCAATGTGCCGCATATCCTGTACGACGGTATCCAGGACCCGGAGAATCCCGTCCGGGACGGCGTCGTGTTGCCGGAATACAGGATTTGTATCCGGAACAATGAGAACGGCACTTTTGCCAACCTGAAAGCGGATAAAAAATTCAAGGGAATCAGCAGAGACCTTAAGCCTTATGACTGCACACATGACTCCATGGAAAGTAACAGGTAATACACCCGTCGCTGCAATACTGTTGTTGGCGGTGTTGTACACAGGAGCATCATCCATGCGGAGTCAGGCGCGCACTGCGGGGTTCGACATGGCGCCCAAAATGAGGCTCTCGGACTATGGCTTTTTTACCGGCGACCTATCCGCACTGCATCCCGCACCGCGTGTTTTTGCATACGAGGTTAATGCCCCGCTGTTTTCCGATTACGCCGAAAAAGCGCGTTTTATATTCCTGCCCGAAGGAGAAAAAATGACCTGCAACGACAGCCTGAGCCTTGATTTTCCTAACGGGTCGGTTCTGATCAAAAACTTCTTTTATTTCCACGATGCGGAGCATCCGGAAAACGGGCGCCGCATTCTGGAAACGCGGCTGCTGATTAAAGACGAAAAAGGATGGAAAGCACTGGAATATATCTGGAACGACGAACAAACTGATGCCGTCCTGGAGGTTGCCGGGGCAAGTTTTCCAGTACAGTGGACAGATGTCAGCGGTAAAAAGCGATCCATACAGTATATCGCACCTAATCTGAACCAGTGCAAAGGCTGTCATTCTTACGACGGCCGGTTTATTCCCCTCGGCGCCACAATCCGGCAACTGAACCAATATCCTGCTGCCGGCAACCAACTGCTTTCCTGGCAGGAATCGGGGCTGATCGACTTGCCTTCCGGCTTCGATGTGTCGTCAGCGCCCAGGCTTGCGGACTACCGGCAAGCGTCGCCCGGTAATATTGATGATCGGGCCCGCGCCTATCTCGATGCCAATTGCGGTCATTGCCATAACCCGCACGGCCCGGCCAATACAAGCGGTATGTTTCTGAATATTACCGAGCGCAACCCGGAGCGTTTGGGTGTAGGCAAGGCGCCGGTTGCGGCGGGCCGGGGAAGCGGCGACCGGAAGTTTGGTATTGTACCAGGCAAGCCCAATGAAAGCATCCTCTTGTACCGGATGGAAAGCGATGATCCGGGTATTCGAATGCCCGAACTGGGTCGCCAATTGCCGCATCAGGAAGGGCTGGACCTGATAAAAACCTGGATCAAAGAGATGAAATAGATGAATAACACCCATCGTCATACCCTGCGCTGCCACGATCGACTCCTGGAACTCGATACTCCTGTTGTAATGGGTATTCTGAACGCCACCCCAGACTCTTTTTACGACGGAGGTCTTTATCAAAGTGAAGAAGCGGTGGTACAACGCGCCGGTGAAATGCTGCGACAAGGGGCTACAATCCTCGATATCGGCGGCGCCTCGACAAGGCCGGGGGCAAAGGAAGTGCCGGAACAGGAAGAGATGAAACGGGTAGTGCCCCTCATAACGGCAATTCTGAAGCAATATCCGCAAGCGCTTTTATCGGTAGATACCTGGCGGACAAGAGTGGCCAAAGCGGCGGTCGATGCCGGTGCATCTCTGGTCAACGACATTTCTGCCGGTCGCCTGGATTCGGATATGTACAAAACAGTGGCGGGTCTGGATGTTCCCTATGTGCTGATGCACATGCAGGGCACGCCCGGCACCATGCAGAAACATCCGGAATACGATGATGTGGTGACAGAAGTCCTTGATTTTTTTATTCAGGAAACCACAAAATTGCATGCCCTTGGCATTAAAGATATCGTGCTTGACCCTGGATTTGGATTCGGCAAAACGGTAGCGCACAACTATCTCCTGTTGAATAACATGCACGTCTTTTCACAGGTACTAGGCATGCCTGTGCTAGCCGGCATTTCGAGAAAATCCATGATATGCCGGGTACTGAACGTAGCGCCTTCCGATGCCCTGAACGGTACGACGGCCCTGAATATGCTGGCCTTGCAGCAAGGCGCAAAAATTCTACGCGTGCATGACGTACGCGAGGCCATCGAGACTATTCGCTTGTGGCAGATGTCAGAAAAGGTAAAGCGCAGGAGTTAAAACGACAAGAATCAATCTTCCGAATCAACCTCTTCACCTTCGTGTTCATGTTGGATTGGCTCAAGCATCGGCAGGTTTACCCATTTGCTTTCTACTGCGCTGATCGCACCCATCCGCAAAAAGCCGCCCGAAGCCTTTGCCGTTTCTTCGGCAAGTCCGATAAAACCCTGGTATAGATCCGAGGCCAGGTCGACCTCCAGTTTGGCAAGTACAGGATTTAGCTTTTCCAGTCTGGCAGAAATCGCTTCGTTGCGATCGGTTGGGTCTACTGGCAGCGAGGCCATAAAGGCCTGAACCTTGTCCCAAAAATCCTGCAACACGACCCGGTAATATTCATTGAGTTCTTTCGGACGGTTATATGTACGGGTTCGGAGCAGTCTTTCCGTCCATTTGCGTTCTTCAGGATCAAGTTCACCGTCGGCAGCTCCGATCAGGATGGTTATAAGTGCAGGGGCCTCTACCAGGCTGTCAATTTCGCTTTTTGTAAGGTTTTGGAATCCGTCAAGCATGGTCCACATGATGAAAAATTAAAATGGTGCACGTAAGGGTTCAAGATTTGCGGCAAAAATATCCCGGTACGGGAGAATGTCAGCTATTTCAGGCGCAGAATATTACCCATCTGATAACAGGAACGGCATCTGGGTTCATAATGTTCTTTTTCGCCGAGTAATAATACAGACTCTCCGTCTGCCAACCGGTAGGAATGTGTGGCAAGATTGCCGCAATGAACACAAATGGCATGCACTTTTGTCACATATTCGGCGGTCGCCAGCAGTTGGGGCATCGGCCCGAACGGAACACCGCGATAATCCATGTCGAGGCCTGCCGCGATGACCCGCACCCCGCGGAGGGCCAGTTGGGCACATATTTCAGGCAGTTCAGCATCGAAAAATTGGGCTTCGTCAATGCCTACAACCACTGTATCGGCACTTATCTGCAGCATTTTGGATGCGCGTTCGAGGGGTTGGGCCAGAACAGAGGACGTATCGTGCGAAACAATGGCCGTTTCATCGTAACGGGTATCAACCTTCGGTTTGAACACTTCGACTTTCATCCCGGCGATTTTGGCGCGTTTCAGGCGACGGATCAGTTCTTCTGTTTTGCCGGAAAACATGCAGCCGCAAATCACTTCAATCCAGCCCGATCGCCGGCCTTTTACATATGGTTCAAGAAACATTTTCGTATAGATTGATGGAAATGGAAGAATAATTAGGGTTAGATCAGATATATTTTTTGAAATTCGCCGGTGAAAATAGGCACAACCGTAAACCCGCCATAAAATGGATCTGCTGAAAGCGAAAATTTATCTTGATAAGCTCAACCGCGAATTTGCACGTATGAGCAAAGACCCGGATACGATCGTACGTATTGACGTCGATATCATGGCTTCATATGTACGGGAATTGTACGACGCCTTGCTTTCCGATGAGGTATCGGCACG
>ERZ724526.2017-NODE-2017-length-10091-cov-7.219211_pt1 | contig 10091 bp, 7 predicted proteins | sample MGYA00376059_ERZ724526 | MGnify/ENA primary metagenome ERZ724526 (study PRJEB28724, sample SAMN07190883) | activated sludge metagenome | isolation source: activated sludge of sewage treatment plant in Hong Hong | place: Hong Kong | collected 2016-03-17 ... | reverse complement strand
CCGGGATTACGGCTCTGGATATAGACGACACCCGGCCCGCGGAAACGGCACACCAAACCTTCGCCCGAGGTCAAGCTGGCAATCCAGCCCGACGAGGCCTTTTCGATGTTGTAGGTCGTCGTTGAGCTCCAGGCGACCAGGTGGCTGTTATCGACAATGTATTCTTCGTTCGGTTTCAATTCGATTTTATGAATGGCCCCGAAGCTGTTGAGAACCAACTGCCCGGTCCCGCCGATCTTCAGAATAAAAAACCCCTCCCCGCCCAGCAATCCACGCGTCAGACTTTGCATCTTGCTTTCAATCTTCACGCCTTCGGCGCCCGCCAAAAACCCGTCCTTCTGCACCATGTACTCATTGACGCCGTCCAACTCCAGCAGCACGATTTCGCCGGGCACCGTCGGTGCCAGCAAAACTTCTCCCGCACCCCGGCTGGCCCGCAACGTCTGGAAGAAAAATTTCTCGCCACTCAACATCTTCCGCGAAAGCGCCCCGAGAAACCCACCTTCCATCTTGCTCTCAATATCAATGGTCGGCGAAGCGGCCACCATGGCGCCCGACTCAGCCTTCACCGTCTCACTGGCGTCCAGATACACCCGCACCATTGGAAAGGCCCCCGGATAAAGAATTTCACACTTCATCGCCCGCTCCCTTCATGAACTGTCAGCCTCATCATGCGATCGATTCTGTGGAATGTCCCCGGTCCTGTCAAGCAGACTGTTGAGACGGACCGTCCCTCCGGCCACACGGCACCTGTTTTCCGCTCAAGATCGATCACGTTTCAGCCGATACAGCCCAAAGAGCTATCCTCAGGTGCTGACGGGCAACCGCTCTTGTCGGCCTTCCCGCTTATGGACTCGAAGAGACACGAGAGCCAGGCATGAAACGCGTCGTGATCGAAGAGCTCACACCGGGAATGATTCTCGCCAAGCCCGTGACCAACAATACGGGCCTAGTCGTCCTTCCTCCCGGCGCCGAACTGGATGAAGCAACCCTCTCTCGACTCCAGCGCCTGGGCCTCACGTCCGTCTATGTCGAGGGCGACGCCGGCGATGCCAGCGGAAAGACCCTTGCCGAGTTGGAAGCCGAGCTCGACCACCGCTTCCGCCTTGTGAGCGATGACCCGATTCAATGCCAGATTCGTGAAGCGATCCGCCAGCAACTCCGGACGACACATGGGGTAGCCGACCACCAGGAGGCACCTCCAGCCACATGAAGCCTTCGGCCAACGTAGATCTCCGGCGACGCATCGAGCAGGTCGGCGAATTGCCGACCCTGCCCCATGTCGTCCAGAAACTGGCGTCGATGATCGGCCGCCCCAATGTCTCAGCCGAGGAAATCGGCGCCCTCATCGAAAAAGACCAGGTGCTGTCCGCCAAGGTATTGCGGTTGGCCAATTCGCCGTTCTACGGATTTCCCTCACGCATCGCCTCAGTCGCCCATGCAGTCGTCGTCCTGGGGTTGAGTGTCGTCAAGGGCCTCACGCTGTGCGCCACCGCGTTCGACATGATGAAAAACGCCGGGATGAATGACCTTTGGCGCCATTCGCTCGGGGTGGCCATTACGGCACATATTCTAGGCGCAAAAGCCGGCATGAAGAATCCCGAAGAGGTGTTTGTCGGCGGACTGCTCCACGATATCGGTAAGGTGGTGCTCTACGTCAAATGGCCGGATGTCGGCCAGCAGATCACGGCCGCCAGGAAAGACGGCTCACGATCGCTCATGGAAACGGAACAGGAACTATTTGCCGTGACCCATGCCGACGTCGGAGGGTGGCTCGCCACCGCCTGGCATCTGCCGACCACTCTGCGCGAGCCGATTCTTCATCACCATATGCCGACGGCAGCCCAAGACGCGAAGCTGCAGACCGCCATCGTGCATGTGGCGGATGTGCTGGTGAAGGGCCTCGCCTGCGGCAACCCCGGCGACGACCTGATCCCTCCACTTTCCCGTCAGGCCTGGGATCTCGTCGGCCTCGATGCGCAAAGTCTCGCGCAGAGCCTCGCCCAAGCCGCGGAAGAATTTCAAACCATCGACGACTATCTATGAGCGGGTCGCCTTCCAACCGACGTATCCTGCTGCTGCACCATGATCCCGTCGAAATCGAGCGGCTGACGGCTGGCCTCAGCCGTGCAGGATTCAGCGTCGTCGTGGCCGATGCCGGACGGCTAGCGCTGCATGAATTGGTGCATGATCCCCCCTGCCTGGTGTTGGCGGCGGAAGGGACGAATGGACGGTCCGCGGATACCCTCGCGAAGGAGTTGCGCGCGGATCCTTTTCTCGGCCGGCTGCCGGTGATCATTCTGATTCGGGATAGCCGGGTGAATGATGTGGATTGGGCGGCGCTCGGCGTCGACGACTATATTGCCGTACCCTATCGGCCCGAGGAAGTACCACAACGGGTGCGCCTCTGCCTCAGCCGCCTGGAACGGTCGCTGGATGCCAACCCGCTTACGCGGTTGCCCGGCAACAGCACGATCCTCCACGAAACCACGGCGCGGATTGAAAGCGGCGCTCCGTTCGCCCTCGCCTACCTGGATCTCGACAACTTCAAATCGTTCAACGACCGGTATGGGTATGCGCGAGGCGATGAAGTCCTCGTGGTGACCTGCCGCATCCTCACCACCGTCGTCAGTGAACTGGCGGGCACGGACGGATTCGTCGGTCATGTGGGTGGGGATGATTTTGTCTTTATGAGCGCGCCGGCCACGATCGAAGCCATTTGTCAGACATTGATCAAACGGTTCGATTTAGTGATTCCGGACTTCTACGATCCCGATGATCGCGGCAAGGGGTTTATCGACTCCGTCGACCGGCGCGGCAACCACGAACGGTTTCCTCTCATGAGCCTGTCCATCGCCGTGGTTACCAACGAACATCGAGCCATTACCCATCCGGGCGATGTCAGCAAGATTGCCTCCGAGCTCAAAAAAATCGCCAAGAGCCAGCCCGGCAGCGTCTATGTGAAGGATCATCGAAAAGCCGAGACGACTGACGCCCGTACCACCTGACGCATCACGGCCTACGAACTCGCCGGAAGATTACTGACCGGGGACTCCAGCAGGCGCCTGCCCGCCGCCACTGCCGCCATACTGGCGGCGAAGTTCCCGCCGATAGGCACGACGTTCCTCCGGGGACATTGTCTGAAACTTTTCCCGCAACTCCTTCCGTTGCTCCGGAGGAAGAGACCGGAACCATCGCCTGGCGTCCCGCACCGATTCGCGCCGTTCAGGCGGCAATTGGCGGAACTGTTGATACCGCTCACGCAATTGCTGCCGTTGCTCCGGGGGAAGCGATCGCCATTCCTTGAATCGCTGCTTGGCTTCCTGACGCTCTTCGGGCGTCATCGTGCCCCACTGCCGCGCCCCATTCCGCAACCGTTGCTGTTTGCGCGGGGGGAGCTGATCCCAGTTGTCGCTGAACCGCTGCAACAATTGCTGCTCGCCTGGACTGAGCTGGCTCCATGGGACCCCGGTCTGGTCACCTTGCGCCCAGGCAGGCGACAATGCGATGAACACTGCCATGATTCCTACCAGCAACACATTCATGGGCCGGTTTGCATCCTTATGGGGCTGCGAGGGCGATCCTTCGCAGACGGTGCCGGCTTCTCTGGCGCAGGCTTCTGAGCGTCTGAAGACATTCCGCTGCGATTCGGTTGTGGTTCCACGGAAGACTGCGGCACTTGATCGCTGGTGATGGTAAAGGGATCGACCCACTGTCCATCCTCATCCTGCCAGCTACCCAGGAAATCAAGGAACTCGGGGTCCGGCTCCTCTGCCGGCCGTGCCGGTACCGATGCCGCCCCTGCTATTCCGGTGGCCAAGAAGAACAGGAGCATCAGTCCTGCACTACCCCGTCGTGGCAGTACCATCGGCCAGCCAATCGTAAAATTCGAGGTCCTCGGACAATTCCAGATTTTCCGGCGATTGCATCAGTTCGAGATCTTCCAACAGCAGATGCGAATGGTTGGCGCCATTCGCCTGCCACAGCCACATCGTCACCGCCAGAGCGGCCATCGAAGCCAGCGCCACCCCCCCGGCCCATTGAAGCCAGGGCCGCCGCGCAGAGGACCGGCTTACGGCATTCACCCGCGCACGCTGCAGGGCCAGCACCGTCTTTTGATCGAGCTCCTGCAGGCGGTGATCGAGAAGACGCTTCGCCGCGGCTGATAAAGGATCCGGCTGCTCGTCCGATCGTTCGTTCATGGCCAATGTTCTCCCAATCGCTGCCGCAGCACCTGCAGCGCCCGGAACAAATGGGTCTTTACGCTGCCCTCGGAACACCCCATCGCACGAGCCGTTTGCGCGACATCCAGTTCCTCCCAGATGCGCAGAAGAAACGCCTGTTGCTGACGAAGCGGTAAGGCACGCAACGCCACTTCCAGCTCCGCACAGGCCCGCTTCCGCTGCACCTCGCCATCCGGTGCCGGAGTGCTTGAATCGGGAATCTGCTCCAGCGGATCCTCCGCGTCCTCATCATCCTGAGCCCCACGAAAAAATTCGCGCAGGCGGTTTCGAACCCGTTCCCGCCGATACCAATCGCGGATGCGACTTTGGAGAATGCAGTGAAACAGCGCGCCCCATTCTTCTTCAGGCCGCCGGGCATACTTCTCCGCAAGCTTCAACATGGCATCCTGGACAAGATCCAGCGCCTCGTCCGCATTCCCCGTGGCAATATGCGCCATGCGGAATGCGCGCCGCTCAATCCCGGCCAGAAACCGATCCAATGCCTGGGTTTGATCCAGAGATGCCACCCTCTCACCCAGGCACAGGTGGCCTGGCTGTCCAGGAACGGCAATGGGGGAATGGCAGCCGCTCATCCCCATGCTCGTCTTCTATCTGCCCAGTCATCGACCGATGAGGCCCCGTAGGCAGCAGCCGCATGGACCCGGTATCGGTCGAGATCGGCCCGATTTTCGACTTGAAACACGGTGAAATCAAGAGAATCCAAGGAAATCTCCGCTCGCGACGCAACGACGAGTCCTGAAACGGATGCGCCGGACTCGCAGCCACCCTGCCTGCTTCACAGCGAGAGTGCGGCTCTTTCAGGCTATAACGCGAGAAGACAATCCCGGTTGACAGGATGGGGGCAGGACCGCGGCACGGTGATGGGAGCAACACTGCGACGTATTCGGTGAGAGGCGGGGAGAAGAATTGCGGACGGAACTACTTGGCTTTGCCGGTATCGGCCGATTTTTTGCCGCCGGCCCAGGCCACCGAGGGGATCTGAGCCACGAGATCAAGGCGCTCGTGCGCTTCATTGTCCTTGAGGTCCGGTCCGACACTATACAGGACGCCTTTTTTCATATTGACCAGCATGGGCAGCCCGGTAAAAGGATCGTAGAGCCCCTGGCCGGCCTTGGCCAGCCGGGTCAGCAAGTCCTGCTCCGGCGGGGTCCGGCGTAACCAGGCCTGCAACGAGACTAACCGCAACCGCGCATCGGTTTCCAGAACCCGGCCGGCATAGGTTTCCCATGTGGGCATGGAGTCCACCCCGACCAGGCCTTCAATCGGATTCATCACCATGTCGCTCACGCTGTACGGAGCCACACGCACAAACTGGGAGAGCTTCGGCAGGTCGGTATACCGTCCGTCGGCTGCCGCTTTTCCAGCCGCATCATAATATTCGGCGTAGGCATTGAACCGGCGTTGCTTCGGCAGCGGCAACGCCGCAGCGATGGCGCCATAGAACGGGCGCGTCTCGGCCCGGTTCTGGCTGACCGCCTCATCCAACGTCTTGGTAGCGAGCACAAATTGGCTCTGCATCGGCCAACGGAGGGACTGTTCAGACGGCTCTAACGGCTTCGCTAATTTCGCCATGCGGCTCACATATCGTTCATCGAGATCCGGCCGCTGCAAGAGCCCGCCCATGATCATCGCATCGTCATTCATCGCCGCACTGGCCAGCATTTTCACCGGCAACGACTTCGCCTGTCCCAAGACCGTCCGCCAGGCCGTGAGATCGGTTTCCAGCCGCGCGAACCCCGTGTCCACATCCTGCGCAAATCCGTCGGCAAGATACAGTCGATGCGTCTGGAGGATGAGCCCGCAGTTCGGACTGATCGACTGGCCGTATCCCACATCTTCAAACGGCTTGTTCAACCATTGGCGGTAGCGGCTGAGGCCGACTTCCGCTTGCGACAGCCACGTTTTGGCGCCGCTCACATCCATTTGCATCTGCAACGCCGGATCGGCAGCTTTCATCCACTTGCCCGCCGCGTCGGCCGAGGCACTCTGCCTTTCGTCGGGCGAATACCCTTCTCCGGTCAAGCAGGTATGTGTGAAGGCACGGTCGGCGCCTTCAATCCGTCGATCCAGGCCAACCTGCACAGGATCCTGACTCGCGGCCGCTCCGAGGCCGAGCAAGAGCAGATAGCCATTTTTACTGGAGTCTTGCAGTGTCTGTTGGGGCACCGACGTCATGGTGCGATAGGCTGCGTTCGGTTGCTCCTCGAGTATCAGCCATGTCAGGGCCACCGCAGCGATGGTACCCCCAACCACAAACAGCACGAGGCCGACCAAAGCCAGAACCAGGACAACGAGCGATCGCGTCGTCGACACCCCTGCTCCGACCAGAGACGCCGCCGCTTCCGCCACCCGGGTCCATACTCCGACCCCGGCCGGTTGGATGCGTGTGGGACGATGGGTCGGCTCTTCCACAACTGCCGCAGGAGCTTGCTCGATGTGTTCATACGGCTGCTCCATCACGACTGCAACAGGAACGGATTCCTCCACTGCCTGTGAGGCGACCGGCACGACAGGTTCAGCCGGTACGGGAGTCGCCGGGGGAACGGCGCTGACTTCAGGGGCAACAGGCTCCGCAGGCTTTTTGAGCCAGCGAGTCAGCATATTTCCAGTGGAAGGTTTCGGTGTCGGTGCTGACGAGGCATCTTCCCACAAAATATGTAATCCATCGCTTGCGGGGACCTCAGCTGGAGCGGAGACAGCCGGTGCAGGCACCTCTGGCTCCAAAGCGGGGACCGGGGAGGCAGCCATGTCTACAGGCTGGTCTGTCTGCACGGCCTCAAGAGCCTGGGGGATCTGAACAAGCTCGCTCGACTCTTCTGCCGGTACAACGGTCGACAGCTCGTGCGGGGCCACCAGCGGAGCGTCTTCAGCTGAAGCAGTTGGCACCTCCGTCAACTCTGTGAGCGACACCTCGGCGGCAGTCACCACAGAATCAACAACCACATGCTCGTCCGGCTTTGCGGCCGGCTCCAGCGCAAGAACCGGTGCAGGCTCACTCTCCTCGGACGAAGGCTCCGCCGGCGGTTCAACCTGTGCCTCGAGAGCAATCGGTTCAGCCAGGGAAACCGTCTGCTCTTCAACAGAAGACAAGGGAATAGGCTCGACGATCTCGTCTACCGGTGCAGAGCCTGAAGGCATCATCGCCTCCGGCGCACCGACTAACTCCAGCGAGTCCTCCACTTGAGGTGCAGCCTCTAAGGCCGTCTCAATCGATTCAGCAGGCGTTCCGGCGAGAGTGAATTCCGTGATCGGCTCCGCTTTGACAGGAGCGGGTTCAACTACTGTTTGCGAGGGTAGGCTTTCGCGTTCGACCAGACGTAAGGGAATGGCGGCGGATTCTTCATTCGCAAGTTCTACCGTCGGCTCAGGATCGGACGGCGTGGGGGACTTCTCCGCAACAGTCGCCTCAGGTGACTCCGCCGACTGATGGAGCGGAGTATCGTACGGCTCATGCCCGTCCGAGGAGAGCAGGCGGAACCCCCGCCCCGATTCTTCGATACTGCCCGTTGAGGTTTCAGCGGCGACAGTGGGCGACTCCACTTGCGCCACTGGCTCCGGCACCGCAGGCACAACGAGGGTGGAATCCAATGCCATTCCACTAGAGTTCCCGGTTTCTTCGACTGCGATGGTGGCCGAACCAAATTCCGGTTCCGGCTCTTGGCGGGGAATGGCGACATCTTCGACTTCGACCTGTTCCCAGGGCATGGGCGCCGACAACGTCGATGAAGCGCTGCCGAGATCCAAAGAGGGTTCGGACGAGGGCGCGTCTGGAGCGACCGCCGTCATCTCCACAGCATCCGAGGGCGCCGTGACTGCAGCAGCCGGCTCTTCCATCACAGTGGGCTCTGCTGCCGGCGTCGGTTCCGCGCTGGGAAGCGACTGGGGCGACGCAGGAGATGATTGCATCGCGGCAACCGCTGCAAGAATTTCGTCCCAGGACAGTCCGGATGACGTGATTTCCGAGGAACTGGAGGCGGAGGGGGCTGCCGTCTGCGCCTCTGCCTGCTGTGCGGGAGGCTCTGTATCGGACTTTCCTGCCTCGATCACTGGCGGCAACGGCGTCTCTTCACATGTTGCCGGCGCAACCTCCTCCACACTGGGCGCGGAAGCCCCTGCCGCCGGAGGAATGAGAATGGGGTGCTCTTCGACCTGATCCCAGGGCATCGACACCGGAGTCGTCGGTGTGGAGACGATCGGGTGACTGCCTGATTGCGACAGCACTTCGATTGCGCGTGGAGCAGGATCACTAGGAGGAGCCGATGACCATTCAGTTTCAGAGGTCGGCATCTGCGCAGACTCTGGCACAGCCGATACCTCACTCGTAGCCGGCGGTATCGCGATGATCTCCTCTGCAACCTGGTTCCCAGACAGAGGAGCAGGCGTCGAAGGCGTTGTGTGGCTGCCGGTCTCTGCCGGCAGTTCCACGGAGGGAAGCACTGCCTCAACGGTGACCGCGGGTCCGACTTCAGATTCAAGGGCAATCGGAGCCACTTCGTCTGAAACCGTCGATTCCTGACTCGGAGATGCGGGAGGAATGACGACGGCGACCTCTTCAACCTGGTCCCACGGCATCGGTGCCGGGCTCGAAGGCGCATGCGCAATCGGATCGGCGCCGACCTCGACCAACGCCACGTTCGTCGGCGGAAGCTCCACAGGAATCGTGGGAGGCGCTGATTCCACCTCGCCGCTCAACGCGGGGAGCGGATCGATAGCAGGCGGTTCGCTTTCAGCTGCGGCCTTCATCGGCTCGTCGGAGGAGCCAACTGCGGGCACAGCAGGAGCAACAGAATCCGCCGACGTCAGAGTCGTACGCACCTCTGATGATTCGAGCGTGGGGCTTTGATCAATCTCGGTCTTTTGTGACTCAACCGCTGCCACAGCCTCGACTGGCAATGCCGCAGACAGCGCCGGCTCGATGACTTCCGCTGTCGGCGGCACGTCCGATGGACTGGACGGGGCTTGAGCGACAGGCACATCAGCCTGCAGGGGCTCCATCTGTTCCCACGGCATGGGTGCGACAGCACTGGCCGGAGCCTCCGCCGCGTCAGCCTGAGGTGCTTCGTGTTCCTGGGTAGGAACCGCAGGCTGAGGGGTAGCCTGCAATACTTGCCCCGTAACAGTATCGAACATGGCGGCAAGGCGGAACGAGACCGGACTCCCGGGAGCGATCGAGCGAATCCGTGCGAAAAGCTCGCTGGGGTGGTTCGGCTTCTCGGTGTCGGGATCCTCCAGCAAGACTTCAACCGCTTTGCCATACTCGGCCACTGCCGCCATGACGTCGCCTTTTTCCTCGTAGACGCGTCCCAGCATTTCCAGGAAGGGCACGTACCGCGGCCCTGCCGTCAGGTATTCCCGCAACAGCGACTCGGCCAGCCAATAATCCTGCCGCTCCATGGCCTCCCGGGCCAGGGATTCGAACGCCGTCCTGGCGCTCATGAGGCTTCCAAGCCGCAGATGGAGGGTGGCGAAGAGGCGCCTGGCTTCAGCGTTGAGGGGGTCGAGCGCCAGCAGGTCTTTGAGGGCGGAGGACGCACGGCCATACTTGCCGGCGTTCATTTGCGTAATGGCGTCCTCGAGCAGCGCGGACTTTTTGTTGTAGCCGAGGCTGCCCTTCTTCTGGACCTTGGGGAGAACTTTTTTATCGGACTTCAGGGGAGGTTTTTTATCGGATCGCACTGTATAACCCTATAACTTTACACGCATCCGAGAATGGTATGGACCGGCTACGGGTCTGACGGGTCCATGGGGAACCTGACAGAGCCATGTGCCTTACCTTTTCGGCATTCTTTCGTGCGATCTTGATTAGGGATTTTCCTGTGCCGGTTTTGACACAGAGACGAGAGAGAT
>ERZ724526.2014-NODE-2014-length-10103-cov-4.119825_pt1 | contig 10103 bp, 9 predicted proteins | sample MGYA00376059_ERZ724526 | MGnify/ENA primary metagenome ERZ724526 (study PRJEB28724, sample SAMN07190883) | activated sludge metagenome | isolation source: activated sludge of sewage treatment plant in Hong Hong | place: Hong Kong | collected 2016-03-17 ... | reverse complement strand
GAAGCTAAGCTGCTTACTGATCCGTTCAAGGACAGGCTTCTTTTTCTCGTTGAAACCAACCTTGTTTTGAGAAATCAGGTTATTGCCTTTGGTATCAATCGAGATGATCAGTGGCCCGAATTCCTTGACGCGGTTGATCCACAAGGTTTCTGGCATGCCAAGATCTTGCCATTCTGCGCCTTCGATCTCCTCGACCTGCGTCGCCGCCAGCACCGCGCAACCGCCAGGGAAGATCGCATGTACGGCCGGGCCTTCCTGGCAGCCGGCCGCCGTTTCCGGGCCCATGCCGCCCTTGCCGACGATCAGCTTGACGCCGGTCTGCTTGATGAATTCGCGCTCGAATTTCTCCATGCGCATGCTGGTCGTCGGGCCGATCGAGACCATCTCGAAATTGCCGTCATCCTTTTTGCGGACGATGGGGCCGGCGTGGAAAATCGCCCCGCCTTCGAGGTTGACCGGCAACTCGCGGCCCTGCTCGATCAGTCGGCGGTGCGCCACGTCGCGGCAGGTGACCAGGCGGCCGGTCAGATACACCACGTCGCCTACCTTCAGGTCGGCCAGGTCTTCGTCCTTGATCGGGGTCGTCAGAATTTTTTTCACAGCACCACTCCTTCGTGGGAAAGGATTTCGTAGGACATGTCGGCGTTGATCCGGATCTTGCCGCGGCGATGCGCCCAGCAGCCGGTATTGACGGCGACGCCGATGGTTGAGGGATGGCGGGCGGACGACTCGATATTGACGCCCATCACGCTGTTGTTGCCGGTCAGGCCTTGCGGGCCGATGCCGATCTCGTTCAGGCCTTGTTCGAGCAGGTCTTCCATCAGCGCGGCACGCGGGTTGGCGCTCTTCGAATCGACCGGCCGCATGATCGCCAGCTTCGATAGGCGGGCAGCGGTTTCGACCGAGGTCGACACGCCGACACCGACCAGCAACGGCGGGCAGGCATTGACGCCGCGCTCGGTGATGACGTCCATCACGAACTCGGCGACCCCTTCATAGCCCTGGCCCGGCATCAGCACCTTGGCGGCGCCGGGCAACGTGCAGCCGCCGCCGGCCATGTAGACGTCAATGGTGCAGCTGTCCTTTTCCGGGACGATGCGCCAGTCCAGCCAGGGAATGTTGGTCCCGGTGTTGGTGCCGGTATTCTTCTCGTCGAAGGTCTCGACCGCGTTGTGGCGCAGCGGGCCAAGGCGGGTCGCGCCGGCGGTGGCTTCCTGCAGGATTTCCTCCAGCTCGCCGAGCAGCGGGAAGTTTGCTCCCGCCTCGACGAAGTACTGGATCACGCCGGTGTCCTGGCAACTCGGGCGGTCAAGCTTGTCGGCCGCTTCCTGGTTGCCGTGCATCGAGTCGTAGATCGACTTGGCCAGCGGGTTGGTTTCCATCGTGCGCAGTTCGGCCAGCTTGGCCTTGACGTCTTTGGGCAGACGCTTGCCGATATAGGCCGTGAATTTGGCCATGGTGTCCGTCAGGGACTGTACTGCTGCTTCTTTGTCCATTTTGGTACTCCTTGAAATCTGTTGGGGTGTGGGGTGGTTGTTCTAGTGCGCTGTCGCTTCTTCGGTACCCGCCAACGCAGGTTTCTGCGAACGGGACAAGAGCAGCGTCAGCACGGCTGAGAGGACGAGCAGGCCGGCGACGAAGTAGAGGCCACCCGCATAGCTGCCGGTCTGATCCTTGACCCAGCCGATCATGGCCGGTCCGGCGAACCCTCCGAGATTGCCGATCGAGTTGATGGTGGCGATCCCCGTGGCAGCGGCAGCGCCTGACAGGAACATGGTCGGCATGCTCCACAGCGGCGGCTTGGCACAACTGATACCGATATTGACGATGGTCAGAGTTGCAATCAGGCCGACGACGCTGTTGGCTCCGGCGGCGATAACCAGACCGATGGAGGCGGCCAGGCAAGCCAGGATGACGTGCCAGGTACGCTCGCCAGTGCGGTCGGAGTGGCGTGACCACAAGACCATGGCGATGACGGAGACAATCGGCGGAATGGCATTCAGGAAGCCGACCGTCATCGACGAGACGCCCAGTTGCTTGATGATCTGCGGCGCCCAGATACCGAGGGTGTACAGGCCGGCCGAGGTTCCGAAATAGATCATGGCCAAGGCGAGCACACGGGGATTGGCCAGGCCGCTCAGAATGCTGTGTTTGGCACCGTCAGCCTTGGCAGCGTTTTCGGCATTCATGGCATTGACCAGCCAGGTGCGCTCATCATCCTTCAGCCACTTTGCTTTTTCCGGGCGATCGGTCATGTAGAAGAAAACCACTACGCCAAGAATCAGGGCTGGGATCGCTTCGAGGATGAACATCCACTGCCATCCGTGCATACCCATGACGCCGTTCATTTCAAGCAGGGCTGCAGAGATCGGCGAGCCGAGAGCCGTCGAAATCGGTGCTGCTGCCATGAAGAAGGCCGTCACACCCGCCCGATGTCGGGCCGGGAACCAATAGCTTAGATACAGAATGATGCCAGGGAAAAAACCGGCCTCAGCCGCGCCAAGCAGGAAGCGCATCACGTAGAAGCTGGTTGCTCCTTCGACGAAGGCCATGCAGCCGGAAATGATGCCCCAGGTCACCATCACCCTGGCAATCCAGATTCGTGCGCCAACCTTGTGCAAAACGATATTGGAAGGCACTTCGAACAGAAAGTAGCCCCAGAAGAATATGCCCGCCCCGAAACCGAGAATCGATGCGGTAAAACCCAGATCCTGCTTCATGGTCAAAGCGGCAAAGCCAATGTTGACCCGGTCGAGATAGGCGATGAAATACAGCAGCATGATGAAGGGGACAATCCGCCAGGTGATTCGGCGTAAGGTCCGCTTTTCGATATCCATTTCCATTTTTGTCTCCGTTATATGTTGCGTGGAACGGAGATTAAGAGTTTTGGAAAAAAGATGAATCGATATATAGTTAATTCATCATTACGAAAAACTGAATAATGAACAACGACTCGGAATTGGCATTCTTCTGCATGCTGATCAAACAGGGCAGCCTCGTTGCAACAGCGAGAGAATTGAATCTGACCCCGCCTGCAGTATCGCGCCGTCTGGCCCAACTGGAAGAGCGACTTGGTGTACGTCTCCTGAACCGTACGACGCGCCGGATCAGCCTGACCAGCGAAGGAGCGGTCTATTTCGAGAATGCGCTACGCATCTTGAGCGACATCGACGATCTGGAACGTCGGGTTTCAAGCAGCCGAGCCGCACCAAAAGGCCTGCTGCGCGTCAACGCACCACTCGGATTTGGCCGTTCCTACATCGGTCCGGCCATCTCGGCCTTTACCAAGACCTACCCGGACCTCGAGGTGCAGCTACACCTGACCGACCGCCCGATCAACCTGCCGGACGAAGCCATCGATGTCTCGATCCGCTTTGGAGAGCAACCCGATTCGCGCCTGATCGCCAAGAAAATCGCCGCCAACCGGCGTCTGCTTTGCGCCTCGCCAGCTTATCTGCGAGTTGCTGGGCTGCCTGCCTACCCGCACGATCTGACCCAACACCAGTGCATCGTGCTGCGCCAGAACGAGTCCGCTTACGGCAACTGGAGACTAATCAAGGGCAAGCAGACGGAAACTGTCAAAGTGCACGGCAAGCTGAGTACCAACGACGGCGAAGTCGCGCTCAACTGGGCCCTGGAAGGACACGGCATCCTGATGCGCGCCGAATGGGATGTTGCCAAGTATCTGCGTAGTGGCCGACTCGTCCAAGTTCTGGCCGATTACGACACCCCGGCCGCCGACGTCTATGCCGTCTATCTGGAGCGCCTGAACCTTTCGGCCAAGGTCGCCTATTTTGTCGAGTACATGCGCGACAACTTAAGTCGACACGCTGATAGCCCAAGCCAAAACAAGTCGAACTGGTGATGCCTATAAGTCTCCGTTCATCCCAGCTTGCTCGAACCAGGTCTCGAGAAATTCGACACAAACTTTAACTTTTGCCGACACCGACAGCCTGGAAGGATAGACAGCCCAGACATCGGCCTGCTGAAAATAGGCAGGCAACACCGGCACCAGTTCCCCTGCTTCGATTTCCCGGCTGACATCCCAAGTCGAGCGCAGAATGATTCCATGACCATCGATGGCCCACTGGCGGACGATTTCGCCGTTGTTGGCTGAAAGTGGTCCGCTGACCTTGATCGTGACGGGGCCTGCCGGCCCATCCAGTTCCCAGCGTCCGAAATCCTGATCGCGTTCGCGGATCGGAATGCAGCGATGGATTTTCAGTTCATCAAGGGATTGCGGCGCTCCATAGCGCTCAATATAGGCGGGGGAAGCGCAGAGGACTCGTCGGTTGCGGGCGATCCGGCGTTTGATCACATTGCCCTCGTGGACCTGGCCGATCCGGATGTCGAGTTGGAAACCCTCATCGACCAAATCGACCGGGCGGTCGAACAACTCAACCTGAATTTCAAGCTGCGGAAATTGGCGAGCCATTTCGGATAAAGCGGGAGCCAAGCGGCTGCGACCAAAGCCGGTGCTGCTGCAGATTCGTAATACGCCGCTGGGCGCTGCCCTCTCCCGCGAAATCGCCTCACCCATCAAATCGACATCTTCCAGGATGCGCTGTGCCCATTGATGGACTATTTCGCCTTGGGCCGTCATCTGGACATTGCGCGTTGTCCGATGGAACAGCCTTTCCTGGACACCGCTCTCTAGCAATGCAATTCGCTTGCTGACCAACGCTTTGGAAACACCTTGCTCGCGTGCTGTTTCGGCAAAGCTTCGATTACGGGCAACGACGCAGAACAGGCGAAGGTCTTCAAGCTGAGGCTTAATATTCACGAATCGTGTCCACTGAATTCACACATGTTCAGATTGTAAATATTTCCGTCGCCGCTAAGCTAGATGTTCTTTATATTCGTTCATTTCGAAGGGGAGGAGCATGAAGCATAAGATCGCGGTAATTGCAGGAGACGGAATCGGCAAGGAAGTCATGCCCGAAGGCTTGCGTGTACTCGATGTGGCAGCCCGGAAATTCGGCCTCGATCTCGAATTGACCACCTTCGAATGGGCGAACTGCGATTACTACCTCGAACACGGCAAGATGATGCCGGACGACTGGTTCGAGCAACTTAAGGGCTTCGATGCGATCTACTTCGGCGCCGCCGGCTGGCCAGCCACAGTGCCAGACCACATTTCGCTATGGGGTTCGTTGATCAAGTTCCGCCGAGATTTCGACCAGTACGTGAATCTGCGGCCTGTACGCCTGATGCCGGGCGTCCCCTGCCCACTGGCCGGACGCAAGGTCGGCGACATCGATTTTTATGTCGTCCGCGAAAATACTGAGGGGGAGTATTCGTCCGTTGGTGGCCGCTTGTTCGAAGGCACCGAGCGGGAAACGGTGATTCAGGAGTCTATCTTCACCCGTAAGGGCGTTGATCGCATCCTGCGCTTTGCCTTCGACCTGGCGCAGTCGCGCCCCAAGAAACACCTGACTTCGGCGACGAAGTCGAATGGCATCGCCATCAGCATGCCCTACTGGGACGAGCGCGTCGAAAGCATGGCCAGCGACTATCCGGAAGTGCGCTGGGACAAATATCACATCGACATCCTGACTGCCCGCTTCGTATTGAGCCCAGACCGTTTCGATGTTGTCGTCGCCTCCAACCTGTTCGGCGATATCCTGTCTGATCTCGGCCCTGCCTGTACCGGCACCATCGGCATCGCGCCATCGGCCAATCTCAATCCGGAGCGCAACTTTCCGTCACTTTTCGAGCCGGTACATGGCTCGGCGCCGGACATCTACGGCCAGGGCATTGCCAATCCCATCGCCATGATCTGGTCGGGCGCCATGATGCTCGACTTCCTGGGCAATGGCGACGCCCAATACAAGGCTGCGCACGATGCCATCATGCGGGCGATCGAGAAGGTTTTGGTGAATGGCCCTCGTACCCCCGACATGGGCGGCAACGCGAGCACCGTCGAATCTGGGAAGGCAGTCGCCGCTGCTTTGGCCTTGAACTAACGCCGATGCATTGGCTGGCCCTCACCGACCTTGTCGCCACTCTTGCACTTGGTGCAGCACTGGGCTTCGCCGGTGGCCTATTTGGCATTGGCGGGGGCATTATTGCCATCCCAGTCTTGTCACTCGCCTTCGGCATGACCCAGGCAATGGCGCAGGGCACCTCCCTGGCGATGATGGTTCCCGTTCTGTTGCTTGGCTGGTGGCGTTACAACCGACGCCATGCGGTGCGCTGGCAGCCGGCATTGCAAATCGGCGCAATAGCATCGGCCACGACCTGGCTAGTGGCACATGTGGCCACTCAGCTGGAGCCCAACATCCTGCGTGCTGTATTTGGCAGCTTCTTGCTACTGCTCGCCTTGCAGATGCTACTGTGCAAACCATCAACAGCCCCAGTCGAGGGTAGCAGTAAATTAAACATTCGCCTGATGCCACTCGTCGGTATTTTGGGCGGTGCCAGCATGGGTTTGCTTGGTATTGGCGGCGGCCTGATCGCCACGCCCATTCTGACCGGTATCTTCGGACAGCGACAGACCTCGGCTCAAAGCCTCTCCCTAGCCTTGGTCACTCCTTGCTCCATCATTGCCCTTGCCACCTATGGCGCTGCTGGTAGTGTGGAATGGTCAATGGGGCTGCCAATGGCAATCGGCGGCTTGCTCACTGTATCATCCGGCGTCGCATTGGCCCATTGCCTGCCGGAACGAAAAATGCGGTTTGCTTTTGCATGGATGATCCTAATAACGTCAATTTGGTTACTACTACGGTCAATAGTAATGAAATAGATATCTAAGGCAGGTAAGTGATCCTTTGCCGCCGGATTCTTCAAGATTGACCAATGACCGGAAAGGCCGACTTCCAGACTCTATTGCACTCTAGCGATTTTAACTTTGCTCTGCAGGCTTGGCCTCGCTGTCGAAGCCAAGTGCCGTCCTCGCATAGCCATGAGGTAGGCTGGAAAAAATGGAGTCCGACGGATCGTGTAATTTGACGATCAGGAGGATGAAAATGGAACGGACACCGAAGGGGATTTACACGCCGGAATTTCGGGCGGAGGCGGTCAGGCTGGTCGAGGCGACGGGGATGTCGGTAGCGCGGGCGGCAAAGCAGCTATCGATGCCGAAGAGCAGCCTGGATAACTGGGTACGCGCGGCACGGGAAGGCAAGCTGGCGGAGGTTGGCAAGGGGCAGCGGTTGCCAAACGAACTGGAACTTGAACTGGCACGCACCCGCAAGGAACTGGCTGAAGTGAAGATGGAGCGGGATCTGCTAAAAAAGTTTGCGACGTATTTCGCGAAGGAGTCGCGGTGAAATACGGACGGATTCACGAACTGCGACAAATCCATCCCATTGCTGCCATGTGCCGGGTGCTGGACGTTTCGGAGAGCGGGTATCACGCCTGGCGGAAACGCCCGCCATCCCCACGCGCACAGGCGAACGCACGTCTGGAAATTGAGATCAGGGCAGCGCACGAGAGAACGCGGCAGACCTACGGCCCCGAGCGCCTGCAAGCCGACCTGGCCGACAACGGCGTTCAGGTAGGCATTCACCGTATCAAGCGTATCCGCAGCAAACTCGGTCTGCGTTGCCGGCAGAAACGGAAATTCAAGGCCACCACGGATTCGAGCCACAGCTTGCCGGTGGCACCGAACCTGCTGGATCGCCAGTTTGCCGTCACGGCACCCAACAAGGCGTGGGTGACGGACATCACCTACATCGCCACGGACGAGGGCTGGCTTTACCTTGCCGGCATCAAAGACCTGTTCAACGGCGAGCTGGTGGGTTACGCCCTCGATACCCGCATGACGCAACAGTTAGTCATGCAGGCGCTGTTTCGGGCCGTTGCTGCCAAGCGACCTGGCAAGGGATTGCTCCATCACTCTGATCGCGGCAGCCAGTATGGCTCTCAAGCCTACCAGAAGCTGCTACGCCAGTTCGGCATGCAAGTTTCCATGAGCCGCAAGGGGAACTGCTGGGATAACGCGCCAATGGAAAGTTGCTGGGGTTCCTTGAAGACCGAATTGGTGCATCACCGTCGCTTCTCGTCCCTCCTGGCGGAGGATGAGCTAGTGAGATCGAACCAAGTGGAGCGCGAGACGCCAACCAGTTGGAGGCATTCCTTCAGGCGAAGGATACGGGTGCCCGGAGGCAGGGGGTTTTTCATGCTGATGAACCTCAAATCCTTGGCGCAGCCCATGAAAAAAGGTTTTGAGATGCGCCGTGCGTCTGTTCAGGGGAGGGACAGACAAACCAAGTTTTTTGGATAGGGAAGATTCATAGGGCTGGGGTAGAACCAGCCGGGTATCCGACGATACCGCTTACCTGCAAGAGATAACCCTCAAGGCAGAGGGTAATTGTGAATAAGCATTACTCCGCTATGGCGGAAACCGACAGCTGCTGTCGGGGAAGCCCTTCACTGGGCTGTGCCGTGCGCAAGACACGAGTTGAATCCTATAACGACTTTTCTGATTTACAAAGGTCCGACTTGGTGCAGCTGTGAAAGATTTCACGTTTTGCAACTGAATCCGCATCAAGCCTTGCGCTTGTGGCGGATTCGTAGATTGGGTGTCGAGATCATGACGCTGCGCGAAATGCGGAGGCGCAAGCGAGCAGATTGTTAGGTGGCGGTGCCTTTTAATGGAATAACAGCCGCTCCTTCCTTCAGATTGTCCAAGTAGCTGGCCCATTGCTGCATCATAATTTTGCGTTCCTTCAGGAACTTGGTGCGGTTGTACGCAGTGCCTAATGCGTCGGCTACCTGATGGGCAAGCTGGTGCTCAATCACTTCCGGTTTGATGTGCAGTTCTTCATGAAGGATTGTCCGCGCCATCGCACGGAAGCCGTGGCCGGTGATTTCTGTTTTGGTGTCATAGCCCATTCGGCGAAGTGCCGCATTGACAGCGGCGTCACTCATGGGCCTCTTTGGATCTCGGCCGGGGAAAACGTAGCTGCCGTGGCCGGTCAGTGCGTGAAGTTCTCGCAGGATGGCGACGGCTTGAGATGCCAGTGGTACAAGGTGTTCGGTCTTGGTCTTGTTGATGAAGTATCGCCATTCTCCCTTGTCGAGGTCAAAGCCGTCCCAAGTGGCCTTGCGCAATTCGCCAGGTCGAACGAATAGCAGCGGAGCAAGTAACAGGGCGCAGCGGACAACGAAGGTGCCCTTGAAGCCATCGATAGCCCGCAACAGTTCGCCGGCTGCCTTGGGGTCGGTGATGGCCGGCCGGTTTTCTGTTTTTGGAGCAGGAATAGCGCCGCGAAGGTCTGGGCATGGATCACGTTCAGCGCGGCCGGTGGCGATGGCATAGCGGAAACACTGGCTGATTTCGCTTTTTGCCTTGTGGGCAGTGTAGCGAGCGCCTCGAGCATCGATGCGGCGAAGAACGGCCAGTACTTCCGGAGCGGTGATTTCGGCTATCGGCCGGCTGCCCATCCAAGGGAAGACGTCTTTCTCCAAGCGTGCCAGAGCTTTCTTGTACTGCGCTTCTTCGATATTGCTGCGCTTGTTCTCCAGCCACTCACGACAAATCACTTCAAAACTGTTGGCCGTTACTCCTTCTCGGGCTGCCTTGATCGCCTTGCGTTGTTGGCTGGGATCAATGCCTTCGGCAAGCTGTTTTCTTGCTTCGTCTCGCTTGCTACGAGCTTCCTTGAGGCTGGTGTCAGGGTAGGTGCCAAGAGAAAGCGCTTTTTCCTTACCCTCAACCCGGAATTTGAGTCGCCACCACTTGGCGCCGTTGGGATTGACCAGCAGGAACAACCCTCTTTCATCGGCCAGTTTGTAGGGTTTCTCTCCAGGTTTGGCGGTGCGGATTGCTGCATCGGTCAGAGGCATGGCTGCAACTCCCTTGAGGAATCAAAAGAAAGCCGTAGCCTGTGGTGGTGAGTGCTTGGGGGTAACAGCCACTGGGGGTAGGTTAGTTACCCCCGGAGTTACCCCCGCTGAGGTTCGGCTCCTATAAGACTATTCTGGACGCTGCCGGACAAAAAGACAATAAAAAACCCGCACTTAGGCGGGTTCTTTGGACTTGCTAGGTGCTGCTTGGACTGCTACTTGGTGCCCCGAGCCAGACTCGAACTGGCACACCTTGCGGCGGCGGATTTTGAATCCGCTGCGTCTACCGATTCCGCCATCGGGGCGAATGG
>ERZ724526.2010-NODE-2010-length-10107-cov-5.762037_pt1 | contig 10107 bp, 10 predicted proteins | sample MGYA00376059_ERZ724526 | MGnify/ENA primary metagenome ERZ724526 (study PRJEB28724, sample SAMN07190883) | activated sludge metagenome | isolation source: activated sludge of sewage treatment plant in Hong Hong | place: Hong Kong | collected 2016-03-17 ... | reverse complement strand
ATATCACCATTATCACCTACACCTACTACTACACCCTGTCCTGTAAGACCTAGTCCGCCATTTGCAATAATTGCTTTCAGCATATTGGCTTTTGAAGCTGCCATGCTGTTGGTATTAAACTCTTTTATCGGTGCAGGTGCAGCTTGTACATAATCTATACATGGCATAGCTGCCAGTTCTGTTAATCTATCGGTAGCAACTATTAATTCAAGAATACGATAGTTTTTATTAAGCGTAGAAGTAATTTGAAATCCTTTGCGATATAATTCCTGTTGTACCGTTTCAAAGTTGAAGGAAGACGGAAAACTAATCCAAAGCTCAATCTGATTATTATTTTTTAAAGCCCAGTTGGGAAAAATTCCTCTTGATAATTCAGGCTGCATTTTTTGCTCGGGCTGTGGTACTATCAATGCTCGGGCTTTTGACTGCAATATTTCATTTGCATCCGGTTGACCGCTGATAGTTGCTGTAAAAGCATTGTTGGGTATATATTCCAATAGTTCAATGCCATTTGCTTTCAGTTGTTCTTTGATGGTAACAGAGGGCAGCTCCTCAAATTGAATAATTACAAATGACTTTCCGGCAGTTTTGGCAACGGTTTGATTAAATGCCTGAATACTGGCCGGGTCAATATTTTTTACAGGAATAAAATTGCCGCTTCTTAATTGAATTTGAAATCGGCTATCGGGTTGTGCTGCTGCCGTAACAGTTATCAGCAATAACAAAGTTATCAGGGGAATTGGATTGAGCCTCATAGCATGGTTTGAATAATAAAATTAGAATAAAAAAATGAAAATGTCCAGCGGATATACTTAGAAAACAATGCCCCTGCATATTTATTTTGCGGAAGCCTTAGTAAATTGATGCATTTGATTCAAAAACTGATATACTTCGCTCATTGTTTTCATATTTTCTCCAATGAGCATAAAAAGTCTTCCTGTTTGTTTGAGCTTTGCTTTGTTTGTTTCTGTTTGCAGAAAACTAATGATTTTATCAAAGAGTGCGGATTCGTAGTAAGGAGAATCAGGCCGGTTGATGAAGAAACAGCGGAGTGTATTGTCTTTCAAACTCATTTTTTCAAAACCCAGATCGACAGCCAGCTTGCGACAACGAACCGTAATGAATAAATCGGAAACAGGTGAAGGGATAGGACCAAATCGATCTGCCATTTCTGTTTTCATCAATTCCAGCTCTTCCTCCGTTTCGCAATTGTCTAATCTTTGATAAAGCGAAAGTCTTTCGGTAATGCTTTCTACATAATCATCCGGTATCAAAATTTCCAGATCCGTATCAATTGTACAATCTTGAACAAAATCATCCTGCTTTGTAATTTCTTCTTTGAACAAATCTTTAAAATCGCTTCTCTTTAATTCACGAATGGCTTCATCCAAAATTTTCTGATACATTTCAAATCCAATATCAGCCATAAAGCCACTTTGTTCGCCGCCCAATAAATTTCCGGCACCTCGTATGTCGAGGTCACGCATGGCAATCTGAAAACCGCTACCCAAATCGCTATGCTGCTCCAATGTTTGCAATCTTTTTCTTGAATCATCGGGCAGGGTGCTCATGGGTGGTGCTAATAAATAGCAGAATGCTTTTTTGTTGCTTCTGCCTACACGACCTCTTAGCTGATGCAAATCGCTCAATCCAAACTGGTGTGCATTGTTAACGATGATGGTATTGACGTTGGGGATATCCACACCGCTTTCTACAATATTGGTACAAATGAGCACATCGTATTTGCGTTCAATAAAATCAAAAATTCTTTCTTCTAATACATGCCCTTCCATTTGTCCATGTGCATAGCCGATGCTCAGGTCGGGGCAAAGCGCCTGAATAATAGTAGCCATTTCGGCAAGGCCTGCAATGCGGTTGTAAATAAAAAATACCTGACCGCCTCTTTCTGTTTCAAAATAAATGGCTTCACGTATCAAGTCTTCATTATACACTTGCACTTCTGTTTGTATGGGTTGCCGGTTGGGCGGTGGTGTGTTGATGATGCTCAGGTCTCTAGCACCCATTAATGAAAACTGCAAGGTTCGGGGAATGGGTGTAGCGGTAAGTGTAAGACAGTCAACAGCCGTTCTTAATGTTTTTATTTTTTCTTTATGTGCTACGCCAAATTTTTGCTCTTCATCCACAACCAGCAAGCCCAGGTTTTTAAACTTTACGTCTTTGCCCAGCAATGCATGTGTGCCAATGATGATGTCAATTTTTCCTTCTTCAAGTTTTTGATATGTTTCTTTTTTCTCTTTGGCAGACTTAAAACGGTTTACAAAATCAACCGTAACAGGAAAATCTTTCAATCGTTCGCTGAAAGTTTTATAATGTTGAAATGCCAGAATCGTTGTAGGCACTAATACTGCTGCCTGTTTCCCGTCGGTACAGGTTTTGAATGCGGCACGAATGGCAATTTCTGTTTTACCAAAACCCACATCACCGCAAACTAATCTGTCCATGGGTGAGGTGGATTCCATATCCTTCTTTACATCAGCCGATGCTTTCCCTTGATCCGGTGTGTCTTCATAAATAAATGAAGCTTCCAGCTCCGTTTGCATATACGTATCAGGCGTATGTGCAAATCCCTGTTGTGCTTTTCGCTTGGCATAAAGTTTTATCAGGTCAAATGCAATTTCTTTAACCTTGGCCTTGGTTTTATCTTTTAGTTTGTTCCATACATCGCTGCCCAGTTTATTTATTTTTGGAACGGTGCCGTCTTTGCCTGTAAATTTTGCAATCTTGTGCAGGCTGTTGATGTTGACGTATAAAATATCGGTGTCTTTATAAATCAATCGTACGGCCTCCTGCATTCTGCCGTTTACTTCTATTTTTTGCAAACCGCTGAAAACGCCAACACCGTGGTCGATATGCGTAACAAAATCTCCCGGTTGCAGTTCACGCAGCGTACGCAGGGTTAATGCTTTATTTTTATTGTAGGCCTGCTTTACTTTGTATTTATGATATCGTTGAAAAATCTGATGATCGGTATAGCAAACGATTTTCAAATCATCATCAATAAAACCTTCATGAATAGATACGGAAACCGGGTTGAAAACAATGGATGCATTCAAATCATCAAAAATGCTTTGCAGCCTTTCCAACTGGCGCGGATTTTCGGCAAAAATGTAAATAGCATAGCCCTTGCTTTCGCTGCTTTTTAAATCACGAATCAATAAATCAAACTGACGGTTGAATGCCGGTTGCTCCTTTGTGTTGAATTGAATACTAAAAGAAACAGATGATGCGGCCGATGCATTACCAAAATTTACCAGATGTCTGTTGCTTGTTTTATCAACAAACTCGCCGGCGGTAATGAAATCTTTTTTATCAACAGTTTTTTTGCTGTTGGATTCGTCAAATTCAGAAACGGTGGGTAGTCTTTGCTTTTGATGTTTATGAATTTCCGGCTGTGCTGCTGCACTAATTTTTTCCTGATAATATTGTAAGAAAGCATCCAGATTTTCTGCTTCATCTGCCAGATGCTCTTTACACAATTCGTAATCCTGAATCCAGTAGATGGTATTTGCGGGCAAAAAATCAAAAAGAGAAACCCGTTCTTCGTTTTGAAACTGTGTTTCTACATTGGGTATAATGCTAACTTGTAAAAGTTTTCTTTCGCTCAATTGTGTTTCGGGATCTATAATGCGAATGGAATCCACTTCATTTCCAAAAAGCTCAACCCGATAAGGTTTTTCATTTCCGAAAGAATAAATATCCAAGATGCCGCCACGTATCGCAAACTGACCGGGCTGATAAACAAAATCGGTTCGTTCAAAACCATAGTCGGAAAGCTTCAATAAAAGTGCTCCAATATCTAATGTGTCGGCCGTTTTAATATGAATGATGGATGATGAAAGTGCAGTAGGCAATACCGATTTTTCAAAAATGGCCTCGGGATAAGTAACCAGAATTTTTTTATTTCCGCCGCTTGCAATTTTGGTCAATGCTTCGGTACGCAGCATTACATGCGATGCATTGAGCAACTCAAAGTTTTTCCGGTTTTTAAATGAAGAGGGAAAATAAAAAAGGTCCAGTGCATCCGTTAGGTTTTCCAAAGAGTTGTGAAAATAAGCGGCTTCCTCGGCGTTGTTGAGAATAATAACATGGTTGAGCTCTGCACATGCAGGATGTAAAAAGGTAGCAGCCACTACAAATTGTGTAGCACTTCCGTTCAGATTTTCTAAATGAATTTTTTCGGTTTGATGGTTTGTTTCAGCAGTGGCAATAGAAAGCCTGTCCGCCAGTTGAAACAGGCGGGGGGTGTTTTGATATAATTGCAACAAATCCTGAGCACCCATGAAGGGCGCAAAGATAGCAAGAAAGATAAAATGGATTAGACGTGAATCATGTAATTTTATCTTATTACGGCTTGTCTGAAGTTTTATGAATTTATTTTGAATTAAAAAGATCGCATCAGCATCTACAAATGGATACAATTTTTTATAAAATGAAATGGAGTTTTTTGGTTATAAGCTTTACTTGTGCATTGATAGCTTGTGCTCAGCCCAAAATTATTATACATGCCTACTCGCAGCAGTTTACACCCGGCACTATTCCAACAAGGGATGTAGTGGGTGAAAATGCAGATGACTTCATAAAGCATCCTGCCGTGATTACCAACTATTTGATATATGTGGAAGTAGATACAGCGATGCAAATCACACCATCGGCAGTGTGGGTAGGTGGAAAATGGGATACCGTAGCGGCAAAAAATATTATCAAAACACCTTTTATAACCGAGTATCCCAGCAAAAAAACTTTGGTACCAGCCACTTCAAAAAAAGTTTATGAAATTATCTTGGGCGATACATTGAAACAAGCGATAGTGCCAACGGCTAAGGTAAAAAAGCAGATGATTGATCATGAATTGATTTTTGCTTACTGGTGGAATGGCAAAAGATATTTTGCTGCATTAAAAAAACTGACCGTGCTGGAGCCTTTGGAGGGCATGTAAATTATTTTCCTCAATACATAAACAAATTATGTAAGTACACTTGTAATTTGCACTTAAATCATTTGCATGGCATTACTACCCTGGCTTACCGGAAAAGTAATTCGCATAGAAACAGAAACAACCAACACACATCGTTTTTGGGTGGAAGTGCAGGGGGCAACTTCTTTTGATTTTAAACCCGGTCAGTTTGTAACGCTTGACCTGCCGATAGATACAAGACCCACACGCCGTTACCGTAGTTATTCGATAGCATCTTGGCCCGATGGATCAAATGTATTTGAATTGCTGATTGTGCTCAATAAAACCGGAGCCGGCACGCAGTATATTTTTAATGAAGTGCAAGTGGGTACCGAACTAAAATTTCGTGGGCCGCTGGGTGTATTTGTATTACCTGAGGAATTGAATAAAGACTTGATATTGATATGCACCGGCACGGGCATTGCGCCTTTTCGCAGTATGGTTCATTATATACGCAACCGACAAATTCCGCATAAAAACATTTACCTGATATTTGGCACCCGTGAGCAAAAAGATTTACTCTACTACGAAGAGATGAAGGAGCTGCAGCACACACTCAAAGATTTTTATTATCTGCCCACTTTATCGCGCCAGCAATGGGAAGGCCACACGGGATATGTGCATGCTATTTATGAAGCAATATGTAAAGAAAAACCGGATGCACAGTTTTATCTCTGCGGCTGGAAGAATATGGTAGATGAAGCCCGACAAAAAATTCTGGATATGGGTTACGATAAGAAGGCGATACATTTGGAGTTGTACGGGTAGAAATGAAATAACACCGAGTGCACAGACAGCACACAGAGCTGGAGTGAGGGATTGTTTAGATTTCAAGGGAGTTTGGACAATTGGTTCTCAATCAATTGCTGCTGATAATCCCTTACCTGCTGTGTTAATTTATTTTGTCCGGCTGTATCTAAATTGTTCAATTTATTGTATTCACCTTTTTTACCACTGATGAAATTGCTTAAATCACTAAATAAATTATTTTCTTTTGAATTTGTAACAGAAGAAATACTGAGGCCTTTTGATTCTGTATCCATTGATAAATCGAGCTGAAAAATTTGGTTACTATCATCAATTAAAAAAAGTGCAACTGTGTTGTTTTTCCCTGCCTTTAAGAAATACAAGCCTGCTTCCAGTTTTTCGCCGCCCTTAAAAGCCACTTTACCATTTTCAACAATTACAGTATTTTTTGTAATGTTATTTGTATTAATTGTTATTTTATATGTTTAGTTGTTATTGGGGGTTTTTGTGATTATTTTAATAGCGCAATAAATCCTATTTTTCCCGTCTTCTTTATTATTTGACAATCCCTTCCCGGCTTTTAATATGATATTGTAATTTTCGTCCTCATACTGTTCACAAATTGTTTCTTCAATTCCTATGTTTTCTTCTGTATCGCAACTCCCGTTGTAACTGTAGTTTGTCATAAGAGACGTTTGGAAGCTGTCAAAGAAATCTTCATTCAGAATCATTTCAAGAAACCTGTAATTATTTTTGTTAATGGCAAATGTTAGAACATCGCTATCCTCATTTTGTATGTTTCTTTTATATTTATAGAAATTAATACCATCTTCAATTGATTTTTTCCAAAATTGAAACCCGAATTTTGCCGCTTCAGCTTCAACTTTTGTATTACTCATTTTTAGCCAGGATTGTAACTGTTTAAGGGTTGGAATTGCCTTACCGATTTGTCCAAAAGCCAGGTTTGTGATTAATAAAGAAATCAGTAACGTGAAAATTATTTTCTTTCTGGTATGCATAGTTATTTTATTGGTTACAGGTGTTGTTTAAAATTTTTTCTTACAGCAAGGTGGAACAATTTTCAGCAAAAATCCATAATTTTTGCATATTCTTTTATTCCTATTAAAGGAAACAGCCAATAAGGGTTGCTCATAACGTATAAATTTATTGTATTAGTCGCACGCTTCAAAAAGTAAGAATATTGATAGCCAGTAACTTTATCTTGTCCTAAAATCAGTTGACTCATTTTTAAGTTTTTCACAGCGGGATAAGATAGTTGTGTTTTACGTTTTGAGTTTAGTTGTTCATCTTATTTCTGACCTTAATCTCCCCAATTTACTCTTCCAACATCAATCCGCCATTTCCTCTCTATTTCCTCCCATGCCCGACCATCTGCATGTATAAATGTATTGGCAACCAACCTTAGGCTTTTACAAAAACATCTATCTTACTTGTCTTTATTATATGCACTAAGAAAAAACATTGTGATTAGCCCAGATATTAAACAACACCGATCCCACAGTCATGTTACAAAACCGGGGTGAGACATCAACTACAAAAAAGTAGTAACGGATCCTCGGCAGAAAAATAGAAATATTTATTTGATTTAGCTATTCACAACTGTCAGCAATTATCCTATAATAAATGTCTCTTTAATCATTTCCTTTCATATATTCGTCCAAACCAATTTTTATGGGTGCTTCCTCACTCATTGTACTTATTATTGCTGCCATTGCCTTCTCAGGCATTGCCATTTTAATTTCCAAATTTGTATTAAAAGCATCTACTAATAAACAAAAAGGTGAACCTTATGAATGTGGCATACCCACAAAGGGAAAAACCTGGGTGCAGCTGAATGTGGGTTACTATCTTTTTGCATTGATATTTTTAATTTTTGATGTAGAGTTGGTTTTCCTTTATCCCTGGGCGGTGGTTGCAAAAAGCATGGGTTGGATAGCATTGATAGAAATTGTAGTTTTCTTTTTCATCCTATTTATGGGTCTGTTGTATGCACATAAAAAAGGTGCTTTGAAATGGCAGTAAACCCATTTTGAAATGGAATTATTTTTTAAAAATAAAATTGAAAATTTTTAATGAGCGGAGAAAGAACTTTGGAAGAAGACGGACTGATACTCCCTCAAAAACCGGAGCATTTCAAGGATACTTTTCCCGGCGAAGTGCATAATATGGGAGCGGGAGATGTTGTGCTTAGTAAGTTGGATGAGCTGATCAACTGGTCGAGAGCCAATTCGCTGTGGCCACTCACCTTTGCTACCAGCTGCTGTGGTATTGAAATGATGTCGACCGCATCGGCCAAATACGATTTTTCCCGTTTTGGATTTGAAGTGGCAAGAGCCACACCTCGACAGGCTGATGTTATCATCATTGCCGGAACGATTGTAAATAAAATGGCTCCGGTACTCAAAAGACTGTACGACCAAATGGCCGACCCGAAATATGTAATTGCCATGGGTGCCTGCGCTATCAGCGGCGGACCGTTTTTTTATAATACTTATTCGGTGGTAAAAGGTGCCGATCATGTAATTCCTGTAGATGTGTATGTAGCCGGTTGTCCGCCTCGACCGGAAGCATTGCTTCATGCATTGATTTCTTTGCAAGAAAAAATAAAAGCAGGCCTCACTCGTGAACAAATAAAACAGGCTCAGTGAAATGACAAATGATGTATTGAAAATAAAATTGGCTGAGCTATTGCCGGCGGCAACTTTTGAAGAAGGTACCGAGTGGATTACCATTCAACTTTCGCCGCAAGATTTTTCAACTTCCATGCAATTATTGTATCGTGATGATTTGCTAAGCATGAATTATTTGTTTTGCCTTACCTGTGTAGATTGGAAAACCCATCTCACCATGGTATATCATCTTACTTCCACCACGCACCGTTGCCCATTGGTAATAAAAGTAAAACTGGAAAACACCAAGCCGGAAATTGAAACCGTATCGCATTTTTGGAAAACGGCAATATTTCATGAGAGAGAAGTGTATGAAATGTTTGGCGTAAACTTTTTGAATCATCCGGATTTACGGTTATTGATTTTGCCCGACGGATGGGAAGGAAAGAATCCGATGAGAAAAGATTTTGAAGACCCGGTGAATATGATAAAGCTGTGAGGGAAGATATGTTGAGTAGTTGGATTGAAATGGTATTAAATTTTAGTAACGAATATGAAATAAAAAATGATAAAAGAATCGTGAATACTACTTCGTCATTCATCATTTTTTGTTCAATGTTTAATATTTACGATGTATAGAGAGACTCAAATATTAAATGATAGTACTGCACAATTGGCCGGGCCAGATGGAGGTGATATGGTGATTAATGTAGGTCCGCAGCATCCGGCTACACATGGTGTACTGCACTTGGTTATTACATTGAGTGGTGAGACTATTAAAAAAGTGGAGCCACACCTGGGTTATATTCATCGCTCTATTGAGAAAATGTGCGAGAGCCTGAGTTATCGCCAATTTATATATGTAACGAGCCGTATGGATTATCTGTCTGCTCATATTAACAACCATGCTTGTGCCTTGTGTGTGGAGAAAGGATTGCAGGTAGAAGTACCGCCCCGTGCACAGGTTATCAGGGTGCTGATGGATGAGCTTACCCGCATTGCCAGTCATGAGCTGTGGTGGGGTGCTATGGCCATGGACATCGGCGCCTTTACACCATTCTTTCATGCATTCAGAGAAAGGGAAAGTATCAATGATATAATGGAAGAAACCTGTGGAGCCCGACTGACCATGAACTATATGGTGCCCGGCGGTGTGATGCACGACCTGCATCCCAATTTTCAACAAAGAGTAAAAGATTTTTTACAGCTTTATAAAAGAAAAGTAAGTGAGTATGATGAACTGGTGACCGGTAATGTTATTTTTCAAAGCAGAATGAAAAATGTAGGAGTTCTTTCTGCAGATGATGCAGTTTCTTATGGATGCACCGGACCTGTAGCAAGAGGCAGTGGGGTGAGTTGTGATATCAGAAAACTTCATCCTTATGAAATTTATGATAAACTGGAGTTTGATGAAGTACTGGAAACCGGTGGCGATTCATTTGCCCGCTATATGGTGCGGATAAGGGAAATGAATCAATCCATAAAAATCATAGAGCAGTTGATTGATAATATTCCCGAAGGAGAATTTCAGGCCAAAACAAAAGCCGTATTGAAGTTGCCAAAAGGAGAATTTTATACAAGAGTGGAAACAGCAAGAGGAGAGTTGGGTGTTTATATCTTGAGTGAGGGCGGCACCACGCCGTATAGAATAAAATTTCGATCGCCCGGGTTTTCTAATCTATCAGTATTGGATACCATTGCAAGAGGTGGAAAAATAGGTGACCTGATAGCGATGATGGGAACGCTGGATTTGGT
>ERZ724526.2009-NODE-2009-length-10109-cov-3.898051_pt1 | contig 10109 bp, 7 predicted proteins | sample MGYA00376059_ERZ724526 | MGnify/ENA primary metagenome ERZ724526 (study PRJEB28724, sample SAMN07190883) | activated sludge metagenome | isolation source: activated sludge of sewage treatment plant in Hong Hong | place: Hong Kong | collected 2016-03-17 ... | reverse complement strand
TTCCGGCCGGAATCGCCGGACCTCGCGGTACATGATGTCCGACGCCGTGACGATCCCGCCGGGGGAGTTGATCCGCAGGACGACGGCCTTGACCGCCAGGTCGTGCCGAGCCTTTTCCAGGCGTGCGACGAGTTCGTCGACCGGGTTGCTCGCGGGGGTCAGCAGACCGCGCTGCCGGGCGTCGACGATCACGCCCCGCACGTCGACGAGCGCGACTTTCGAAGCCGCGCCGGGATCGCCCATCACGGTCGTTTCTTCGAGGCGCAGTGGTTGGGGATTGAGCGTGAAAGTGATGCTCGCGCGACCGCACCCGCCGAGACAGGCCGCGAGCGACAGCGCGATGAAGACCAGAGCCGACCGGGCCGGTGCGCAACGGATTCGGAGCGTCATGGCGACAGCGTAGCGAACGCATCGGGCGGCGAGCCCGAGGGTTCGCGCCCCGTTGAACCGCCAGTTTCCCGGGCAAAACGAGCAGAAGTTATCCACAAAGCGGCAAAAACCCGCGAAAAACCTCGCGCACGAGTTGAAGAAGCACCCGACCGCGGGTACAACCATGGCGTCCGGAGAGAAGGATCTCCCGGCAATTCCAGTCTATTTCTTGTATGGAGAGACAGCCAATGGCCAAGAAGTCTGCGAAGCCCGCCCCGAAGAAGATCACGCCCGCCGCCAAGACCCGCACCAAGAGCGAGATCTTCTCGGTCATCTCCGAGAACACCGAACTCAGCCGCAAGCAGGTCGCCGCCGTGTTCGACACCCTCTTCGCGATGGCCTCGGCCGATCTGAAGAAGGGCACCACCTTCGCGCTCCCCGGCATGGCGAAGATGGTCGTCAAGAACAAGCCCGCCACGAAGGCCCGCGAAGGCGTCAACCCCTTCACCGGCGAGAAGATGATGTTCAAGGCCAAGCCCGCCTCCAAGACGGTCCGCATCCGTCCGCTCAAGGCCCTCAAGTCCGCCCTTTGATGCATCACCGGCGGGTCAAGCCCGTTCCCGGCTGAACCCGTCCGACTGATTCAACTGTCCTCAGGGCCCGTCGCTCAGCGGCGGGCCCTGTTGTTTTTGGAACTCTCGACGGCGGGACCGGGATTGTCACAGCGCCGGCGGCCCGCTCCGCCGATGATGACCCCGCGCCATGCCCGCCGCGAACGAACACATCGCCGCACCGCCCGTGCTCTCTTCGCGCGAACGCACCGACCGCGTCCGGCGCTCCGTGCGTCTCTCGACGCTTGACGGCTGCTGCTACGCCGCCATGTGGGGGCTGGGCGAGATGCAGATCGCTCCTCTGACGCTCTGGCTTACTCGTTCCGAGGTGCTCAGCGGGCTGGTCCTGACCGTGCCGCCCGTCGTCGGCACCGCCATCTCGCTCATCTCCCCCTGGGGCGTGCGCCGGATGGGTTCGCACAAGCGGTGGATCGTCCTGTCCGCCTCGATCCAGGTTGTCACCTTTCTCCCACTCATCGTCGCCTCTCTCGCCGGGCGCATCAACGTGGCCCTGCTGTTCGCGGTCGTGACGTGCTACTTCGCCGCGGCGTGGTGCGCCGCGCTCACCTGGAACACCTTTATCGCCGGGCTGGTGCACCCGCGGGTGCGCGCGCGGTACTTCGGCCGGCGCACACGGCTGACGAACGTCATCAGCTTCGGCGCCACGCTCCTGGGCGGCGCGGTCCTGAGTCTCGGGCAGGAGGCCGGTCCGACGCCGGCGGTCATGTCGATGGGCGCGGCGTTCGCGTGTGTCTTCGGTCTCGCGGCGGTCTCTCGGATTGTCAGCAGCTTCCTGATCTCGCGCCAGTACGAACCCCGGGCCTTTCCGGACAATCACCGCGACCTCAGCGTGGCCGAGTTCGCCGGTGTCATGGCGCGAACGAGCGTCGGCCGACTCATCACGTACATCCTCCTGGCGCAGTTCGCCGTGCAGATCTCCACACCGTTCGTAACGCCCTATCTGCTCAGGGAGGTGGGCCTCGAAACCCGCTACTGGCTCTTCGGCTTGGTCCTCGGCGTACAGGTGCTGTCCAAAGCCGTGTTCATGGCGGTGTGGGGGCACTACGCGCACCGGCGCGGCCCGTACGCGCTGCTCCGCATCGGTGCGATCGTCATCGTCCCCCAGCCCCTGCTCTGGCTGTTGCCCCCGTCACTCCCGGTGCTGGTCGCGCTTCAGGTGTCTTCCGGCCTGGCCACAGCGGCGTTCGAGCTCGGCATCCTGCTCATGCTCCTGCGGCACGTCGATGACTCGGTCCGCACGAGCGTCATGGCGAGGTACCAGTTCCTCAGCACCACCGCGAGCGTCATCGGTTCACTGATCGGCGCGGGGATTCTCGACCGTCTTGGGCACGGCCACGGCGCGTACGTCGTGCTGTTTGCGATCGGCTGCGCAGCGCGGCTCGGAACTCTTCCCGCGTTCCTCCGCATCGGCATCGAAAGGAAAGACGCTCTCCCGTCGGGCGATATCGCGGTCGAGTTCCGCGCGGGCTATGGCACCGTCGACCAGCCGGTGGCGGCGTCGGCGTTCGAGCCTGCGAGCGACCCGGGCGAGTCTTCAGCCCTGCCCGGAGGCCAGCCGCCCGTCGACCAGACGTACCACCCGGTCCGCCCGTGACGCGACCTCGAGGTCGTGCGTCACCATGAGCACACTGCGCCCCGACACCTTGCGGTGCTCGAGAAGTTCGTTGAGGATCGAGTCACCCGTCTTGCGGTCGAGGTTGCCGGTGGGTTCGTCGGCCAGCAGCAGCGGGGGGTCGTTGATGAGCGCTCGCGCAATGGCGACCCGCTGACGCTCTCCTCCGGAAAGTTCCTTGGGCCGGTGACGCAGCCGGTGCGAGAGCCCGAACGCTCCGAGCAGTTCCTCGGCCCGCTTGCGCAACGCGGCCCGCTTGGCGAGGTACGAGAAGCGCCCGTACCGCACCATCGCCGGGATGAGCGTGTTCTCGAGCACGGTGAGTTCGGGGAGCAAGTGGTAGAACTGAAAGACGAAGCCGACCTGACGATTGCGGTACCGGTCGAGCGTGAAGTTCGACGCGAGCGAGCCGCCGCCGGCGATCTGGATGTCGCCGAACGAGATGAAGGGCAACCCCCCGGGCTTCATCTCCGGGTTGGATGTGTCCGGGCGGTCGAGCCCGCCCAGGAGGTGCAGCAGCGTGCTCTTGCCGCTCCCCGATTGACCGAGCACCGCGACAAACTCGCCGGGCATGACGCTCAGGCTCACGCCGCGCAGCACGGGCACGTCCAGCCGTCCAAGGCGGTAGGTCTTGTACAGGTTTTCCGCGACGAGTTTCATGGCTCAGGGGTCAGGAGCGGACGCCGAAATGCGGCGGGTGGCCGGACGGTCAAGGGAAGAGATGGCTACTCGAATCGAAGTGCTTTCACAGGGTCCATCCACGCCGCACGCAGCGCCGGCACCAGCGCCCCCAGCAGCGAGAAGCCCAGAGCACCCCCGGCGACGATGAGCGCCCGCACCGGATTCACTTCGTTGGGGATCTTGGAGAAGTAGTACACCTTGGGGTCCCAGACCGTGCGGTGGAACGTCTGCTGGATCCAGTCGTGGACCTCGTTCACGTTCGTGACCAGCAGCCACGATGCGATGAGCCCGAGCACGACGCCCGCAAAGCCGATCGCCAGCCCGTAGCGCAGCCACAGCCACGCGATGCCGGCACGGCCGGCGCCCACCGCGCGCAGTGTGCCGATGTCCTTGGTCTTCTCCGCGACCATCGCCCAGAAGATCGCCAGGATCAGGCACGCCGCGACGAACGAGATCACCATGAGCAGCATGAGCACCACGACGGTCTCCTGCTTCACCGAGCCGATGAAGGTCGCCCGCTGCATCTCGAAGGTCGCGATGGTCCGGCTCTCCTCCATGGCCTTGGGCGTCGGCACCTCGCCCGCGTGAGCCGCGGCGAACTCGTTCCAGATCGCGATGCACCGATCGCGCAGGGCGTTGGGATCGACCTGGCCCGTCCGGGGATCGGGCCTGCCCTTTACCAGCACCGTCGTCACCCGGGCCGGTTCGATCTTGCCGGTGGGCGTGGGCCTCATGGCGCTCCCGCCCGGAGAGATCTCGTACGGATCGCCCGTCGATGGCGCCGCGCGCTGCCACGCGTCCATCTTGAGCATGTGCTGCAGTTCGTTGAGGTCGATGAGCACGGTGCTCTTGTCGGCCTCGAAGAGGCCGGTGCGGAACTCGTTCGCGACCGGGAGCGTGCGCTGCTCGAGCCCCAGGTCGCGCGTGTTCTCGCTCAGCGGCAGGACGGTGATCGTCACCGACTTGCCGATGATGGCCCCGTCCTCCCACTCGAACTCACCGTTGGGCAATCGACGCCCGACCGCCCCGGCGGGGACGTAGTACCCCTCGGGCTTGCGGATCGAGTAGTCACTCATCTCGATCCCAAGCACGACCGCCGGGCGATCGACGTTCTTGACGAGGTCGAACTCCTTGAAACGCAGGCCGTCGGTCTTGGCGATGTCCAGCACGCGCTCGAGGTCGGGCGCGAGGCGAGGGTCGCGCCGGTCCTTGTCCTTGGGCAGCGGCTCTCGGATCGGCTTCCACCACAGCGCCTGCTCGTAGGCGGTGACCTTTGCGTAGCGCTGGTCGACGCCCTTGATCTGAACGCCGGGCTTGCGCCCGTCGGGAAGGGCGACGATGCCAAAGGTCTCGATCATCGGGCACGCCGCGCTCACCATCGGGTCGGCCTCGAGCCGGGCGATGAGCTCCTCGTAGTACGGGAACCCGACCGTGGGCCAGGCGATGGTGACGTCGCCTTCCATGTCACGCCCGATCGCGAGCAGCATGGTGAGGAATCCGCCCATGATCGACCACGTCACGAGCACCATGCCCGAGCAGAGCATGACCGCGAAGACCCCGAAGAGTGGGATGATCTTGCTCGTCAGGTATTTGCGCGTGAGCAGGGCCTGGTACACGGGCCAAGCGTAGAGCGATCACCCGCCCGCGGCGCGTCGCCGAGCGGAATCACCAACGCGTCGCCACGCAACGAACTGCGCCGTTCAGTGTGCCGGACGGACGACCGCGTCCTTCCCCGGCACGGAGCCTTTGTCGCCCATCTCTTCGGGCGCACGCCGGGAAATGTCGAACGTCAGCGACATCCCGTCGAGGCCCTTGGCCATGTGCGCAAACCCGCCTCGCAGCAGCGCGACGTAGAGATCGCGCCGCCCGCGCAGGTAATCCCCGTCCTTGGCGGCGATCTGGACCTGGCACTGCTTGCCCGTCAGCGTTGCGGCGTAGGTCGTGCGGAGGTATTTCCCGGCGATGTAGTCCGTGCTGTCGCCGAGGTCTTCGTACAGGTCTCCCGAAGCCTGGTTGTTCTCGTCGAGGTTGACGATGAGCGTCAGCGGACCCTCGTGCTCCATCTGCGTGTAGCCCTCGATCGGCCCGACCGGGACGATGGCGCCCGGGCGGACGTAGATCCTCGCCGCGCCTGTGACGCCACCCTCGCCGACGAGGTTCACCCTCCGCCAGCGGGCGCTGTTGCCCGCTCCATCGGCCGCGCCGCCCTCATCGAGAAGCCCGGCGAGCGAGGCGGGGGCTTGTCCACCGGGCACGACGAGCAGGTCGGGACCGAGCAGGAATGCACCCTCTTCTTCCCGCAGCGCGGCGTTGCGCGGGTCAATGAACCACACCGGGCGAAGCACCAGCGCCCCGGTCTCGTGCGCGTTGGCGACGCACGAGTAGATGTAGGGCGTCAGCCGCGAGCGCCGGTCGAGCAGGAGTTTGACGCCCGCCGAGTCCGATGCCGCGGCGCCGGCCGCATCGCCCGCGACCATCGGCAGAAGTGTCCAGACGCCCGCTTCGGCCCACGCCGACTTGGCCGCGCTTGTGTCCAGCCCCACCAGCGGCTGGCCGGAGAGCGAGAGGTTCAGGAGCCGAGCAAGCGCGGGCTGGTCGCCATCCGCCGCTGCGACGGACGGGACCGCGTAGCGCTGCGATCCCACCGCCGGCATCGCGGTGAAGATGAGCGGGCGCAGCGCGGGTTTGCTGGCAAGGAAGGCCTGGAACGAAGCCCCTGATGCGAGCAGGTTCCAGGCACCGCCCATGCGGCCCCACGTCGACTCGCCGAACTCCTGTCCCTCGAGACCCGAGCCGGCGTGCGTCGCGGCGTCGTTGCTCAGAGTGCCCAGCCCGGGGGTATTCAGAAGGCTCAGCGCATCCACGCCTTGCGAGAAGATATCCTTGTGCATCCCGGACCACCACTTGCGCATGTCCGGGCGACCGAAGTCCGGAACAACGAACGCGCCGCCGGCGCCCGCGACCTTGGCCGCGCTCCCTTTGCTGTCCTTGACGGCGAAGTTGGAGTTCACCAACTGGTCGTGCAGGAAGTAACCGGGCGCATCGCCGACGCACACACCCGTCGACAGGACCGAACGCAGGTGGAGCGCCTCGAGTTGGGCGTCCATCGCCGCAGGATCCGCGAAGCGGTCACGGTCGAGCGCCAGGATCCTGCCGCTCGGGAGCGCGGAATCGGAGAGTCGCAGCGTGTCGACCGAGAGCCCGGCGGTGCGGATGTTCTTGGCAGTCTCCAGCACGCGCTGCTGGTCCGCCGCGCTGATGGTCTGGGAGAACCCCAGGGCCCACAGCGGCGGGAAGACGGTGGTGCCGATCTCGCCCGACAGCCGCTCAAGGACCTGCTCGGGCCCGTTGCCCTCCACGACCACGAGCGCGAAGGCGGACGCCGAAGTCACCGTCGCGCGGCCGTCGTCGGCTTTGGACAGGTCCACGCGGCAGGGTGCGTTGGTGTCGACCAGTAATCCAACGCAGGAACCATCGGGCTGCAGCGCGAGCAGCCAGGGCAGCGAACCGGGTTGAGAGGGTGTGTTGCAGTCGACCGTCAGACCGTTGCGAACGAGTCGCCCGGGCGCGCTGCCGAGACCGTAGAACCGGGTTCCCGGGGCGAAGGACACCGACGCCTCGCGGAGGCCCTCGCCGACGGCGAACACGGGCCGGGGCGCGCCGATCGTTTCGCCATCGGCGATCGCCGGCGCCTGCGCGACCGACTCGTGATTCATGAACGCCAGCGAAGGCGAGACCGCTTCGTCCGTGGCCGGCAGGAACCGGTAGACACCGTCGCTCAGCCGGGATGCGCGGGCGGGCTGTTCCGCTGCGGATGCGGAGCGCAAAGCGGTGCCGGCGACGGCGACCGGTATCTCCAACGCCTGGCCCGCGAAAAGAGCAAGCGGCAGGGCGATCAATGCTCGGCGGGCGGTTCGGGCCATCGGCGTATGCTCCATCACGTCCGGGTCGCGTTCGATTCGGGTCAACAGTGCTCGGACCGGCAGCAGGTGTAGTGCCGACCATGCCGCACGGTTTCCATCGATCGAAGGTTCATCGGCTCTTTGTCGCGGCCTATCCGCCGCTCAAGGCGTCCGAGAATCTGCTGCAGCAAGCACGGGCGGCGGCCGACGTTCCCGGACGCTGGACCGCCCCGGAACAACTGCACCTCACGCTGCTGTTCATCGGCGAGACCGATGCACGCCAACTCGCAAGCGTTTCCGAGTCCGTCGAGCGTGCCTGCGCCGGACTGCGGGCTTTCGACCTCTCGCCGACCCGTCTGCGAACGCTCCCGGAACGCGGCGAGATTCGATTACTCGCCGTGCAGACCGACGCACCGCCGACGCTGCTCGAACTGCAGCGCCGACTCGTGCACCGGCTGGCGCGTCCCACGCAGCGGGCTCGCGCCGACACGTTCCTGCCGCACCTGACGCTGGTCCGGTTTCCGCACGACGCCCGCGTCGAGCGTTTGGACCGGGCTCTCGAACCGCAGGCATTCCGCATCGACCGGGTGCGGCTCATGGAGAGCCGCCTGGGTCAGCGCGGAGCCTCGCACCACGAAGCGGCATCGTTCCCGTTGGAAGCGCCGTGACCGGTCCGGACATTCCTACGATGTCGCATGCTGCGGATCGGGTCCCTGCAACTGGAAACCAACCTGCTGCTCGCGCCCATCGCGGGGTATTGCGATCTCGCGTTCCGCACCATCTGCCGCGAGATCAAGTTCGAAGGCAAGGGGTTGGGCCTTGCCTGCACCGACCTGCTTTCGCCCCAGGGCTTGCTGCGCGGCACCGCGACAAGCCTCGACCTCGCTCAGACCAACGATTTCGACAAGCCCGTGGGCATGCAGCTCTACGGGAGCGATCCGGCGATCATGGCCGACGGCGCGCGCTGGGCACGCGACCACGGAGCCAGCGTCATCGACATCAACATGGGCTGCCCCGTCGACAAGGTCACCAAGAAGGATGGTGGTTCGCGCCTGTTGTGCATCCCCGACACCGCCGAACGGATTGTCGAAGCCGTGGTGAAGGCGGTCGCCTCGGGTCCGAGCCCGGTCCCGGTGACGTGCAAGATGCGGCTCGGTTGGTTTGCAAGCCAGCCGGTGGCCCGCGTGCTGGCGCCCCGTCTGGTGCGGGCAGGGGCGGTGATGATCACTATTCACGGGCGAACAACCGAGCAGAAGTTCACCGGCGTTGTGGACCGCGCGGGAATCGCCGAGGTGGTCCGGGCGGTCAAGGCCGTCGACCGACGAGTGCCCGTGATCGGCAACGGCGACGTGACGCACCCCACGCACGTTCTCCAGATGATCCAAGAGACCGGGTGCGATGGAGTGATGATCGGGCGCGGGGCCCTGAGCCGTCCTTGGATCTTCCGTGACGCCTGGGCGCTCCAGGCCGCCGGCGTCGTGCTTGCGGAACCCGAACGCGCGGAGATCATCGCGATCGCCCGGCGGTACTTTGACCTCATGCTGACCTACCGGGATGAGGGATACGCGCTCCACCACATCCGGCGCCGGGTATCCTGGTTCGCCAAGCCTCTCGCGCGATTCGGGTACACTAAGGGCTTGAAGGAAGCCGTTCGCACCGCCCCGGACGCAGCCAGCGTCCACGCGGCGTTCGATCGCTACCTTCGCGATGCTCCGTCGCTGGGTGGTCCGGCAAGCGACGCCGACGATCCGGACAAACAGCCCGGCGTGCCGGATCGAAACGCCGGCAAGGAAACGCGGAAGGAGGTTCCTGATGTGGCCCAAAGCGCGGCGTAGCCCAACCAAGCGATGGTCCCGAACCGCGTCCCTGCTGGGGAAGGCCCGCAAAATCGGCGGGGGGCTGAAGTCCGGTCTGGGCAAGGGCCTCTCGGCGGGTCTCCGGCGCAGCAAGCGCAAACGCCGTTTTCGCCGCGAGTTGGAATCGCCCGCGGATGTGCAGGTCGTCTCGCTTAACCGACATGCCCACCCCCCCGGCGATACACCCTCGGGTTCGCTCGGTACACTCCCCACGCCCATGGAGTCCCCCTCGCCCGCCCTTCGACATGCTGCCGCCAGCCAGGAGCCGCTTGCTCAGGTGCGTGGCAAGGGAGTGACGCGCTCGACCTGGGCGGTCGGACCCGATGAGGACAGCCCGAGCAAGGGGCTCGAGGCCAACGTCATTGAAATGGGGGTCGGAACCCCGGTCGTCTTCCTCCACGGGCTCGTGGGGCTCAACGAGCATTGGGAGGGGGTGGTCGATCGGACCCGCGACCACTGCCGCTGCATCCTGTTCGAACTGCCCCTGCTCTCCTTGCGCGGCGACGATTGTTCGATCCAGGGCGTGACCCGCCTCACAGCCCGGTTTCTGCAGGAATACCTCGACGAGCCGGCCGTCGTGGTCGGGAACTCCTTCGGCGGGCACGTAGCCCTCCGATTGGCGCTCGAAAGCCCGGAACTGGTGAAGGGTCTGGTGCTTGCCGGGTCCTCCGGCCTCATCGAGAAGTCGATGGTCTCCGACATCCAGATCCGCCCCAGCAAGGAGTGGCTGCGACGCAAGATCGGCGAGTTGTTCTACGACCAGTCGCTCATGCGCGAGGCGGACCTGGAGCGTGCGCACCGCGAACTGACCGACAGGGGCGGAGCTCGCGCGATGGTCAAGCTCTCGCGCTCGGCGCGGCGTGATCACCTCGGCGATCGGATCAGCGAAATTCTCGTCCCGACGCTGCTGCTCTGGGGGCGGCAGGACATCGTCACCCCGCCCGAAATCCTCGCCCAGCGTGACCGCGCCCTGCAGCGTGCCGCATCCGCCGCCCCCTCCGGGCCGGACACCAACGGCACCGGCGGACTGTCCAACGCCATGGGCGGCGAAGTCATG
>ERZ724526.2002-NODE-2002-length-10131-cov-5.097459_pt1 | contig 10131 bp, 9 predicted proteins | sample MGYA00376059_ERZ724526 | MGnify/ENA primary metagenome ERZ724526 (study PRJEB28724, sample SAMN07190883) | activated sludge metagenome | isolation source: activated sludge of sewage treatment plant in Hong Hong | place: Hong Kong | collected 2016-03-17 ... | reverse complement strand
TAGCGGCCGTCACCGTCCCAGTCCTGCCGCGACAACGAGCCCGCTCCTCAACGGCAGGTCGCCCAGCATGACTGCTGCTGGCTGGTGCAGTTCAAGCGGCACTGGATAGGCTGGGTGTTTTGAATAATTTCGACGCGGTTTCCCTGAATTCCTTGCGCGACGTTGACGTCGGGCGCGATCTGCGACGCGGTGCCGGCCACCGGACATTGATTGGCGCAGGTCGCGTACGCCGAGTTGCAGTTGTTCATGCAGGCGGCCGAGGTCTGGCTCTGGGCCAAACGCAGAGGCCTGTCGGCGCCGGTTGCCTGGCCGGTGCAGCCAAGCGCCAGCAAAACGCTGACAGCGAGCGCGTATCTCACTTGCGGCCTCCTTCGGTCCAGCCTCCGTTCAGCGGTCACGCTGCGCCGGCATACTGGCCTCCATGCCGGGACCAGTGTCGTATCAGTTCCCCTCGCCGGTCGCTACCGGCCTGATCCCCCATCCCGGACGCCCGCCGACACCGTGACGTTTGGCCATCTCAGATCAGCCTTCCTGCATCAGCCAGGCCGGCATTTTGCGGCGACTTGCGGCAGGGCTTTCCGGCGCGAACATCGTGTCAGTGCAGGTCCCCGCTGGCGATGAACCCTGGCGCCATTTGTATTCGCTGCGACACCGGATTAAGATTTTCCAGCCTGCTGCCAAAGCCTATTCCTGAGATGCGAGGGTCTGCTTACCGGCCACGTCCGCAGCGTGACGGCGGCTGGAAGCCCGGGAGAAACGCATGGATTTTCGCAAAAAATTTGTCGTCGCGCCGGGTGAAAAGGTCCGCCTTGCCAAGATCGATCCTGCTTACACAGGGGACTACGACTCGCATGAGAAGGCGGCCCCGGAGCTCGGCAAGCAGGTCGAGCGCATGGACCGGCTGCAATACCTGCTCTACGCGGACGCCGGCCAGTCGCTGCTCATCGTGCTGCAGGGGCTCGACGCCGGCGGAAAAGACGGTGTCATCCGGCACCTGTTCACCGGGATGAATCCCCAAGGGACTTTCGTCTCGTGTTTCAAGGAGCCCAGCAAGATCGAAATTGCGCACGATTTCCTCTGGCGCATCCATGCGTGCGCGCCGGGCAAGGGCGAAGTCGCGATCTTCAACCGATCCCACTATGAAGATGTTCTGGTCGTTCGCGTCCATAAGCTCGTGCAGCGCGCGGTATGGTCGAAGCGCTACGAGCTGATCAATGACTTCGAGAGAACGCTCGCCGAGAACGGCACCCGCATTCTGAAGTTCTATCTCCACATCAGTCCGGAGGAACAGCTCGCGCGCTTCAAGCAGCGGCTCGACGATCCGGCGCGGCGTTGGAAGATCAGCGAAAGCGACTATTCCGAACGCGAGCTTTGGCCCCAATACGTGGAAGCCTATGAGGAAGCCCTCGAGGAGACGAGCACAAAGCGCGCGCCCTGGTTCGTGATACCTGCGAACCACAAATGGTTTCGCGACCTCGCCATCTCGACGATCGTCGCTGACGCGATGGACGACATGGGGTTGGAATTGCCGGCGCCGCGCGTCGATCTCGCCGACATCCGCAATAAATTCCACGCCGCGGAGCGCGAAGAGAAGAAGAGCGAAAAGAAGGCCCGCCGAGCCAAGTCCGGTTGATAACGACACTTTTTGTTCGCTATCTGTTCCCGCTTGCGGAACGCTTTCACAAAGCTACATCGTGTGCGCCGAAAGCTTCCCGGTTTCGGCCCGGATGCGCCGAAGGCATCCGGCAAGAGGTCGTATCCATGTTGCTCAAATCGAGGATGTGGCTATGAACAACTCCGGTTCACCCAAACCGTCATCCCACCCATCCGCTCTCGACCTGAGCGATCTTCTCCATCCGGCGCGCGCATTCGCGCATCCGCAGGACGTCGTCGCCGACCCCGATCTGACCCTCAATGAAAAACGAGCGATCCTCGCGTCATGGGCTTCCGATGCAAGCGCGCTCGAAGCTGCGCCGGCGCTGCGCTGCGGCCCCGGCTGCACGCGGCCGGTGCCGATCGACGACATTCTCGATGCGCTGCGCGCGTTGGACAAGGAAGCCCACGAGGGGGCAGATGCCTCTTGGCTGCGCCGTCAGGTCAGGCGTCGCTCGATTGAAAGCTATCGGGCGCGGCGCTGGCCTGAGCAGGATTCCGGCTGCGGCGCTGCGCATTGAGGTCACGTCCGTCGCGCGGGCGATGTGGCGGCAGCCCGGACGATCCCTGCGCTGCCGCCTTTTGCTGACGCCGGATCGGGATCGGCGCCGCCGTCCCGTGTCGTTCGATTAATGCTTGCAAGGATTTTCCGCCATGACCATCGAAGAGACCCAGCAAGAAAGCCGGGCTTTTGAGGCCGACGTCGCCAAACTGCTGAACCTGATCGTGCACTCGGTCTATTCCGACCGGGACGTGTTCATTCGCGAACTGATTTCGAACGCCGCAGACGCATGCGAAAAGCTGCGGTACGAGGCGATCGCGAATCCGGCGCTGCTGGAAGCCGATCCGGCGCTGCGCATCACCATCCTCATCGATCCCGACAGTAAGCGCCTCACGGTCGAGGACAACGGCATCGGCATGAGCCACGACGAGCTGATCGAAGCGCTCGGGACGATCGCCCACTCCGGAACCAGGGCGTTCATGGAACGGATCGAAGCGGCCCAGGGCGGAGAGGGCGCGACGTTGATCGGCCAGTTCGGCGTCGGCTTCTACTCTGCCTTCATGGTGGCGCAGCAGGTCGATGTCGTCTCGCGGCGCGCCGGCGCGGATGAAGCCTGGCAGTGGTCGTCCGACGGCAAGGGCAAGTTTTCGGTCTCCCCGGCGCCGCTGGAAAGCGCCCCGGGCCGCGGCACCCGCGTCATTCTCCATCTGATGGAGGATGCGGCGTCCTATCTCGACCGTTTCACGCTCGAGCGCATCATCAAGGCGCAGTCGGGCCATGTGCCCGTTCCCATCGCGATCGTCGACAAGCCCGGGGCCGAGCCGTCCGAAGTCGCCGACGGGGCGGCCCTGTGGGCCAAGCCGAAGTCCGACATCTCGGCCGAAGACTATACCGACTTCTACCGCAGCATCACCGGGCAGTTCGATGAACCGGCGCTGACCATCCATTTCCGCGCCGAAGGCCGGCACGAATACACCGCCCTCGCCTACATCCCGTCGTCGCGCCCGTTCGATCTTTACGATCCGGACCGCAAGGGCCGGATCAAGCTGTACGTGAAGCGGGTGTTCATCACCGACGACGCGGAGATCCTTCCCCGCTATCTGCGCTTCGTCCGCGGGCTCGTGGACTCGGCCGATCTGCCGCTCAACGTGTCGCGCGAGATGATTCAGGAAAGCCCGATCTTCGCGGCGATCCGCCGGGGCGTGACGAGCCGGGTGCTGGGCGATCTCGAAAAGGCCGCCGAGAACGACGCCGAGTCCTACGCAAAGATCTGGACCAATTTCGGCGCGGTGCTGAAGGAAGGGCTCTACGAGGACTACGAGCGCCGCGATGCGCTTTACGGACTTCTGCGCTTCAAGACGACCGCATCGGGCGAGTCGTGGCGCAGCCTCAAGGACTATGTCGCCTCGCTCAAGGAAAATCAGACCGCGATCTACTATCTGGTCGGCGATGACATGGCCCGCCTCGAGGTATCGCCGCATCTGGAAGGCTTCCGCGCCCGCGGCGTCGAAGTGCTGCTGCTTGCCGATCCGGTCGACAGTTTCTGGGTCGCCGCGGCGGAGTTCGGCGGCAAGCCGTTCAAGTCGGTCACGCAAGGGGCGGCCGATCTGGCGCTCATCCCGGTCCTGGATGACAAGGCCGCGCCCGCTCCCGAGACCAGCGAGGCGGTCAACAACCTGATCGCTTTCGTCAAGGAGACGCTGGGCGAGGCCGTCGCCGACGTGCGTCCATCGGATCGCCTGACCGATAGCGCCGTGTGCCTGGTCGCGTCCGAACTCGGGCCCGACCGCCAGCTCGAAAAGCTGCTGGCCAGCGCCGGACGCCTCAAGACCGCCGCCAAGCCGGTCCTGGAGATCAACCCGCGTCACGACATGATCGTGGCGCTCGCCGCGTTGAACGACGACGACAGCGGCTTCAAGCAGGACGCCGCGCATCTGCTGTTCGACGAGGCGCGGCTGCTGGACGGCGATCGCCCGACAGACGCGAAGCTGTTCTCCGATCGGCTGGCGCGCGTGCTGATGCGAAGCCTCGGCGGAAACAAGGACTGACGACACGCTCCGCCGTCCCGCCCCGCAGGCGGCGGAGCATTGCCGCAACGCCCGCTTCCGCGCCGGACGAACAGCGGCGCCACCCCCCTGCCGGTCGCCTATGCGTTTTTTCGCGCGAGGGTGCCATTCGTCGGCTTCTGCCTGTAGACATGGGCAGACCACACACGGGTTGCGGGGCGACGGTTGGATCAGCCGCAGCAAATTTCAGGGCTCCGGCCGGAAAGCGCCGGTTCGGCGGAAGGCGACGAAGGCGCGCTGCTGGCCGCCGTGCGCGGCAACGACGAACGGGCCTGCGCGCGCTTCGTGCGCCGCTATGCCGGGCGCATGCTCGCGACGGCGACGCGCCTGCTGGGCGATCGTGTGCTCGCCGAGGACTGCGTTCAGGAATCCTTCTTGAGCGCCTTCCAGAACCTCGACCGGTTCGAAGGCCGCTCCGGGATCGGCACCTGGCTGCACCGCATCACGGTCAACGCCTGCCTGATGAAATTGCGCACGCGGGAGCGCAAGGCCGAGGAGTCGATTGACGATCTGCTGCCGGAATTCGACCAGGACGACTGCCGCATCGAGGCCGACTGGTCGTCCCGGCGCTCCGTCGACGACCTCCTCGCTCAGCGCCAGGTCCAGGAGATAGTGCTGGAAAAAATTCGTGCCTTGCCGGAGTCCTACCGCATCGTCTTGATGCTCCGCGACATCGAAGAACTGGATACGCGGGAAGTCGCCGACCTCTTGGACCTCAGCGAGGCTGCGGTGAAGGTTCGTCTCCATCGTGCGCGCGCCGCCTTGAAGAAGCTGCTGGAGCCAGTCCTGCGGGGGGACGCGCCATGAGCTTCTGGTCCGGAATCGCGCGCAAGGCGAAGGGAACCCTGTTCCGGCGCGGCCCGATGATGATGACCTGCGCCGAGTTCGAAACTTTCATTCTCGACTATCTGTCGGGCCGGCTGCCCGCGCGGCAGACGCGCATCTTTTCGTTGCATCTGCTGCTGTGCCGCGAATGCCGGGACTATCTCGAGGCCTACCGGCGCAGCGTGGCGCTGGAGAAGGCCGCATTCCGCACGCCGACGGCGCCGCTGCCCGAAGACGTTCCGGAGGATCTCGTCAAGGCGATTTTGGCAGCCCGGTCCGCGGATTGACCGCCTGTGCGGCGGCTTGTCGTTTGAACCCGGTTTCATCTTCGGGAATAATTCGCCCTGTAACCTCGCTCGCCGGTCCGGCATCCAATGGATGCGGAAACGATCAGCCTTCCCGCTTCGGCCTTCGGGCTTCCTATTCCACGGTCCGTTTCAGCAATGCGTGCCGCGCCTATTTGATGCGAACGACCTTATGCGCAAGAGAACGCCTTCGCTCAGGAGCGGGGCGGCCGATCTGCACCATCCCGACAAACTGAGGGATCCTCGCGGGGAAAACGTGCGATGAGCCAAAAACCGACTGAGTCCTTTCCGCCGGTCATCACGCCGTCACTCGACCAGCAGGTCATACTCAAAGGCCAGAAGGCGCTGGTGACGGGCGCGAGTTCGGGAATCGGCAAGCAGGTGGCGATCGCTCTGGGTCGCGCCGGCGCCGATGTCGTCGTCAACTACGCCTCCGACGCGGCGACGGCGGAGGAGACGGTGCAGGAGATCAAGCAAAGGTGCGGAACCAACGCCATCGCGGTCAAGGCTGACGTCTCCGACGAGGAGCAGGTCCAGGCCATGTTCCAGACGATGTTCCGCGCGTTCGGCACCATCGACATCCTGGTCAACAACGCCGGCCTGCAGAAGGACGCGCCCTTCGACGAGATGTCGCTGGCGTATTGGAGAAAGGTCATCGACGTCAACCTGACCGGGCAGTTTCTCTGCGCACGGGAAGCGGTCCGCGAGTTCAAACGCCGCGGTGTAGTCCAGACCGTCTCGTGCGCGGCCGGCAAGATCATCTGCATGAGTTCGGTCCACGACGTCATTCCCTGGGCCGGCCACGTCAATTACGCCGCGTCCAAAGGCGGCGTGAAGCTGATGATGAAGTCGATCGCGCAGGAGGTGGCGGCGTGGCGCATCCGCGTCAACGCCATCTCGCCGGGCGCCATTCGCACGCCCATCAACATGGACGCATGGGCTACGCCCGAAGCCTACGCCGAACTGATGAAGCTCGTTCCCTACAAGCGGATCGGCGAGCCCGCCGATATCGGCCGCGCCGCGGTTTGGCTCGCCTCCGACTACTCCGACTACATCAACGGCATCTGCCTCTATGTCGATGGCGGCATGACCTTGTATCCGGGCTTCGAGACCGGCGGCTGAGCCGCGCGACGACAGTCCATGCGATCAATCCGGCAGCAACGACCCGAAACCATGACGGGGAAGGAGGAGCACAAGGCATGACGGCAGAGCATCGGCGTCTCGCGGAGGCGGATCGCGGCAAGGCGAAATGGCGGCGTTGGGGTCCCTATCTGAGCGAGCGCCAGTGGGGAACCGTGCGCGAGGATTACAGCCACGATGGCAACGCCTGGTCCAATTTCACCCACGAGCAAGCGAAAAGCCGCGCCTACCGCTGGGGCGAAGACGGCATCGCCGGCCTCAGCGACGACCAGCAGCGCCTGTGCCTCGCGCTCGCGCTGTGGAACGAGCGCGACCCCTACTTGAAGGAACGGCTTTTCGGTTTGACCGGCCCCGAGGGCAATCACGGCGAGGACGTGAAGGAATACTATTATTACCTCGATGCGACGCCGACGCACGCCTATCTCAAAATGCTCTACAAGTACCCGCAAGGGGAATATCCATACACCGAGCTGCGCGAACGCAATCCCGCGTGGTCGAAGCATTCCCCGGAATTCGAGCTGATCGACACCGGCTTGTTCGATCAGGACCGCTACTTCGATGTGTTCGTCGAATACGCCAAGGCTTCGCCGGACGATATCATCATGGTCATCACGGCGCACAACCGGGGCCCGGACCCGGCGCCCCTGCACGTGCTGCCGACGCTCTGGTTCCGCAACACCTGGTCATGGAAGCGCGACGCGCCGAAACCATCGATCGTCACGCTGGACGGCGCCGGCATCGAGGCGAAGCACGCAAAGCTCGGAACATTCCGGTTATATTGCGAGGGCGGCCCCGAACAGCTTTTCTGCGAGAACGAGACGAACGCCCGCAAGCTTTGGGGCTCCAACGAAGCGAGCGGCTATTTCAAGGATGGGATCAACGACTTTGTCGTCAGGGGCGACAAGTCGGCGGTCAATCCCGCGGGCACAGGCTCCAAGGCGGCGCTGCACTACTTCGCGAACATTCCCGCGGGCGGCTCGGCCACGTTCCGCCTGCGCTTGACCAATGCCGAATATTCCCAGCCGTTCGCCGATGCCGACGCAATTCTGGTGCAGGCGCGGCAGGACGCCGACGATTTCTACGCCGATCTGCAGCACGATCTTGCCGATCCGGATGCGCGGCAGGTCCAGCGCCAGGCGTTGGCGGGCATGATCTGGACCAAACAGTTCTACTACTACGATGTGCCCGAGTGGCTGAAGGGCGACCCGACCCAGCCGACGCCGCCGCCGCAACGGTGGCACGGCCGTAACGCCGACTGGACCCACGTCAACAACGCCGACGTCCTGTCCATGCCGGACAAGTGGGAGTACCCCTGGTTCGCCGCCTGGGACCTGGCGTTTCACTGTCTGCCGCTCGCGCTCGTCGATCCCGGGTTCGCCAAGGAGCAGCTCGTTCTGCTGACGCGCGAATGGTACAGCCACGCCAACGGCCAGCTGCCGGCCTACGAGTGGAATTTCGGCGACGTCAATCCGCCGGTTCACGCCTGGGCCACTTGGCGGGTCTTCCAGATCGACCGCAAGCGGCGCGGCGACGACGGCGACCTCCGTTTCCTGGAGCGCGTATTCCACAAGCTCCTGCTTAACTTCACCTGGTGGGTCAATCGCAAGGATATCGAAGGCCGGAACATCTTCCAGGGAGGCTTTCTCGGCCTCGACAATATCGGCGTCTTCGACCGTTCGCGGCCGCTGCCGACCGGAGGACACATCAACCAGGCCGATGGCACGTCCTGGATGGCGATGTACTCGCTCAACATGATGCGGATCGCGCTGGAGCTCGCGCGTCACAACGACGTCTACGAGGACATCGCAACCAAATTTTTCGAACACTTTCTGCACATCGCCGAGGCGATGACCGACTTCCAGGGCTGCGGCAACGGCCTGTGGGACGACGAGGACAACTTCTATTACGACATGCTGCGCACCGACGCGGGCGCCTACCGCATGCGTCTGCGTTCGATGGTCGGTCTGATCCCGCTATTCGCAGTCGAGGTGCTCGAGCCCGACATGCTGGCAAAATTGCCCGGGTTCCACCGGCGGCTCAAATGGTTTCTCAACTACCGCCCCGATCTCGCAGCGCTGGTGTCGCGGTGGGACGAGCCGGGCGCGGGCCAGCGGCATCTGTTGTCGTTGCTGCGCGGCCACCGCATGAAGCGGCTGCTCGCGCGCGCGTTGGATGAGAGCGAGTTCCTCTCCGATTATGGCGTGCGCGCGCTTTCGAAATTCCACGAAGCCAACCCCTTCCGTTTCGACTTCGGCGGGGAACAGCACGTCGTCAGCTATCTGCCGGGCGAATCCGACAGCTACATGTTCGGCGGCAACTCGAACTGGCGCGGTCCGATCTGGATGCCGGTGAACTTCCTGCTCATCGAATCCATCCAGCGCTTCCATCACTACTACGGCGACGACTTCAAGATCGAATGTCCCACCGGCTCGGGACGCTACGTCACCCTTCTGGAAGCCTCCGACGAGTTGATCCGGCGGTTGACGCGCATCTTCCTGCGCGACGCCGATGGCCGGCGCGCCGTCTTCGGCGATGTCGCGAAGTTTCAAACCGACCCGCATTTCCGCGACTACGTGTGGTTCTACGAGTACTTCCATGGCGACACCGGCCGCGGCGTCGGCGCTTCGCATCAAACCGGCTGGACGGGCCTCATCGCCAAACTCATGCAGCCGCGGAAAACGCCCTGAGGCGGATGCGCGTGCGATGGCGATGGCGATGCGCCGCTACCGGCGCGCGGGCCGGGGCGGATCTGCGCCACGCTCTTCGCCGCCCGGAGAATCGTTGCATCCGCTGCGGGCTCCGGGTCCGGACGAGCCGGGCGCGGACGGAATGAACTTTATCGTCGGCAAACGACTTAAGCACCTGGAGACTCATGATGGAAAATCTACTCGACATCGGCGTTAGCGATGCCCGGAAGAAGGGCCTTCGCCTTGTCATCGGCGCGGTTGTCGCTACGGTCGTGCTCGAAATGATGATGAAGGTGGGCGCGCCCAACATGCTGGGCATCCCGCCGATGAATCCCGCCAATCTGGTCACCAATATTCTCGGACTTCCGGCGGGCCATATCCTCGGCACGATCGCGCATTTCGGCCTTGCCCTGATCGTCTTCCCCATCGGCTACCTGATCATCGCCTTCCGGCACTTTCCCGGCCCCTACTTGCTGCGCGGCGCGCTCTGGGGCGTCTTGTTGTGGCTGGGAGCGATGGTCGTGATCGTTCCGCTGGCCGGCTTGCCGATCTTCTTCGGCTTCGGCAAGCCGATGATGGCCGCATTGGTGGCCCATGTCGTTTACGGCCTGATCCTCGCCGCGATTATCGGCAAACCGGACTGACGGAGCGCTTTCTCTTTGTTGTCGACGCGCCGGGGATGGTGACCGGCGTCACCTTCCCCGGAATTCGGCCGCGGCAGGCCCAACCTCGGAGCGCGCCATGACGCTTGAGCCCCCGGATAGTGGCATCCCGTTCGTCGACACCGCTCAGATGGTGGAGGTCGACCGGGCGATGATCGAGGATTACCACATCGAACTCATCCAGATGATGGAGAACGCCGGCCGCAACTTGGCGCATCTCGCGCGCATGCGCTTCCTCGCCGGCGACCCGCGCGGCAAGCGAATCCTCGCCATGGCCGGAAGCGGCGGCAA
>ERZ724526.2001-NODE-2001-length-10132-cov-5.226159_pt1 | contig 10132 bp, 13 predicted proteins | sample MGYA00376059_ERZ724526 | MGnify/ENA primary metagenome ERZ724526 (study PRJEB28724, sample SAMN07190883) | activated sludge metagenome | isolation source: activated sludge of sewage treatment plant in Hong Hong | place: Hong Kong | collected 2016-03-17 ... | reverse complement strand
TACCTCGCTCGCTGACATCATCAAATCTTATTGAAATTATTGCCCATTACTATAACAGGAACGCGCCAAATTTTTTATCACTCTCAATCGTATGTTCTGTAAGCCACTGTTTGAGAAACAACAGTAAATCATGATTTGTTAAATCGGGGTCATGCTCATATTTATTGATGTATCCACAGACAGTATCATTCAAAGCTTTATGCTGTTTCTTATGTTCTTCAATATCCGGATAATTTGAGATATTCATTACAATTTCTTCAGTAGCGAAGTGTATTATTGTATATTTTACAAGTTTATCGATAACCGCTTTCCTACCCTCATTCCCAAGTGTTTCATTCAATTCATTAAATATATTTAGTAATTCTTTATGTTGATCATCGATTTCATTAATACCAACGCTAGAAATATCTGACCATTGAATAAATTCTTTCATGGGAATTTTCCTCTGCGACTGTTTTTTCAACACATTGCCAAGACACTTTATGCAGTACACTGACTCTCTTGAGTGTCAAACTTTTGTGAGTCATCTGACAAGACCTGGCACCTACCATATATAAAGATAGGATTGTATTGCACCTTGTGAGTAATTTTTTAGCCAAGCGCCATAACAATGACTCTGCCATCTGCTGGAAGCTCGAGTTCCGCCGACAAAATTCAAGATTATTCCTATTATCATGAATTAAATCGACGCTTTCTAAATACTAAAGACGCGCTATAATGAGCATACTTCGACTGAGGAACCCGACGATGGAAGATGCTCTTTTGAGGTTTCCGGCCTTGGCCCAACTGACCGGGCTATCCCGCAGCACGGTAGATCGGCTAGAGAAGCTAGGCCGCTTTCCGCGTCGCGTGAAACTAGGCGACCGCGCTGTAGCCTGGAAGCAATCGGACGTGGATGCCTGGATGAAGGCGCTTGAAGTGAGGAGCACCACGCCATGAACCCCGATGAACTGGCCAGCCTGACGCTGGAGCACCTGCGGGCGATCCGTTCCGACATCGGGGATTTACGAAACCGCATGACAGGCGTTGAGTCGCGGTTGTCGAGCCTGGAAACCACCGTTGCCGGAATGCGCCGCGACCTGGCCCACATGTACGGCGACGTGGTGGAAGGCCATACCCGCATGGATCAACTGGCGGCCCGCGTCGAACGGATCGAACGCCGCCTAGAGCTGAACGACCCGGCGCATTGACCCACAGGAGCACCACGCCATGACCACCCTGGAAATTCGCGCCACGTGGGATGATGAAGCCCAGGTCTGGTATGCCGTCAGTGATGACGTTCCCGGCCTTTGCGTTGAGGCGATGACGCTGGATGAGCTGATCGACATCGCCGCGGCGCTGACCCCTGAATTGCTCGAAGCCAACCGTATGACGCCGGTTGATCCGGTTCAGCTTCATATCACTGCGGAACGAACGACGCTGGCCAAGGCCGCTTAATGGCGGCGCTGTATGCGGACCTTGTGAAGCGCCTGAAAGCGGGAGGCTGCTGGTTTGTCCGTACAGGCAAGGGAAGCCATGAAATTTGGTTCAGTCCGGTGAACGGGAAAACCTTTACGGTTCCGCGCTCGCTATCGGCTGTCCCCTTGGCCAATGCGATTTTGAAGCAGGCCGGGTTACCAAAAGCTTTTTGACTGGCTGACTGTTCGCGTAAACTATTGCTACTACTGCCGATAGGCAGATTGAGATTCACTAGCCGCTTAGCGGCGCAAACCCACCCTCAACGAGGGATAGAAGGACCAGACGATGAAGAATTGCAAATTCGTCATGAGGGTTGACTGCACGATGCAGCGCCTCAAATGAAAAACCCGCTGACCGTCTTGGTCTAGCGGGTTTTTCAAGACTATTAGCCGGTATTAGCCGGTACGGCAAACATCAGCGGGACGCAAAACAGATTCTAGCACGGCAGGAGGCCGGACTGTAACCCCTGATGCTTGGCTGCACTGGCAACGAACGGCGCACGAAATGCGCCCGGAGCTTGCCATACGTGGCTGCGAATCAATTCGAAACCTTCCGCGCTGCCCTGCTGGCGGCTGGATTGGACTACAGTGGCGAGATCATCGCCGATGGGCGGATTCACCGATTCAAAGCCCAAGGCGACCGCGACAAAAATTCCTGGTACACCTTGCACCTGGGCGGCGTTCCGGCTGGCTCATTCGGTTGCTGGAAGCGCGGCTTCAGCGAGACCTGGCGCGCTGGCGGCACTGAGCCGCCGACTGCTGCCGAGCGGATCGAGATCGAGCGCCGGCGACAGCAACAGCAGGTCGAGCGTGACCAATCCCGGCGCCACAAGCATAAGACGGCGGCTGAGCGCGCCCAGGCAATCCTAGCCGCCGCTGCGCCGGCCACCGATCTGCACCACTACCTTACTCGCAAGGGCGTGAAAGCCGCCCCCGGCCTGCGCGTCGGGTACTGGCCGCAGCGCAATCTGAACGGTTGCCTGTTGCTGCCGCTGCGGCGGATCGATGGCACGCTGGCAACGGTTCAGGCGATCTTCAGCAGCAAGCCGCGCGATGGGCGGAGAGATAAGGATTTTCTCGCTGGCGGGGAGAAACGCGGCGCTCACTTCACCATCGGAGATCCGGCAACGGCGGATACCATCATTATCGCAGAAGGTTTTGCGACTTCCGCGACAATCCGCGAAGCCACCGGCTTTTGCTCGGTCACGGCGGTCGATGCGGGCAATCTGCTACCCGTCGCCCAAGCCTTTCGAGCGGCCCACCCCGGCAAGCGGATCATCATCGCCGCCGACAATGACCGGCATACCCCCGGCAATCCTGGATTGAGCAAGGCCCGCGCTGCGGCACAAGCCATTGGTGCCGCCCTGGTCTGGCCAGAATTTGCGGAAGGTGAGCCGGGTTCAGATTTCAATGATATGGCTGGCCTGCACGGCCTGGATGCCGTTCGGGATGCCATCGCCAGGACCGAGGAGCCAGCGCCGACTGAATCCGAACCACCCGCGCCAGCCGTGGCATTGTGCGAGCGCAGCAATTTCGATGGTGATCTGCGCAAACTGGCGGAAGCACCAGCCGCCGCGAAGCTGGCAACCGCGCGTTCTATTGTCAGGCGCTACGCTTGGCAATGTCCATGGAAGCGCAGCTATGCCGATCTGTGCCGGGATGTGCGCACGGGTTTGAGCGAAGCCGAAGCGCGGGAAGTTTCGCGGCTGATCGCGTGGATCGAGCGGAAGGCCCGCCAGTCGGCGCTGGCCGGCACCGGCATCGATGCGCGGACGCTGCACGCGGCAGGCATCAAGGTGCTGGAAGTCGGTACGATTTCCGAAGCCTACGCGAACACTACGGCGCACCCCGAAGCGCTGGTGCTGGTTAAGGCGGATCTTGGGGCTGGGAAGACTTCGGGCATCCTGCAACCGCTCGCAGTCTCTACCGACGAAACGACAATCGCCATCACCAACCGGCAAAGCCTAGTGGCCGATCTGTGTTCGCGACTGAAGTTGAGCCGATATGACACGATTCAGAAAAAGGATATTTCATCCTGTACTGAGCTGGGCATTTGCCTGAAGTCGATTACCAATCCGAAGTTCGCCGAAGTGCTGGGCCGTGCCCGCATGGTATTGGTTGATGAGATTTCCGCTGTTGTACGTGAGTGCCACGAACCGACACCAAGCGGCGTTCTTGGGAAGTTCACCAAAACGACTTGGGAAAAGCTAGGCATTCTTCTACGGAACGCGGATCTAGGCGCGTGTGGTGTCGATGCGGATCTGAATACGGCGGATGTGCTGGCGCTGCAAAGCGAGATGGAAGGCAAGCCGATCCGGGTGATCGTGGTTCGTCCCAAACAAACGCCCATGAGCATCACATTTTCGCCCGCTGACGCCCTGCTAGCTGCCCTGCTGACGGCTGTCGAACGCGGCCAGCCGTGCCGGGTATTCAGCGACAGTGCAAAGCAAGTTCGGCAGTTGGCGGCGCTTCTCAAAGAGCGCTTTCCAGAAAAAGCTGTCATGGCGATCCATTCGCAAGGCGCGACCGCGACTACGGGTTCACCGGAAGTGCAATCGGTCTTGGCCGACATCAATGCCGCAGTGCATGAAATTGACGTGTTGTTGCACACGCCAGCGGTTGAATCCGGGGTGAGTCTGACGACAGAGCATTTTCAAAAAACCTTCGGCTTGTATTGTGGATCGGTAGCGCCACAAGCCTTTATTCAGATGATGAGGCGGGATCGGACTGCAAAGACCGCGACGATTGCAATTCTCGGCAACGGCCTTCAATTCGCCAAAACAGCCTGCGCAGAGTTGCTCAACGATATGGGCGACGCACATCGGATCACGGTCGCGACCGCCGCGAGCAAAGGGCGCTACTCGATGACGTTCGAGCCAGCGACGCCTTGGGACGCGCGGGTTGCCGAATACCGCGCTGCTAGGAATGCCAGAACGAACACTTACGCCCAAGGGCTGTGGTTCGCCCTTGAGGCGCTGGGCGCAACCGTTCACCAGCATGGCGACGGGATAGCGCTGCCGCTTTCCGAGGTGCTTACTGCCAAGTCCGAGGCGGCGGACTTGGCCAAGGCCGAAGCGCGTGAGGCGATCATGAGCGCGCCGGATATCAGCGCCGATGAGCGCGAAGTGATCCAGCGACAGTACCAGCCGACGCCAGAGGATTGCGCGAAGACCGAGCGGTATGACCTGCGGCAAACTCTGGCGGTCCGCGAAGTCGACGGCGAAGCGCTGGACCTCTGGCGTGAAGGGAAGGTGCGCGGGCAGGTTGAGCGCTTCGAGGCGCTGACCAGTGCGCCGCTAGCTGGCCTTGCGGCTGATGCGACAGAAGACGCCGCGCGCGTTCCGCTGGCGGCAAGATCGAACCGGTTGGCCGAAGCTGAGGCGATCCGCACCGCGTTCGAGTGCTTCGGTTTCGATGTGGACACCGGTGGTGGAGAGGTCACCGAATCATCGGCACGCGAAGCTTTCGAGAACTTGAAGGCGTCACCACTGCGCCCGGTGATGGAACATACCGGCCTGCTGCGCCTGGATCGGATGCCGAAATACCCAGCGCGGTGGGTGGGCGACTTCCTCAACCGGCTAGGACTGACGCTGGAGCTGGCCGAACAGCGAGGACCGCGCGGTGACCGGGAACGGGTCTACCGGATTGCGCAAGGTGAGACCTGGGACCGCGCTGGCCGTTGGATGACCGCGCCGGGATGGGAGCAGATGAGCGCCATCGCGGCACGGCGACAACATCGGTGCACACATGGCCCCATAAGTCTTTCTGATACCGCATCCGTGCACGGTACCGAGGTGGTGGCATGAGCGCGTTTACCAGCGCGGTTGATTTCCTACCCCGCGATGGAGATGCGGACCTGCGTCGCTGCCTGCCGCAAAAGCCGATGTTGACCGCAGCGCCGCCAGCAGTGCGGCCAGCAAACGACTTTCCCCCATCGATCCGGCCTGCCCTTCGACGCTGCTGCGACTGCATCCACGGCAGTCCAACGCTGGCGGGTAGCGCTGTGTCATGGCATAGCTGCGCCGTCCCCAAGGAAAGCCGCTGGCATGGCCAATGGGGATTGAGCGAGCACTACTGCGGGAGCTGGGAGCTGCACTCGGATCGACGCCATCCAACAGATACAGGTGGCTCTGATAGGGGTAGACCCAACAGTCGTGTCACCAGCCGCCATTTCGATTACGGCAAATCAAGGCGGGTGTTCATGTCGAGGTCGAACCGCCCTACGGGTTGACATGCTCCCATATCAGCGGCGTCAAGGCGGCATAGTCGCGCGGTGTCATCTTGGGGTCTGCTCGGGATACGTGCGATTTTTTATCACTTCAGGACGCGGTAGATCTGTGGCGGATACGTTTGACGATGTCCCCGACGACACCACGCCCAGTTTTGGCGCCAATGCTCCGATGAATATCGCGCACGCTTAGATCCGTCGCTTTCGCCAACTCCTCGACCTTTGCTACAACAGCCGTCGGCGTTCGCGGTCGTCCTAGGTGCTTCCCCCGCGCCTTCGCGGCCTTCATGCCGGCTGTGACTCGCTCGCTAATCAAGGACGATTCCAGCTCCGCCATGGCGCCGATGAGCGTAAACATGGCCTTACCCATGGGTGAGGGACTGTCCGATTTTACAGCCCTGCTGATAGGATCTTTGATAATGGTTGCTACCCTCTCCGTGCAAGCAGATCGATTTGAGGACGGGGAAGTAGCGTATGACAGGGGGGATTATGCAGCGGCAGCGCAATTATGGCGTGAGGCGGCCGAACAGGGACATGCCAAGGCTCAATACAACCTAGGAGTCCTGTACACGCAGGGTCTTGGTATACAGCAAGACTATTCCGCCACAATGCAATGGTACTACAAAGCGGCCGAACAGGGACATGCCAAGGCTCAATACAACCTAGGCGTTCTGTATAAGCAAGGGCACGGAGTACCACAGGATTCTATCCAGGCGATGATGTGGTTTAGGCTTGCAGCGTCGAACCTACCTGCCGGACATGAAGGACACAAGGAGGTGGAGGAACAAATAGAAAAGTTAGCCGCCCAGATGGCTCCACAGCAGCTTGAGGAGGCTAAACGGCGGGCGCAGGAGTGGAAGCCTACCAAGTGAGTTGGTGGTGTTGGCTGTAGACCTGAGCCCGCACCAGCGGCCTACAATGAGGCATCGATACCTTGAGACCGTCACCATGGGAACATCGAGCCGGGACCGGATACGTGCCTATCGGGCACGCCAGCGTGAACAAGGCAAGGTCAGGCTATCAGTCGCGCTGGATGCTGAGGCCCACACCGCCATAGCCGCTTTGCGTGCGCAGCATCCTGGCCAGACGATTGGCCGTCTAATCAGCGACTTGCTGACTGGGAAGATACCGTTACCGGGTAACACAAATCCGTTACCACGTAACAGACCGCAGAAAGAGAAATCGTTACCACGTAACGAGCGTCCGTTACCGGGTAACACCCCGACGGATCGTGCTGCACTAGCCGCGATGGGTCGCCAGTGGCGGCTGGAATGTGCAAGCCTGGAAGAGGTGGCCGAACGCTTCAACGCAAACGGCTGGACCCCGAATCGGATACCGAAGCGGGAGGGAAGCCGCCCACGGTCTGACTCTCCCCCCTTGTGGACGCTCAAGGCGGTCAGCCAGTTACTGACCCGTGATCATCCGTCCCGGTAGTCATCGCCTCGTTAGCAAGGTCAGGCCATGGATTCTGTGGGGTTCGACGACCATAGGCTACAAAAAACTAAAATCTGGATGTTTTTCTAAACCAAGATTTTTCGTTGCTTTTTGTATTTATAGTAATGGGCAACAATTTCCATAGGCTCTCTTTCAGGAAGGGAAGGTGGATTGGCGTATGACTTATAGTGTTGATCTTCGGAAGAAAGTCGTGGGATTTGTTCACGAGGGTGGAAGCCAGGCGGAAGCGGCCCGTCGGTTTGACGTCAGTCTGTGGTGTGTCAGGAACTGGCTGGCTCGAAAAGACTTACGGCCCGAGCAGAAAGGGGTTCCACGCCAGCGAAAGCTGGACCGGGATCAGCTGCGCGCGCGCGTTCGCGATTACCCCGATGCCACCTTGCAGGAACACGCGGTGTTTTGTGGAGTGGATCGTAGTGTCATCGGCAAGGCATTGAAGCGCATGAAGATCACGCGTAAAAAAAGACCTTCAAATACCAAGAGCGCGATCCAGAAAAGCGCCTAGCGTACTTGCGCACGCTGCGCCAGATCCTGGTTGAGCGGGGCTCGGCAGACTGGGTGTATATCGACGAATCCGGCTTTGAGCCCACCTCCTATCGCCGCCAGGGCTGGAGTCCACGGGGCCACAAAGTTTACGGTAACCGTTCAGGTCACCAGCGCCCTCGCGAAAGCGTGATCGCTGCGCGACGCGGTCCGGATTTTCTAGCGCCCATGCTGTTTTCCGGCACCGCCGATGCCACGCTCGTCAATGAGTGGGTACGCCACATGTTGTGTAAAGAGCTACGTCCCCATTCCACCTTGATTTTCGACAACGCCGCTTTCCACAAAAAGAAAGACTTGGAGACCATCGCCCAAGAAAACGGTCATCATGTCCTCTTCTTGCCTCCCTACAGCCCCGATCTAAACCCCATTGAGCACGATTTCGCTAACCTCAAAAAACGCCGTCAGTTCGCACCGCCCAATACCTCGCTCGCTGACATCATCAAATCTTATTGAAATTATTGCCCATTACTATAATTATGATCCACACACAATTATGATTTCTTATGCGCTGTGAAACATGAGACATTTCGCTACGACGTGTCCAAAGTTATCGGGACGGATAGTCACGGGCCATGAGCAGGCTAACCGCCTTCAACATCCACCGGATAGGCGAGTTTGATTGTGGGCGGCTTCCAATGGGTTGGGCTGAAGCGGAGACGAATGGGGCGAGTTTACCCGATGCACGGCTGAAGCGTCGGCTGACCCAGGTACTGGAACAGTTGAGCGCGCAGCCGACGGAGAGTATCGATCGGCAAGCGTGACATGGGCGGACACCAAAGCAGCCTATCGGCTATTTGACGATGATCGGATGGACGCGGTGGATATTCTGGATGGGTATCGTCGCGCGACCATGCGGCGTATCGCGGGAGAGCCGATGGTACTCACTAACTTTTATCTGCTGGTCGTGCGTTGGAACCGCACACGGCTCATCAAATAAAATAAGGGGCCAAGAGAATGCTGACCCCTTTTCTCGTTGGCGATAAAAAGGCCGACGTCATGCGCCGGCCTTGGGGTGTTTCAGGATATCGGCAGTACTGCTATCAGCCGACGATGCCCGTGATCGTCAGATAGCCCACGGCGGCGCTGTACTTATCCCGGTAATTAGCCTCTTCGTAGGGTTCCAGGATACCCTTGACGACATCGTGGAGCGGGCTTTCCCAGTCGCCAGGATGCTGGAAGTTGCTCATGATGTAGCTGAAGCCGTTGACGTTGTCCACGGCATGCAAACCGGTGGATTCGGCGCCCGACGGGCAGGACAGAATGCGACTCAATTCCTTGGTATCGACGTTGTAGGCCCAGAGGAAGTTGTTCACATGATTGCCGCTGTCTTCGCCGATGAACAGCGTGCGCATCGCCTCGGAATACTTGAGGTTGTCGGGATTGCCGATCTTGTCGGGATGGGCGCTGTTGCCGAGCGCATCTCGTGTGGCCAGATCCTCGCCGACCAGGGCTTCCGGCGCGTGCATGTAGGTGGACACCCATTCGCTGTCGATGCGATCGCCGTCGGAATCGTATTGGCCGCCTTCCAACACATGTTCGTATACCGCGCCGGCCACCGGACCTTGGACGTGAATGTCGGTGGTCCCATCGGTCATGGACTTGTAGATGTACGACATGGCCGAATAGGCGCGCTTGTCCGCCACGTTGACCGTCGTCCCTTCCATCTTGGTGAAGCCCATGGACGCGCCGATCAGCGCGGCGTAGCGATGGGTTTCCAAAAAGGCGGCGGCCTTCTCCATGCCCGGGACCAGCTTGACCCAGTTGTTGGCGCCGCTGAAGCGGATCTTGGTATAGCTCGAATCGTTCGGATCGCTGGTCTTGACCGACATGATGTCGGTCGACTTGACGCCGCTGTCGATGATGGCTTTGATCTCGGCGCTGGTGGCGTGGCCGATCTTGATCCAGGAGATCTTGCCGGCTCCTGGGCCAGTCCCAGACGTCTGGGTCCACTTGGCGACGTACAGGGTGCCGGCGGACAGATCTTGCTCCTTGTCGGCCACGAACATGAACAGCCCGCCGTTGGTGGCGTCGTCGCCCATCAAGACGGTGCGCTGGTCCGGCATGACCTGCACCAGCTCATGGGAGATGCGGCCCATGCAATAGTGCTTCTGGACGGTGCCGGTGCCGTCGGCCTTGATCGTCACTTCCGGCAGATGGCCATAGTCGTAGGGATTGGCGACGCTGCTGTCGCCGAACAGGTTCTGGCTGAAGCCTTCCAGCTGGGCGTTGCTGGCCAGAGTAGCGTCCGGCTCGTATTCCTCGCTGGACAGATGCGTGTTCCAGGGCGACTTGCTCGCCGCGCAGGTGATCCACAAGCCTTTCACGGCTGAGGTATCGACATTGTAATAGCTCACCAGATCGAGCTTGCCGGTGAGGGTGTTCTGCTTCAGGGTCAGCACGGCGATCGGCGAGGGCAGCAGGCCGTACATGCTGGTGCCAGCGGCATTCTTGG
>ERZ724526.1999-NODE-1999-length-10134-cov-3.582300_pt1 | contig 10134 bp, 10 predicted proteins | sample MGYA00376059_ERZ724526 | MGnify/ENA primary metagenome ERZ724526 (study PRJEB28724, sample SAMN07190883) | activated sludge metagenome | isolation source: activated sludge of sewage treatment plant in Hong Hong | place: Hong Kong | collected 2016-03-17 ... | reverse complement strand
AAAGCATGATTGCTATTGCAAGTCAGTGGAATATCCATACTAATATCGAAACCTGCACAATTCTTTACTTCTGCAAATAACATGATGGTACAACCATTGCTATTGCTCACCTGAATATCATACTTATCTGCTTCCAAACTTATAAACATTACACTACCATTTTGTCCTGGATTCTGATTTGGTCTAGTGACATCATAGCCGCTGGTTCTACCCTTTACCTGAATGGTATATGGAGGGCATCCATAAGGATGATCCTTCAAGATAATCTTACCCGTTGTAAGATCATTACTTTTATCGACTATCTGGTAAATGTAAACCTGTGCAGAAGCCTGATCAATACCGATAAGAATTACTAGAGCAATCAGAATATTTTTCATAATTTTTATCTTTAGTTTGAATTACTTCCAACTGGTTGGATGGTTCCATCTCACCAAGGCTGGATAGATATATGCATCCACCCAATGCTGGGTCTCCGTAGCGGTTCGAACAGGGCGGCGTTGGATTCTTTGATTCTCCGGTACTTGCACATCCCTCCATATTGTTGCTAAGAAATATCCAATGTAACTTACTTTTGCTAAATCTCCGCTTGCAAATGCTGCATCTCCATCAGCAATGATATCCAAGACCATTGGTTCAGTTATTAAATATATTAATTGCTTTAAAATGCCTAGCATTCCATCAATGCATTTGTCTTCTATATCAATCCAGTTCTTTAATTTTGGATAAAGCAATCTCCACATACGATGTAATTGACGACCTGCTTCCCTTTTTTTGTCAAAAACTGTATCATTACAAGCCATAGCATAATAATCATCGATCCATTGATCCAGCACAAGCCTTTGGCTTGAATCCGGAAAGAATAATCCATAAGCACAACGGTCGCCTAATAGTTGAAAGATCTTGCGGAGATGTATGACCACCACCTTGTGATTCAAAGACCACATGCTTTGTGCAGTATCATATACTTCATGAAAGTCAATTAATTTCAACCGATTAAAAATCTCTTCGGTCGTAAGTGTATCGAATCTCATTCCGTCATCCACTTCTAATACCGGCACAGAACCATTCGCTTCCCACAATGTCGTATCGCTATAAGCATACTTCCAATATAATCCAATACGATCATATATAGTCGCAAGGCTAATAGAGTCATTGATGCGATAAAACTCTTCACGCTCAATTTCTTTTTGTAACTTCCAATCTTCGAACTTTCTATCCTCTTCAGGTTTATTTGCCCAATATATACTATCGAACCTTTTTAATATTGGATCTGGGCCATCTTTAAATATATATTGATAATATTCTTTTTGCCAATATTCAGATGTGTCAAACATTGATATATAATTAATTTCATCGCTGAGTTCTAATGAAATAGGATTGTGATTACTTTTAAAATCAACTAATAATTTAAAAAACAAATGAGTATCTTGCTTAAAATAGTATGAATTATTATGATAAAAATTGGTCATCTGAATTGAATCAAAGATTCGATACAGATTTGAATAGGCGAATTCTTTAGCGTTGAAAATAGAGTCTCTTATTAATCCAATCAAAAAGCTTGTGTCTTTAGATATTGGAAGGTAATTTAAAACACTTAATGCGCCTTCTGATAAAATTGTACTAATTATTTGTTCGGGAGGAAGTTCAGCATATTTTTTCTGATAAATATAATAATTTAAACAATCATAGTAGAACTTTTCTTCAGTTGGAGAACGAAATGTAAAGTACTCATCTTCTCTCGGCACTTCCTCCATTAGATTTAAAAGTTGATAAACTTTGTTTCTTAAAACTGTATCACTGAATTGAAATACATTTAGAACTAATGAATCAGCTTTATCCCTGTAAAGAAAATCCAAATCTGAATTACATATTGAGTCTTGATAAATACTATCAATACAACTCCAAAAATAATCTGCATTAGTAATCTGGCCAATAGCCTTAAAATGAATAATAAATATACTAAGAAATACAAATAGCTTTTTCATACTTTAAATAATTATTTGTTCCATTGTTTGCCTTGATAATCTGATAATAATGGATTTTTTTCGAAAGACCAATCATAGGATTTTGAATACTCTGTTTTCCCGTTTAGGAAGCTTTCTTTCTCTGCTTTATTGCCCATCATTTCTTCGTACTTATTACCAATAGAGCCACTGTTACCATAATAATCATCAATAAGTTTACTAAAAGGGTTTGATTCCCAACTATCTGGATAATAATCTCCATATATTGGCTTTAATAATTTAGAAGTTTTTAAGGTTGGCTCGGCATCATTTTGAGGATCGTAACCATTTTTCCAACGTTCTGTAATAAAATCCGCATGCCAAGATTCATGAACCATCACGGAATAAAATGCATAAATTCCAGTAAGATTATTTCCAGCTATTAGAATTTTTGAATTTCCTACTTTATCTTGAACATTAGTTGTCATAGGTGTAAATTTATAACCTATTCTGGCAGGAGTTATACCTGCTCTATCTGGCCTCCCAGTATATGCAAAAAAGCCAGGTTGATTATCTATCCATCTAACTTTTTTAATATGAGCTGATCTTTGGACATCGTTCCTCCAATAATATAACCATTGTGGAATGTTTCCAAAATCATGCTCATCTCCATTTAATGTGGGATCATCATCCTTAATTAAATCGTTCTTATGAAAAAATATTTTGGCTTTATTAGAATTCATAGGACGCCATTTGTCAAACATATTGAATACATCAGAAGAAATGTCGTTTATAATTTCTTTGGAAGACATTACACCCATAACATTTCCTTTCTTGTCTGAACACTTGAGCAGGATTGCACCATATTTATCCCCAAATTCACTATTGGATTTTGGCATTACCCCATTCGCAGGTTTGAATTTTAAGTTATTCCATATTGAAGTATTACTGATGTTATCCTCAAAGGTCCAGCCTTTATAGTACGGATACCATTCGAAATGATGGATCGTATTCGCGGCCGAAGCTTCGCAATTCACCGGATCGTTTACGACTACATGCCATTTACTGGCACTATTTATGGTTGGATGACTGAACTTCTCAATCCACAATCTCTTCACTTTCACTTTGAATTCATTACTTACTAAACCACAACATTCAGCTTTAATTTTAAGTAAATATTCCTTACTTAATCCATCTTGCTGCACGAATGGAAAAAATCCCTCTGATCTCAAAGACCTATCTTCAATTCTAGGATAAGAATCCGGAATATTCTGACCAATATCCGTAATGAAATGAAGGTTCACTGACAGCATGGATAAATCTTTTGGTAATTCAACAATATCGCCTATAGTTAATTCACCACTCAACCTGTAATCATTGTATTCATCCATTGTCTCCGGAGGAATGGAAGGAATAATTCCTGAATTCAGATCATACACATATTCTCCATTGAGAACCAATGAAGTTAATTGAACCGCTTCCACAACATACACTTTGAAGTACCACACCATCTCTGGTTGTCCACTACATTGACCATTATTGAATCGCTCGCATTTATACCAATAGGTTTTAATTGGTGCTACAGACTGTTTGCCCATCTCCGGAGTGTTATGTGCTATTTCAACGTAAGTTGAAGTTCCAAAGGCTCTTGCAGACCACTTGTAACATTTATTGGCTTGTGCTGGAGATTCAGCAACCAAATCTAATTTTGTAGATTTACAATTCAACCATCGCTTATGCAACATAGACTCTAGCAACATATCAGCCAAAGGAATCTTCTGTGAAATTCCCAATAGAGGGAATAAATTGCAGCATAAATAAACTGTCCATAATGAATTAACGAAATTCTTTCTTTTTTATGCATTTTGCAATTGAATAAATTAACAAAATATTCATTATACTATCAAATCGATTTACATAATATATAAACATAAAAAAAATTAATACGTATTTATATTTTGTATTTATCTATTTTACTTAATCTACTAGAAAGTTAGAAGTAAAGAAATAAAACAAATATTATTGATTTACAAAATATTACATATAAAATATGTTATAATATATAATTATTACTACGAATAAAAATTATTCGTTATCAATGCATGTACAGCGCAACAATCTTTGATCATTGGTGTGATGAATCTAGACCTGAATATTCATTTGAATAATACAAGTTAGCAACATCAGAAGGAATAAAAGTATCTGTAATAACTCACTTCCAAATAGTAGAATGATTCCATCTCACCAAGGCTGGATAGATATACGCATCTACCCATTGCTGGGTTTCTACTGCCGTTCGGACCGGACGGCGTTGCATTCGCTGATTCTCAGGTATGTCCACATCTCTCCAAACTCTTGCTAAGAAATTTCCTAAGGTCTCTACTCTGGCTGTATCGCCATTGGCAAGGGCCTGATCACCATCAGCAATTAATTCAACCACCATTGATTCAGTTACCATATTGCTTAATTGTTGTAATACACAGATCATTCCGTTAGCACATTTACTTTCAATGCCTATCCAGTTCTTTAATTTAGGGTACAGCAGTCTCCACATACGCAACAATTGATTACAAGCTTCATTACTTTTGAAATAGATTGTATCATTACAAGCCATCGAATAATAATCATCGATCCATTGATCGAGAATAATTCTCTGGCTTGTGTCCAGAACAAATAATCCGTAAGCACACCGGTCGCCCAGAATCCGGAATATCTTTCTTAATTGAATCCTCCTGGTTGGCAGATCTCCATGTTCAACCAAGCTTAAACTGACATAAATTTGATGAAAATTCAAACCAAAAAGAAGATCTAATAATTCTGAATTACTTAAACTATCTGCCCTAAATCCATCATCTGCTTTATTTGGAAGATATAGCCAGGTGTCATTGATCGGGTTCCATAATGTTGTATCATTTCAAATTTGTGTCTTTCAGAAATAGACATTGAATCCAAATTGACAAATTGAACAATGTCCTCACCTAAATTGTAATAAACCTCCTGATTAAAGAACGTAATTTTATTTAAGCATGCGCCAGATTGTTATTTTAGCATTTATGGCAGGATATTCTTGTCTTGCACAGACACTGACTGTTGCCTCGGCTATTAGTCATGTAGGCTTTTATGACACGAAGAAAGCCGGCGGTCACTTTGAAAAAAAATATCAACCACAATGAGGATTCTACCTGGGGGTTGACATAAATAATATCCTCAGAGATTCTCCTTTCAAACCAAGCCTTTGTCTTTACTTTGAAAATTATGGCGGTTCTTTTTATACCAGAGATGGGGGACTAGGTGGTAGTATGTACGATGAAGGAGAAATAACAAAAAATATACTGGGAATTGATGTTGCACCCATAGCCTTTCGATTCCTGCGCCACTTTACGCTGAGTTGTGGACTATCCTTCAACGTCACTTTACATTACGAGATATCCGGCATTCACAGCTGGTTCGTCGGAGGGACGCCGCCAAGTAATGGCACTGTCCAGCTTAAAGACATCCACCAATTGATCAATCGTTCTAATTTTGGTGCTTTCGGATCGCTTGGCTATCGTTTTGAATTCAGCGCATTGGTCCTTGAACCACGATACTCCTATTATGTTGGATTATCAGAAGAATTCAATCATTTGCAGGCAGATACCAAATCCATGAGGCATCTTTTTATGTTAAGCCTGGGATATAAAATCGGAAAAAATGCAGAAAAAAGACTTTGATCAACTTATTATAAATATTTTCTTTTTCTTCCTTTTGACATTGTCTTACAATCAGGTCAGTGCACAAAACACAAGACTCAACACCTATAATAACATTGGCTGGTTCAACTACTTCGGCACTTTCCGATTTTCCACAAAATTTGGATTACATACAGAATATCAATTCCGCAGAACGCAGCTCATTCAAGATTGGCAGCAGAGTTTGCTTCGTGTCGGACTCAACTACCAGCCGAACGTCAGATTACAATTACGAATCGGCTATGCCTGGGCGGAAACCTTCCCTTACGGCGACATCCCGATTAATGCAATGGGCAAACAATTTACAGAACACCGCATTTTTCAAATGGCCACATTGAACGACAGAATCTCCAATATCGAACTCTCTCACCGATGGATGCTTGAACAGCGCTGGATCGGCCGATATTCAGACCCTTTACTTACCCATGAAGACCAGTATCCTCTGTTCAACCGAATGAGGTATATGTTCCGTCTTCAATTTCCGCTCCATCTTAATAATCAAAGTAACAACTCTATTTATTTCGCTACTTACGACGAAATTCTGATTGGATTTGGATCCAATGTCGGCGAAAATGTTTTTGATCAAAACAGAATTGCCGTATTGTTTGGCTACAAACCGGGCAAATCAACTAAAATAGAAGCGGGCTTTATCAACCAGATACTTCAATTGGGTAGGGAGGTCAATAACCGAAACATTTTTCAGTACAACAGCGGACTCATTCTGAATCTCATACTAAACATTACGCCGAAAGACAAAACCTGAACCGAATATACTCTGGATAGCCAATTCAACGTTGAAGCACCATGCCTGAGCAATTAGTTCAGGCTTCGAATGCCATCTCGAACTTTATTCGTCGTTATACTGTTATAACGCCCTCAAAGCATATCTCACCATGGACTTATTCCAATCGTTATTGAAAACAGTCTTCGTTTCAACGATCGCACTGATTTTCACATCGTGTAAAGGTCAGGTACAAAATGGTGATCAGCACCCAGTCCTGAACGTAGCTTCACCAGACAATGCGGATACCATTCCCGGTGCCCATGGAGATCTGGATTGTATCATAGAAGATCTACATGGCAATTACTGGATTGGAAGTAACGGGCATGGTGTCTATCATTATGATGGCACAAGCCTTAAGCAAATCACCACGCAGCAAGGGCTTTGCAGTGATTTCATCTTTAAAATTCAAATGGATGCCCACGGGTTTTTATGGTTTTCAACACGCGACGGAATTTGTCGCTACGATGGCAAAACCTTTTCCGATTACACAGACAGCATTACAAACGCGCCTTACTTCGGATTCAACCCTTCGGAACGCGGCTTGTTCTTCGGACACCGCCAAGGGATCTGTTTCTACAATGGGACTTCTTTTCGCAATTTTTCAATTCAACCTTCTGACTTCCATCCCCTTCCCGGTGACAATAACTTGCCATACTCCATCTATTCATCATTGATCGACAAAACAGGCAATGCCTGGTTCGGAACCCAATCCAAAGGCGTCTGCAGGCGACAAGGGAATACGTCCACATTCCTCACAGATAAAAATCTTGCCGGACCAGCTGTTCGTGCGATGGTTGAAGACCCGCAAGGTATACTTTGGTTTGGCAACAACGGCGGTGGCTTGTACCGTTACGATGGTCAGACACTTACTAACATCACCGAGGAAAAAGCTCTCGGCAATCCGAAATTTCTGGCAGGAATATATCATGATCTGCCCGGATCGATGGCCAGAATTTTTGCCCTCAATACAGACAATGAAGGAAATCTGTTGATCGGAACAATCGATGCCGGATTATGGAAATATGACGGAATTCACCTGACCAATTACACCACGACAGAAGGATTGAGCGGCAATTCTATTCGCGACATTTACAAAAATAAAGGAGGAGAAATTTTCATTGTATCCAACAGCAACGCCATCACGAAATACGACGGCAAGACTTTTACGGAATTGGATTTTCACGGAGAAGTTCATTGAAAAAAGAAATATTGAACTCACTATTTATCATAGGCAATCATCTTTTGATATTCACCACAAAGCTGATGGTGCTGTGACATTCTATCATGACAACCCCTTCGCCAATGATTATTTTACCATTATCTGGAACAGTAGAAAATTTTCTTCCATTCAAATCCCCAGTTGGATCATCAGCAGACCCAACAAATGCGCGAGACCAAAGTACACCAACACACCCGTAACCAATGATAGTATCATTCTCAACACCAAGTATTGAATGTGAAATTGCCTGTAAAATGAAAAACCAGCGTAGAGAAGCCAGGCGGTATAAATACCAATGGTGACAAGATCAAAAGTCGAAGTATGGAAGTTGACTGAGGTCAAAATGGCCAGTATCAATTGCAGCGAGAGCAGCATAAAAAGAAAAGAAGTAAAATAGAAAAATACCACCAATATTTCGATGTAATTGAGTCTGTTTCTTGCAATGACCAACCATGAATTTAATGCCGAGAATGGAAGAATACAAAGTTCGACAATACTTCGAAATCGAAAAATGGCCTTGTTGGCCGCATCGGAAAATAACGTTGCGCCATGTGCTACTCCAGCGTTCGCCAGTTTCTCAGAACCATGATAAATGAGCGTAAACAGCGCGATCCAGATCAGTAAAAATCCTACCGGTTTGTGGTACTTTTTTCTCTTTCCCTCAAGATATTCCTGTGCCACCACCCCAGGCCGGATTAGCAATTGCCCGGAAGTCGTGATGAATCCTTTTTCAATATGTGTCAGAAAATGCAGCAGCTCTTCGCCCAGACTTTTCCAATTCAATCTACTCACTTCAGCTTTTTGACCGCAAAAGGAACAGTAATGACCCGAAAGGGGATGTCCGCAATTGAGACACTCCTTTTTCATTCGACAATTTTTATGCAAAATACACATTTACATTAAATGATTATTAACCGTTATACATTTGCGAATCAAGAACAAAAACTTATCAGCGCAGTTACTTCAATAGTCATATTAATTCAACATCAAGACTAGCGTTGCCAATTTGTATGGGCTCGCTACTGAGAATAGGTATTAGGGCTTATCCTGTGATGAATATTACAAATCCCGGATTGTAAACGAAATAAATTGACCACATAAATTCTTGCAACACATATGGAATTCAAAGTTAAAATCTCCGGAATTTTTCAGTGCTCCCTCGAACGTGCATTCAAGACACCAATGCTCTGTGACGTGTCAAAAATCCATACAGGCTATGGCCTCATGCCCAGGGTTACCCACTGTACAGAAGATCAGCATTGGGGACAGGTTGGCGAAAGTAAAAAAGTTTTCGTCGCACCTTCCCCGACACAAAGAGGAGGATTCGCATCACGGGACACCGTACTTGAAAGAATAGAGAACCGTTACTGGAAAATCAAGGTTGATGATTTTCAGGCATGGATGCTGGGTTTTTATCAGTTCATCGGTGAATGGGAGACCCTGGAACTGGCGAAAGATCAAATTCAAGTCAACTACACCTATACCCTGTATACACGTACGGCGATGCTGTCTCCATTGGCCTGGTTGTTTGCCAGATTATTTTGGAAAACCTACATGAAAAAAGTCCTTGAAAATGTTCGTCAACTGGCCTATGCGCAAGAACCTTATAAGTATTCATGATCATTGAAATGATTCTTGAATAGCTTATCTGCATCAATTTCTGATCCTTTCATATGGGGCTTCAGAAGAATTTTACCCTAAGCTGATTAAATTTACCGGAGCAAATCAAATCAAATGTCAAATTATGACTGGAGCCGGTTTACGGTAAAACAGGTGGTGCATGCTCCGGATAGCCAGATCCATAAGCTGTTGAGCACACCGTCCGGACTGGAAACTTGGTTTCTTCGCTCTGCCATTTTGAAGGATCCGAATGGTAACGTTCGTTTGGGTCATGAAGCAATACAAGCTATGGATCGCTATGTCTGGCAATGGCACGGTTACCCCGACAGTGTCTCAGAGCAAGGCGAATTCCTGACACCTGAAAAAGATGAAATTATCAGATTCAAATTTGGATCTGCGGGCATCGTCCATATACGTATCCTGCATGAACATGCAGAGACAATCATTGAACTTCAGCAAACCGATATTCCCATTCACGAAGAAGCCAAGGTCAACTGGCACCTGGGCTGCAAAACAGGCTGGACATTTTACTTACTAAACCTCAAATCAGTGCTGGAAGGAGGAAGAGATCTCCGAAATAAAAACCAAGCGCTCAACCTCGATTAATATGCGTTTTGAATTCGCCAAAGCCATTGAAATATTGAGCCGTACACCAGACACGCTGCATTCCTTGTTGTCTGGAATCTCAGAAGACTGGAGCCATGTGAATGAAGGTGGCGACAGCTGGAGTGCACACGATATCATCGGACATCTCATACATGGCGAGAAGACAGACTGGATCCCTAGAATGGAAATCATACTGGTACAACAGGCGGATAAAAAAATCAAAACACTAGACCG
>ERZ724526.1998-NODE-1998-length-10134-cov-4.442504_pt1 | contig 10134 bp, 6 predicted proteins | sample MGYA00376059_ERZ724526 | MGnify/ENA primary metagenome ERZ724526 (study PRJEB28724, sample SAMN07190883) | activated sludge metagenome | isolation source: activated sludge of sewage treatment plant in Hong Hong | place: Hong Kong | collected 2016-03-17 ... | reverse complement strand
CAACGGGTCGGGCAGTAAAGGCGGCGGCGATTTTCAGGAGCGTGAAATCCTGTACAAGGTGCTGTTCGATATGAAAAACGACTTGAACGAACTCAAGTCGATGTTCTATGAACTGGTAAAAAGCAATAACCTCCGCATGCCCGACCTCGGCGCGGTGCGTCAGTTGCAATCCACCTTCCAGCCACTGTATCCTGAGGCTGATACGGAGGTTCAGGACGATGATCTGTACCAGGATCAAAAGCGGGAAGGCTCAAAGCCCATTATTATCGAACCGGGCAAGGTGTCCATAGGTTACGACAAAAGCGAAGCCGAGGACGCGCCGCTTGCCATGGACGAGATAGAAAAAGAGGCTATCAGAAGAGCCCTGAAAAAATACAACGGCCGACGCAAAGAAGCCGCTGAAGAGCTCCGTATCAGCGAGCGCACCCTTTACCGGAAAATAAAGCAGTACGACCTTTGACAGGACCGGTATTAGCAAACGGTGTTAACAATTACAAAAATCTCCGGGCGGCATACCGCATCTGCTGATATTTGTGCGTCAATACGATCGCACGCACCTGATCTGGAATGATTCACAAAAACAATCCATTAATGAAACGTTTGCTCACGCTCTCCCTCCTCGTATTCATTTCGTTTTCAACACTTCTTGCCGACGGCGGGGGGTATAAGATCCGGGTAAAACTGGAGAACTATGCGGAAAAAGAACTCACCCTGGGGTTCCATTACGGCGATAAACAATACGTAAAAGACACAACATCCATTGGCGCCGACGGCTGGTTCACCTTTGAGGCCGACACCCTCCTGCCTTGCGGCGTTTACCTGCTCGTCCTGAAACCCGACAATTCGTTCGTTCAGGTATTGATGCCGGAGAACGACCAGGAGTTCACGCTGATTACCGATGCCAAGGATGCCGTAGAGAAAATGAAAGTCAAAGGCTCGGAAGAAAACGAGATATTTTACGAGTACCTGCGTTTCCTGAACAAATTACGTCCGGAAGCCGATACCCTCCGCGCGCGCCAGAGTCGACTGAAGGGCATGCCGGCCGATTCTGCCGCTATTGTGGCGAAATTGGCAGACCTGGACAAAGATGTTCGAAAGTACCAGAGTGATCTCATCAGCAAACACGGCAGTTCGCTCTGTGCCAAAGTGGTGCGGGCATCGCTGGAGCCGGAACCGCCGGAGTTTCCGGGCGAGACAAAAGAGGCCAACCGGAAAAAATACTTCTGGTATAAAGACCACTTCTTTGACAATATCGATGTTTCCGATCCCTGCATGCTGCGCAGCCCGGTACTGCATCAGAAGATCGACTACTTTGTCACCAAGTTCACACCGCAACACCCTGACAGTGTGAATCTTGCGATTGACATCGTGATCGATAAAATGAAAAACAGCCCGGAAAACTATAAATACTATCTCATCCATTTCCTGAACTTCTACGCCAAAACCAATCTGGTGGGTTTCGACGCCTGCTATGTGCATATTGCCAAAAAGTATTACTGTTCCGGACTGGCAACGTGGACCAAAAAGGAAGATGTTGAAAAAATATGCGACAACGCCAATCGACTGGAGCCTATCCTGATCGGAAAAATTGCCCCCAATATCACTGTGATGGACCGCAACGACCAGCCGCACAGCCTTTGGGATATAGATGCCGACTATACTGTCCTGTTCTTCTGGGCGCCCGATTGCGGCCATTGCAAGAAAGCAGCGCCATTCATGGTTGAGTTTGCCAAAAAATTCAAAGACAGGGGCGTCAAGGTGTTTGCCGTTTGTACCGCCGTTACCGACAAAGGTCCGGACTGCTGGAAAGGCGTGGAGGAAAAAGGGTTCGACGACAACCTGTTCCTCAACTACTACGATCCCTACATCAGAAGCCGGTACAAAACGCTTTACGACGTTCAGACCACACCGCAGGTCTTTATCCTGGACCGCAAGCACGAAATACTTTCCAAGCGAATCAGCGCCGAACAACTTTCCGAGGTTATGGAGATGGTGATGAAATTCCAGGAAGACAAGAAAAAGCAACAGGGCGGCAAATAGCCCTGGTAATCAGCCGATCCGCACGCGTGGATCGAGCCAGGCGTACAACAGGTCGGATACCAGATTGACCGCAATAAAAACGGCTGAGGTGAATAATACGCAGCCGAGGACAACCGGTATATCAAAATTGAGGAGCGCTGTGACGGTAGTGGCGCCCAGCCCCTTGAAGTTGAATACGTTTTCGACAAAAAATGCGCCGGTCAGCAAGGCTGCAAACCAACCCGACACCGCCGACACAATGGGGTTAAGCGCGTTGCGAAGAGCGTGTCTGACGATTACTGCACGAGAGGACAGGCCTTTCGCTGTTGCAGTGCGCACATAGTCTTGCGAAAGCACATCCAGCATGGCACTCCGGGTAAGTTGGGTAATCAGGGCAACCGGGCGCAGACCCAGGGCTAAAGATGGCAGGATCAGGTTGCTCCAGCGCATCTGCCATTCGCCAAAATCATCCAGCACAAACAGGCTGCCCTGTATATCCAGCCCCGTCCAGTCGCCCAGGGCATATCCGAATACCAGTGCCAGCAGCATGGCAGCCACATAAGAAGGCAGCGAGTAACCGAATACGGAAATCACCGAGATCAGTTGGTCCCATACCGAATGTGGCCGCAAGGAAGCCAGTATGCCCAAAGCGATACCGATTAATACGGCTAATAACAGGGCGGTACCGGCAAGCAGTGCCGTGGGCGGGATAGCCTCGCCAAGCATTTCGACAACCGGTCGGCCCGTCTGAAACGATTCCCGCAGGTAGGGCAATTTGAGTACCAGGTCGCTGTGTTCACTCATATGGAACAGTGAGACAAACCGGTATTTACGACGGATTTCAGCAGTGGCCGGCAACAGGGATACAGGGGATACATCGGCCAGATAATGACCCAGTTGGATATAAAGCGGCTGGTCGAGTCCCAATTCGGCCGTTTTGGCCTTTACGGTGGCGACGTCGCTGCGTTGCCCGAAGGTAAGCTGGGCAGGATCTACCGGGGCAAGAAAAATAATGCTCGAGATGGCTACTACGACGAGTGCCATTACCAGTAACCCGTAGGCCAATCGCCGCAGGATATAGGCCAGCATCTTTATACAACGGTTATCAGGACGTCCTGTTTTTCAATAAAAAAGCCGAACGGTTCGAGGTCAAAACCTTCCCCGGCAGCTTCCTTGCGAAACGACTCCTCCATCCCGGGCTCAACGGCCACCAGCAGACCGCCGCTTGTTTGGGGATCGGCGAGTATGTTGCGTTTGTAATCGTCGGCGCCCGCAATTTTATGCCCGTAACTGTCCCAGTTGCGCAGGGTACCGCCGGGCACACATTTCCGTTCCAGATAATAGTCCAGGATGGCGCGATCGATCGTTGGCACCTTTTCAAAATGCACTACGGCGCTGGCGTCGCTTGCCTCGCACATTTCAGACAAATGCCCCAGCAGTCCAAACCCGGTAACATCTGTCATGGCCTTTACATAGTCCAACCGGCCAAACCGCATGCCCGCTTTATTAAGCGTCTTCATGCTATCAGGAGCAATTGCGGCGTGTTCCGGTTGCAACACGTCTTTTTTCTGGGCGGTCGTCAGGATGCCCACCCCCAGCGGTTTGGTCAGGAATAGCTGGCACCCTGGGGTTGCGCCGCCGTTTTTCTTCAGGTTGTTGATGGCCAATCTGCCCGTGACAGCCAGTCCGAAAATCGGCTCCGGACTATCGATACTGTGGCCGCCTGCCAGTGGAATGCCTGCATCACTGCAGGCCTTGCGGGCGCCTTCTATCACCTGGTTGGCCACCTCGGGAGGCAAAACATTTACAGGCCATCCCAAAATCGCAATGGCGACCAGCGGCGTGCCGCCCATCGCATAAACATCGCTGATCGCGTTGACCGATGCAATGCGACCGAAGTCTTCAGCGTCGTCGACGATCGGCATGAAAAAATCCGTGGTGCTCACCACAGCCGTGCCATCACCCAGATCAAACACGGCCGCATCGTCCCGCTCTTCGTTCCCAACCAGCAATTGAGGATATGACCGGTGCGCAAATCCCGACTTAAGGATATGATCCAGCACTTTAGGCGCAATTTTACACCCGCAGCCGGCGCCGTGAGAGTATTGGGTGAGTTTGAAGGTAGTCATTGCGTCATTCGTCATGGCGGATGGATCAGAACTGGAAGGTCATGCTGAGGCTTGGCAGAATAGGCAACTGGTTAACGCGCGAATACCGGACCCGATCGAAATAAAAGATATTGGGCCGGTCGTATACGTTGGTACAGGACGCCGTGACCTCCAGGTTGGTGTATTTGGAGAATTTGAAGGTGCGCTTGGCAGACAAGTCAAGACGGTGGTAGTACGGCAGTCGGCCGCTGTTCCGTTTTTCGGAATATATTATGCCCAGGTCGCCATTGCCGCCATACACATCGGTGTTAAGTCCGTCGTTGAAGTTGTAGTTGGTGTAGAAACCCTGGGTAAGCGTGAACGGAAAGCCGGAGCCAAAGTTCCAGCGGACGCCCAATTCCCATTCGCTGTTTTTACCCACCTGATAGGTACCTACCAGGTTGAGGTTGTGTCGGCGATCGAAGACAGGCGGGTAGTCCTGCTGACCGTCGAAGCGATTTACAAAACCCAGGGAATACGAGCCCCAGAGATAGGCGCGCCTGGCTTCGATTTTTATGGAGACGTCAACCCCGTAAGCATTTCCGGTTTCAGTGGTAAAGTCGGGGTCTTGTGGCTGCTGTTTATCGCGGTTCAATGCAATCAGCTGGGTGAATTTTTTATAGTAACCTTCAATATTCAGGTCAAAATTCCGCGTCACATCTATTTCAAAGCCCGCCACACCGTGGATGGATTTCTGCAACCGGCTGTCGGCTTTTTCAGTTTTTGAATTGAGCTTGTAAATCGTCTCTTCCGGACCGGAAAGAAATCCTACGAACAGGTTAACCACGTCGCGCTCATTGATGGTCGACAGCAGGTTCTGGGAGTACAGGCCGCCCGCAGCTTTGAAGCGCAAAGCATTGGTTATATTGTATTTGAGGCCGAGACGAGGCTCGGGAGCCGTTTCACTCAGGCTTTGATAGTACTGTAACCTGAATCCTGGCTCAATAACCAGATTTCCGATTTTGCGTTTCCAGCGCAAATAAACACTGATCTCCGTTGTGTTTTCTTTCTGGCCGGTCGGTACGCCAAGATAGTTTTCAAACACAAAGGTTGTTCTGAAGCCGGTCAGTTCTATACCGTATTTCAATTCATTGTTCCGGCCGAAATTGGTAAAATTCAGTCCGCCGAAAAAACCCGAAATGCCGCTGGTACGAGGCTGCCGGTCGGCCTCTTCAATGCGGGAATCATATTTGGAGTAGGTAAACGTACCGCCTACAATCGTGTTGGAGTTGGTGGGGATCAGCGTAAAATCCATACCGCCGCCGCCGCTTTTCCAGCTGAAATCAGTGATCGGGAATCTCACTCCGTCGTCGTAATTGAAACCGAAGAAGTTCAGTTTGCTTCCGTTTCCGGTGAGCAGTGAAACTTTTCCGTAGTAATCGCGGTAGTCGAACGGAATACCGATAGAATCGTTAACATGACTGTATAAAATCTCGTCAAACTTGTTGATCAGCGCGTGTTTGCCCGTAAGCACGAACGAAATGCTGCTGCCGCCATCTTTTTTAATGGGCACGATAGGGCCTTCGATCAGTGCCTTCGCCTGGAACGGACTTGCCGACAGCATGCCGGCGAAGCGTTTGCGGTTGCCTTCACGAGTCTTGACATCTACAATAGCCGAAATACGTCCGCCGTAATCCGAATTGAAACCTCCGGTAAGCACATCCACGTTGCGGATCAGTTCTGTCTCGAAAACGGAGAAAAAGCCGATGCTGTGGAAGGGGTTGTAAATGGTCATTCCGTCGAGCAGTATCCTGTTTTGCACCGGTGAACCGCCCCGGATGTACAATTGACCGCCCTGATCACCCGTAAAAATAACACCCGGTAGTACCGTGAGGTATTGGGCGATATCCGCCTGTCCGCCTGCAGAAGGCAAAGAGCGAATTTGTTTGGGCGTAACAGAGAGTTTGGATACCTGAACATCATTCCTTGCCTGTTCCTTTTTGCCGCTGATGACAATCTCCTCGAGGTTCTGTCCGCTTTCGGTCAGGTATATATTTTGATATAAAATCTCGTTTTTCACGACTTCAAGTCGCATCGAAAAAGCATCATAGCCCGTGAGCGAGACGTTCAGGGTGTAGCTCCCTACCGGGACTTCGGAGATGGAAAAGAAGCCGTTGACGTCTGAAATGGCGCCCATACCGGCGCCTTCCAAAACCACAGTTGCAAAACCGACCGGCTGTGTCGTTTCTTTGTCGAAAATATTGCCACGCACTGTCCCTTTGCCCGCAGTCTGGGCAATTAGCAAAGCAGGGAATAGCAAAAACACGATTGTACGGAGAAAATCTTTCATTGAAAATATTTGTTTGGCGGCGGCAAAGATAGCTTTCCGTTAAGAATTCATCGGGTTTGAAAAAGATTATGCTTGACAAACTGTACTATTCAATCAAATAATCGTGATAAAATACGATATCATCGTTTCCGGAGCCGGGATTGTGGGGCTCGCTACGGCTATGTACCTGCAGCGCGGGTCGCCCGGACTGCGTATTGCCGTGGTGGAAAAAGAACCGGAGGTGGCAGCGCATCAAAGCAGCCATAACAGCGGCGTAATCCACAGCGGAATTTACTACAAACCTGGAAGCCTGCGCGCCCTGAATTGCAAACGCGGATACGATCTGATGATCGCGTTTTGCACCCAATATGGCATTCCTTTCGATATATGCGGCAAAATAATCGTCGCCACGGAAGCGCAGGAGCGCAGCAGGCTCCATGCCATCTACCAGCGGGGTGTTGAAAATGGCCTGATCGGACTGAAAAAGATCGGTCGTGATGAAGCCCGCGACATAGAACCCTGTGTAGACGCCCTTGAGGCAGTCTGGGTGCCCCAGGCAGGGATTGTGGATTACGGGACTGTGGCGCAGCAATATGCTGAACTGATCCGGGCAAACGGCGGCGATATACTAACTGGCCTGAGGGTAATGAGCCTCACCATGAGCGGCGGATCTGTGGTGGTTCAAACGGACGGACAGGAATTGCAGGGCGACATCTTCATCAACTGCTCGGGACTTTATTCCGACAAGGTGGCACAGATGACCGGCGAACGCCCCGATCTGCAGATACTGCCATTTCGCGGGGAGTACTACGAAATTATCCCTGAACGGCAGTATCTCGTCCGAAATCTCATTTATCCGGTGCCCAATCCCAATTTCCCGTTTCTGGGTGTGCATTTTACCCGGATGATCGGAGGCGGAATAGAAGCCGGCCCCAATGCCGTACTTGCTTTTCGAAGGGAGGGCTACTCGCGCTGGGATGTGCATCCCGGTGAGCTGGCTGAAACGATTACCTTTCCGGGATTCCGCAAGATTGCGGCAAAATACTGGCGCGACGGCTGGGCCGAAATGAAACGGTCATACAGTAAAAGGCATTTTGTTGCCGCCTTGCAGCGGCTTGTGCCCGATATTCGCCCGGAAGATGTCGAACCGGGGCGCTCGGGTGTTCGCGCCATGGCATGCGACCGCGCAGGAAACCTGCTCGACGATTTTCTTATCCTTGAACGACCGCACATTATTAATGTCTGCAATGCCCCCAGTCCTGCCGCTACCGCTTCCCTGGCTATCGGCGAGGCCATTGCAGCGAAAGCGCTAAAACAACTGAACCGGTAAACCATGCTCCGCATTTATACGCAGCCGACCTATTCAGCGGAAAAAAACTACGCGTTTTTTGTTCTGTTGGGCGAATTGCTGGGCATATCCTATGAGGTGATGCCCGATCCGGCCGCAGAACACTACCGGATCGTATTGCCCGACGGCGCTGCGTTGATTGTGGAAGATCATTTTTTCGGCAAACTGGCCGATGGCGAGTACCTCCTGAAAGAAAACATTCCGGATCGTGCGCTTGCGCTACCCCACCCTTTTGAGACGGCTGAAACGGTTACAGGTATCTACGGAAGGACGCATTGGGCCGCAGCCGACCGAACCATGACTTGCGGAATAGACCTTTTTGCATCGGCTTTTTTTATGCTGAGCCGTTGGGAGGAGTATGTATTGCCCGATCGCGATGAACACGGGCGCTTTCCCGCAGAACGGTCGCTGGCCTTTCGGGCCGGCTTTCTGGATCGGCCCGTGGTGAACGAATATGCGGCGCTGCTGTACCAAATACTCTTGCGTCTCGGCTGGAACCAGCCCGGGAAAAATGCTACTTTCAATATACACCTGTCGCACGACGTAGATCACCCGCTGTTGTGGTGGTCGGCAGCCGCTCGGTTGAAAACGCTTGCCGGGAGTGTCACCCGATTCAACCCGGGCGAATTCAGGTACTGGTTGACCAGATATTTCTTCAACAAAAAAGACCCGTACGATGTCTTTGACGAATGGATGGATTTGTCTGAAAAAAACGGCCATGTATCCCACTTTAACTTCCTCGGCGCGCGCTCGCCGGACAGCAACTGCTGGTATCCGCTGGACCATCCCTTCGTACAAAACCTGATCAGAAAAATCGCCGAACGAGGGCATGTTGTTGGGTTTCATCCTTCCTATGAATCATTAGGGCGCCCGGATTTGTTTGAGCAGGAACGCCGCAGTATAGAGCAGTTAAGTCCGGAAAGGGTTCGAACCGGCAGGCAGCACTACCTGCGTTTTGCCGCGCCTTTCACCTGGCAGGATTGGGAAGATGCCGGTATGGACTGGGACAGCACCCTGGGTTATGCGGAAGCGGAGGGGTTTCGCTGCGGTATTTGTTGCGAATTCCCTGTTTTCAATATCATGACCCGTAAAATGCTGCGCCTCAGGGAAAAACCCTTGCTGGCCATGGACGTCAGTCTGGCCCACTACCGCCATTATACTCCTGAAATGGCTTTCGACAAACTCATGCAGCTGCGGAAACAGGTGGAAAAACACGGCGGCGAATTTGTCCTGTTGTGGCACAACTCTTCGTGGAATACCTATTTTTGGGCACCCTGGCAGGAGGTTTACCGCTCCTTTATTTCATCCTGAAACCTTAAACCTGAACGCATTGAATACCTATACCACCCGCATCTTTACCGCCTTTTTTTGCACTCCCTTGTTCCTTTGTGCGCAGTCGAGCGGCATACCGCTGAACGCTCCTGCATACCATATTCTGGACCGGTTTGATATCACAAGTGGCGTGAAGAGTCCGATTCACCCCGAACTCAAGTTTTTCCCCAGAGAAGATGCTGCTGCCTATGCCCTGGAGGTAGATTCCCTGTCGGACCGCCTGACCCGGCTCGATCACACCGATCTCCAATATATTTTTGACGATAACAACGATTGTATCGCCGATACCGCGCGATACTGCTCGCACAATTCAAAAGGGCTGTTCAAGGTGTTTTATAAAACGCCGGCCAACCTGTTCGAGGTGAATGCCAAAGACTTTTCACTGCGCGTCAATCCGATGTTCAACTTTTTTGTCGGATCGGTGCAGGACGACCCCGAACTCGTGTTCATGAACCAGCGTGGCCTGGAAGTCCGCGGCGCCGTAGATAACAAAGTGTTTTTCTATACCAATCTGGTGGAGACCCAGGCGCGATTTGCCAACTATGTAACAGACTGGATCGACAACTACCGGTCGATCCCGGGCGCCGGCTTTTACAAGACCTACCGGCCCAGGGTACTCGATGTCGAAAACGGGTATGATTTTAACCTGGCAACGGCCTACCTGAGCATACGGGCAAGCAGGCATGTGGGTATTCAACTGGGTCACGGCCGGCATTTTATCGGTAACGGCTATCGCTCCCTGTTCCTTTCCGATGCCGGGAATAACACGTTTTACCTGAAGATCAACACACGGGTCTGGAAGTTTCACTACCAGAACCTGTTTATGGAGCTCAGCCCGGTGTCGAAAGCCCAGTTTTCCGGCAACGAACTGCTGCCTAAAAAATATGTGGCTGCCCATTACCTCAACTACCGCATTACCCCAAAACTGTCAATCGGTTTGTTTGAAGCCACGGTTCTGAACAGGAGCCGGCAGTTTGAATTGCAATACCTCAATCCAGTAATCCTGTACCGGACAGTAG
>ERZ724526.1989-NODE-1989-length-10154-cov-3.572235_pt1 | contig 10154 bp, 7 predicted proteins | sample MGYA00376059_ERZ724526 | MGnify/ENA primary metagenome ERZ724526 (study PRJEB28724, sample SAMN07190883) | activated sludge metagenome | isolation source: activated sludge of sewage treatment plant in Hong Hong | place: Hong Kong | collected 2016-03-17 ... | reverse complement strand
AACGGACGGTTTGAGAAGGAGTTCCTTCCCCATCTCGAAGCCTTGAATACTTTTTCCTTTCACCTTTGCTATAATTCGGAAGACGCCGAAGATCTCGTACAGGAGACCTATCTGAAAGCATTTAAGTTCATGGATAAGTTCGAAGAGGGAACTAACGCCAAGGCTTGGTTGTTTAAGATAATGAAAAATGCGTACATCAATGACTACAGGAAGCGATCCAAGCGACCTGCTAAGGTTGATTACGAAGAAATTGTGGGTTATCACGATGGCGATGACGCACAGTTAAGTAGTTTTTATGACTTAAGGGAAGATATCTTCGACAATGTCATGGGGGATGAAGTTACCGCTGCGATCGAAGCGCTACCGGAAGAATTCCGGACTGTGATTTTTCTCTGCGATATTGAAGATTTTACTTACGAGGAAATTTCCAAGATCCTTGATGTGCCTATTGGTACGGTTCGAAGCAGGCTGTTTCGGGCCCGAAATATGCTCAAAGAACTGCTTAAGAAATATGCATTGAAGATGGGTTATAAAGATCATCGCAGTGCAGGCCAGGTTCATCGAAGAAAGTCCCCAACCGAACAATCAGAGGAAGAGTAATTTGAGCATTTTATTGAAATAAAACAAATCAGCTGGTATGGATAATCTTGACTTTAATGAAATCAGGAAAAAGATCGTTTCATTTCTGGACAGAGAAATGAGCAACGAAGAGCAAAAGTCCTTTCTCGCGCATGTTAAGAATAATCCGCTTTACTCAAAAGAGTTTCACCGTCAACAGCTTATCCGCTCTAAAATAAAGGAGAATTTTCAAAGACCGGTACTTGCCCCGGGGCTGCATGATAAGATCAAAAACAGCATACGCGGTAAACATTAAGCACACGTAGTGCTTATACTAATAGCCTGTAAAAGATGTAATGATTGACTGATGATGTATAATTTTCGCAAAGAAAATTACACGCGCATTAAATCAAGGTCTCATGCTCTTCTTTTGAAGACGAAGGGTTCTCAATACTTTTTCTTCTGTTGTGATAAACCGAATAAAATACATGCCGTCTTCCAGCATGCTGATATCGTATGTTTTCGAAGGTTCTGTTCTGTAGTTTAGCAATTTGTTACCAAGTACAGAATAGATTTCGATACGGCTGATGCCATTATTGTAGTCGATGGTTACTGCTGAACTTGCAGGATTGGGGTACATTCTCAGATTTACGCTCTTCAGGTTCTTTGTACCAACGGATTCTTTATTGAATAAGTAGTCTATTGAAATATTGGAAGTGGTATCATCAAGTTCAAAAACGGTTAATTTAATATAAGCCGAACCCGGCACTCCTGCGTCATAGACATGCATGTCCGTAAGCATACTTCCTCCTTTCTTAACTTCATTATAATATTCAGCAGGCGGCATCTTGACAAATGTCGAGTAACACTGTACATTGTCACATACCGTTGGCTCCCACATTGGCGGCACACTGATATCCTCTCTTTTCCACAGAAGCTTAAGGGTACCTGCGCTGGTATTGCGAACCATATTATGGCACAGGTGGTCTCCCGGTTGGGTGGTATCCACATCAAAAGTCACCTTGCAGGGGTTCTCATCCGATTTGAATCGGGTATTTTGACTGTAAACTGAAAGGCAAGTTGTGCACAATAAACCGAGGAGTAAAAATTTCTTCATTTCAGAAAATATTTCAGCAAAGGTAATCAGTTAAGTTGGTAATTGGCAATGTTACTATTGATTTTCAGGCGAATAGGTAGTTAAATTTAATAAAAAAAAGCCCCTGAATGCATTCAGGGGCATAAGTTTATAATAATCTTTAAAGTTTTACCTTATCAGACATAGTTTATTACAATATATATTCTTATGTGTTGTAAGTTGAACTATTAATATTGAAGCGTTAATTGTGTTGATATTATTTAGCAACAATGGAAAAGAAATAGTGTTTAAGTTTTTCATTCTATTGAGAACAGTTCCAGTTTGATCTAAAACACTAATATCAATAATTCCTTCATCAATAATTTCTTGTCCAATATTCAAATAGTAATTATCATTAATAGGATTAAAGCTAATTTGACTTGAATATTTAGAATTTTTCCCATTTAATTGTTGTACGCCACAACTACTTGGACTAAGTGAAATTGAAATTGATTCAGAACACATTTGAACATTATCGTAAACTGTCATCGTAATTGCATATACGCCAGTGTTTATTCCACAAAAACAAACTCTGACACTATTACCAGTATGAGATTGACCATTCACCGTTCATGTAACAGTATAATTACCTGAGCCTCCTTGAGTTGTATTTGTAATTAATAAAGTACAATAAAAATCCCAAGGAGAAACACAATCTCCGGCTACCAAGTCACATTGTGAAATTGTTTGATTGTAAGAAATTAAACTGTATGTAGGGTTTAATCTATTTGGGCATTGCCCAGTACTAATTTGAAAAGATCCAAAAAAGTAAAAAAGGAGTAATAAGTAATTTTTCATAGTAAAAAATTTAAATTAACAATATACGAATTTAAATAAATATAGCTTGAAATTGTTAATTTTAACATAATTTTAACTTATTATCACCTTTTTTCTTATACCAAACTACTAATTTAGTATTGTTACTTTTTGAGAAATAACTCCACTCTTTGTCTTCACTTCAAGCAGATAAATACCTGGATTTTGCGAAACCGGAATATTCAATTCGTTATATCCACTAATTAAATTTTTCTTTAATTGGATTAAATTTTTTCCACTGAGGTCGGTTAAAAGAATCATTGCATCAGCATCTTCCATAGAATTAATTTTAATAACAAATTTATCTTTAGCGGGATTTGGAGTTACCGCCATAGAATTTATAATGCCTAATTCTTCCGTTGCCGTAGCACTAGCAACATTTACATCATCAAGAAAGTATCCCCAGCCGTTTCCTGCAGTTGCTTTGAAACGAATTAATGCATCACTAAAATTATCTAATGTACTTAAATCAATTGATTCTTTTTTCCATTCTGTAGGTAGTGGCAAGAAAAAATTAGGTATGTGACTATTAGATAAATCAGGGTCGCAAGTCTTCATATTCTCTCCATGATTTTCAAATACGGATTCCCAAGTAATTCCACAATCTTTACTAATTTCAACCTCCATCATATCAATACTATTTTCATCTTTTACAGCATAGGCATAGTTCCATGATAGTTTAATATTTTTTTGATTAGATAAATCAACCTTATCAAATGTTAGATATCCATAATTTCCTGCTATTCCTGGATCTGAAAGGGCAAAAAATATACAATATCGAGATTTTCCAAACCCCCCCATTGGATATGGAAAATTATTACCATTTGTAGAATCAGCTTTAAATACTCTTAATCCATTTGTCTCAATAATTGATTTGGTTCCGGAGGTGTTTTCAAAACTTTGAGTGATATTTGTTGTTCCACCAACAAATGTTTTTAATACTTCTTCGTTATCGAAGTTATTTACAGTATTAATATCTTTAATGGCGCCTCCATTGATTTTATCTATATAAACATTAAAACCTGTAAGACCGAATGATAATGTTTGATTACCAATCTTCTGAGTAATACTTCCACCGGGTAATAGAACTCCTGTCCAGGTTGATTTGGTTTTGTTAGACCCTCCAATGACCGGAATAAAGTCAATGGTCTTAATGGTATCGGTACCCGTTGACAAATTGGTCACATTGATTTCATAGCCGACGGTGTTGTCACAATTATCAACACGGTTGATGATTTTGCCATCAGCAGCAACATCGTAATAAAGACCATTGATTGTCTTTGGTTCGGAAATACCCGTCTGGATCACTTCTTTGGAACTGGCGGTATTATTCTGTAGATAAGCAACCACTCCGAGTTGATTATAAGAATAGATATAAGTTGGAACTGCTGCTTTAAATGTTACTGTCTTGGTTGCTCCCGGAGCAATCACATCAGTGATTTTGGTCCCTGCGGCAGAGGGAAGCATCTTTCTCATGACCACGTGGAATTCGGTCTCTCCGTTGGTCGCTGCCTGCTTAGGGAAGCGAATCAGTTCTTCGATAATAGCAGTCTGCAAAACGTAGTTGGCATTGCTGAAATCGGAACTGCTGACGTTTTTAATATCCACGTTTATTTCCATGGAATCCTTGGCACCACCAGTACCCAGTATGACATTGTGGGTTACTTTGATTTCAATGGGAGAAGTAACCGCCAGGCGGTTATTCACAATTGCTGAAGTAATGTACAAGGGATGTGTTGAAGCTGCACCGGTTGTTGGATCAATTCCTGAAATTTTGCCATCCATACGGCAGTTGGGGGCAGAGTTAATACCGTAATAAGTCATCCTGGTATTTACGTCAGAAGTGTTTGACGCATACATAGGATCTCCGGTCGTTGGGATGTTGCATTGAAAAGCAACATTAATGACCCGGTCGCCAAATGGTGATAGTAATTGTCTGAATATGGGGTTGGTCGCTGCACAAGGAGGGCAGGTTGCACTGGTAAATTCTTCAAAAAGAACTGTCCTGGGTGCCTGGGCGAACACCGACAGGCAGCTAAGGAATCCTAAGAAGAAAAAAAGAGTAAATGTTTTTTTCATATGAAGATGATTATTGGTTTGATAAAAAGTTTGCCAAAGTTAATGAATTGTTACATAGACTGATCATATAAAAATTAATTAATTCAACCAATCGTATTTTTAACAAAAAGAGGTGAAACATTAATATTTAAAATACTGATAATCAGTTGAAAATGAATAGTGAATGCTACCTATATATTTGCGGGATGAATAGAAATCTGCCGCGGTTTTTGCGAAATTGACAAATTTAATGGTCAGATTTAAGAAAATGCAGATGCGCACTGAATTAATATTGCAATCATGAAAAGAGTATACCAGGGAAGGTATTATGCCCGGTCTGCCAAGCAAAATGTGTTGGCCAGCATTACTATCGAAGAAGTTGGAATACTGATTCAGACAGATCCGGAATCCAGAATTTTATGGCCCTTCAATGAAATACAGCATCATTTTGCCAATGATGATCAGAGGGTTTACCTGAGCCACAGGGGTTCTCACCTGGAGATCGAAGGTCAGGGTTTTTATGGGGATATAATCAAACTTACGGGTATTCCAACTGGAACTCGGCGAAGATTATCGGCGTACCACTGGGTCTCATTTGTCCTGGCATTTATCCTTTTGGTGGCCGTGCTATGGATTTATGCCATGCCGGTACTGTCTGGATATATTGCCATGAGAATCCCGGAAAAAGTGGAAAAACAAGTTGGAGACGCCATCTGGCAACAAATTTCTACCAAAGAAGAGTTTGACAGCATCCGGTCCGGACTGGCCCAGCAGTATTTCAATGAACTTTTAGGCGATTCGGTCGAATTAACCCGGATTTACGTGGCGAAATCCAGCATTGTCAATGCATTTGCATTGCCAGGTCACCGGATTGTGGTTTATACAGGACTGTTGGACAGATTGAAAAATCACAGTGAGTTTGCTGCCTTATTAGGACATGAATATGGCCATATCGCGCACCGTCACGTCTGGCGCGGGATGATACAGTCTGTGTCGACATTTGCCTTATTATCGATCTTTATGGGAGACCTGACCGGTCTGGCCGGAATTCTGGTTGAGCAGGGCAATATGATCTTTAATCTAAGATTTTCAAGATCCTATGAATCAGAAAGCGATGAATTCAGCAGAGAACTTATCGAAAAGCGCCGAATAGAACCAGGAGGCATGAAGGCCTTGTTTGATCACCTGCAGGAAGGTACAGATAGTCTGGCTACAGTACCTGAATTCCTGAGCACCCATCCAGGGATTGGAAGAAGGATTCAAAATTATGAGAAGTGGGCGGCTGGCCTACACTATACACCGGAAGAGAATCAGACACTGTCAACTACTTTCAGCCAGCTTTGCCCAGACCTCAAGTATAATGTCCAGTAGAAAATTATTGTCATTTTAGAATTGTAAATCCTGATCTTATCCTGTTACATATCAAGCTATTAGATATATTATTTTTTTCGATAGAAAAATAATTTAAAAATATTTGCAAAAACACTTGATACGTAATTCAAGGCTGACATATATTTGTGGCTTAGGGTGTTCTCATAGTGTTATTAAGAGGGGATTGAAGTCGCTCGGCTTCATCCCCTTTTTTCATTTTAGGACTTTGATGATATTATTGATTACCAGAAGTTAATTTGATAGAATTTAATGAATCAATAAAATTAATTCTTAGATTGAATGACTAAAAATTTGCGAAGTAGTATTATTTTTACCATATCTTTTGTCTAGGGGAGTAGTCAAAAGTAACCCATTGAAAACAGCGGGCAGCTGCCTCTCCGGCGCTGCCCCGTTTTTTTTTAAATCATTTTTCTTATACAAGATTTATTGAATTCAGTCATCAGACGATTGCAAGCTTAGATCATAGGAGCGCATTGACTGTTCAGGTAACCCGTCATTCCCGCAAGATTTTTAATCCAGGTGATGAAGATCAAATAATATCAAGAGAGCACAGATGAGTCCAAAGTATAATATAAGTCAGCTATCAGCATGACAAATCTCAAAGGCCATTACTTTAAAAATAATGATCGAACACTTTTATATGCAGTGATTTGATTTAATGGCGATGTATCAAACATCCATCTAAAAATAGCCTATACATTGACCTGGCACCATTCAAGAAAGCAATCTGGAGAAATGGTCAACCATGTTACCGTCAGAGAAAATTGCTGTCATCAAGCTTTATAAATAATAGTCTACAGGCTACTGTAATACAATAGCGTGTTCTTCCATCATTTTACGAATGTTGATCAAAGCATATCTCATGCGGCCCAAAGCCGTGTTAATACTTACGCTCGTTATGCTGGATATTTCCTTAAAACTCAGATCGGCATAATGTCGAAGGATGACAACCTCTCGTTGTTCATCCGGCAACTTGTCTACCAATGTGCGTATTTGACGGTGTGTCTCACCGATGATCAACTGAAGTTCTTTGTTGTCATCCTCCACGTGTAAAACATCAAAGATATCAAACTCATCTGAGGTACTGACTTTGGTTCGTTTCTTGCTGCGTCTGAAATGATCAACACACATATTGTAAGCGATGCGTGTAGCCCATTGCGAAAATTTGCCTTCGTGGTTATAGCTTCCTTTGCGCAGGGTGTCAATGATTTTGATAAACACTTCCTGAAAAAGATCTTCTGCCAGATCCCTGTCTTTTACAAAAAGATAAATTGCGGTGTAAATCTTATTCTTGTGTCTGTTCAGTAACTCTTCGAAAGCCTTTTCATTACCTTGCAGATAAACATTGATCAATTCCTGATCAGAAAATTTTACAACTTGCATACGCTTAGAATTTTAAAAATTAACTAATTGTAGAAGTTGTAATCTATAGGCTTAAATTGTGATTTTTAGATGATTAGACCTTGTAAAGATAACATATGCTTTTAAATCGCTGCCTTAAATTCCGATTTTAACAATGTTTTAAGTACGAGATCTTCATTAGAAGATTCAAATATTGTGCCGAAACATTCAGGACCTGGTTTTTTGTAATATGGTTGCATATGAATTATTATACTCTATAAGTAATTTAAAAAGGAATTATTGACAGAATAATATTTTAAATTATGTAATATTATCAGAATTATATAAGTATTAACTATTTGAAATCTTTCCCAAATCACGCGTACAACCCGAACCCTGATTCGCCTATTTCGGTGCTAAAATATTTTTATACTTCAAAAAAATTTGGGCCGCCAGTCGGCTTAATTTTGCTGTTTCGCACCGGAAGATGGAAATTACAACCAAGACAACAGCCAAAAAAAATATCGAAATCAGGGGTGCCCGATCGAACAATCTCCGTTCAATAGACCTGGTGATCCCCAAAAACAAACTCATCGTGGTCACGGGGCTTTCGGGATCAGGGAAGTCATCGCTGGTGATTGATACCTTATTCAGTGAAGGACAACGACGTTATGTTGAGAGTCTTTCTGCGTATGCGCGGCAGTTTCTGCACCGCATGAAAAAACCGGAAGTCGACTATATTACCGGACTCTGTCCCGCAATCGCCATAGAACAAAAGGTGATCAGTAGCAATGCCCGGTCTACCGTTGGATCCATGACCGAGATTTATGATTTTTTGAGATTGCTTTTTGCCAAGGTAGGAAGATCCTATTCACCAGTCAGCGGGCAGGAAGTTAAAAAGAACAGTGTCAACGACATTGTCCGAAAAATCATGGACAGGTCCAGCGGAACAGTTGTATTTATCGGGTTTGATATACAGACACGCTATCCTGACCGGTCGCTTGCGGAAGAGTTCGAATACCTCATCAAACGCGGATTTACACGTCTATGGCACAATCATGAATTAAAAGATCTCCAGGATTTACTTCAGGCACCAGGTTCATTAAATAAAATAAAAGTTACCGACCCGGATGCTTCAGAATATCTTATTGTTGCAGACCGGTTTATTGTACAACATGAAGATTCAGACTTTGACAAGCGTGTCACGGATTCAGTAGAAACGGTCTTATCAGAAAATCAGGGCAGGTGCAAGATCATCCTCGACAAAACTGAAGTACTTGAATTCAGTACACGAATGGAGCTGGATGGAATGAGTTTTGCGGAGCCCAGCCCTGCTTTGTTTAATTACAACAATTCATACGGAGCCTGTCCAAAATGTGAAGGATACGGGCGGATCATCGGTATTGACGAGAATAAAGTGATACCTCAGGTTTCTAAATCTGTTTTCGCCGGCGCCATTGCCTGTTGGTCTGGAAGTAAGAGCGAAGAGTGGCTCATGCCATTACTCAAAATGGCGCATAAAATTGATTTTCCTGTACATCGCCCTTACCGCGAACTAACAGAAGAACAGAAGGAAATATTATGGAATGGCAAGGGAGAGACATTCAGAGGAATCAACGCTTTTTTCAAAATGCTGGAGGAGAAGTCATACGTCATTCAGAACAGAATACTGCTGGCGCGTTACCGGGGCAGAACGACGTGCAGCGAATGCAACGGCGGCAGACTGCGCAAGGAGGCATTATATGTTAAGGTTGGAGATAAGAATTTCAGAGATCTGATGTTCATTCCAATCGAAGAACTATCCGAATTTTTTCAAACACTGAATCTTCAGGACTTCGAAAAAAAGATTGCAAGAAGAATTCTGACTGAAATCAGTAATAGACTGGACATCCTTGTGCGTATCGGACTTCCGTACCTGCATCTTGACCGGCTGGCAAATACACTCAGTGGTGGCGAATCACAGCGAATACATCTTACCCGTACGCTGGGCAGCAATCTGACATCCAGTATGTACATTCTGGATGAGCCGAGTATAGGTCTACATCCGAGAGATACCCAAAACCTTGTCCAGGTGCTCAAACATCTCCGGGATCTGGGCAATACGGTCATCGTCATCGAGCATGAAGAAGAAGTGATAAGACAGGCGGATCATATTATTGATATTGGGCCCGGTGCTGGCATTCATGGCGGCCGGCTTGAATATAATGGCTGTTATCAGGATTTCCTTTTGCGAAAGGAAGAAAACCTTACCGCTTCTTATCTGACAGGACAGAAAAAAATTCCATTGCCGGATATTCGACGAAAACATACCCAATCCATCAGGATTAGTCAGGCTCACCTACATAATTTAAGGGATGTGGCAGTAGACCTTCCGCTCAATAACCTGATCTGCGTAACAGGCGTGAGCGGTTCCGGCAAGACCTCACTCATAAAGCATGTACTTTATCCACTGCTCCGGGATAAGCTTGAAGATAACCAAACAGAAGAAAGTGAGGTGAGCGGTGCAGAGATTAGCGGGAGTTTTGAGAAGATAAACCAGGTGGAACTTGTCAGTCAGCAGGGTATCGGCAGATCTGCCCGTTCCAACCCGGCGACGTATGTTAAAGCATGGGATGACATCAGGGATATTTTCGCTGCGCAGGCACTATCCAAGATGCGCGGATATCAGCCAAAGCATTTCTCCTTCAATGTTGAGGGAGGACGTTGCGAAGCTTGCAAGGGAGATGGTGAAATACATGTAGAGATGCAGTTTCTGTCTGATGTCAGCCTGATCTGTGAGGACTGCAACGGCAAAAGGTTTAAGAATGAAATTCTTGAAGTTGCTTACAAAAACCATAACATCAACGATGTCCTC
>ERZ724526.1981-NODE-1981-length-10176-cov-3.638178_pt1 | contig 10176 bp, 5 predicted proteins | sample MGYA00376059_ERZ724526 | MGnify/ENA primary metagenome ERZ724526 (study PRJEB28724, sample SAMN07190883) | activated sludge metagenome | isolation source: activated sludge of sewage treatment plant in Hong Hong | place: Hong Kong | collected 2016-03-17 ... | reverse complement strand
GCATCACTGTTCCGTATATTTTACCTTCTGGTTTGTTATTTGCACAACAATCGCCTTTAAAGGCCAAGCACGTTGTCTTTGTCCAATTTGCAGGAGGGCTACGCCAACAGGAATCAGTTCTTCAGCGATACCTGGCAGGCAGCCAAAATGAACAGGTCGAAGGCAACATTATGTATAATCTTTTGGATGGGCCTGCCCCGACGGACAAAATTGCTTACGGCACTGATGATGTAAGCAACAACATTGTTGGCGCGTTTCCGATTAATCCGATTTTGCAAACCCCCTTGCAAAAACTCGGCGTTCTGTTTCCTGAAGTTAGCTTTTCCAAAGGAGGCGCAGGACACTTTAATGGATTGAGCACAGGTGTCTCCGGCAACTATTATGTGACCTCCGGACTACGACAACGTACCGCTTCACCGACTATTTTTGAATACTTAAGAAAACATGCCGGATTCAAAGCAACAGATTGCTGGTCAGTGGCCAACAGCCTGACTGGTTCAAGATCGCTTCTCAATTATTCTGCACATGAAAAATATGGAAGACGTTACGCCGGAAACTTTATTGCACCAACGGTAACATTTGGCGCGCCGGGCAAGGAACATTTCATGAATTTTAAAAACTATCATCCTGACACAGATTACGAAATGTTTAGGGAAATCAGAGGATTCCTCAATCAAAATTTTACCAATGAAGGTTTGGAGATTCCGCACCTGTACAATACACCGGAAGAAGAAAACAATATTAGGGAATTTGTTCGTCAGACATTCGAAAAAGTAAAAGAAGGAAGAATAAGTGCTCCGCCTGTAAGTGATAATGGAGATCTGATTACACTGGGATACACCGTTGAATTGATTCGCTGGTTTAAACCCCGGTTGACCATAGTTGATCTTAGCAATATCGATGTGTGTCATGGCGACTTTACAGCTTATCTTAAAAACATTCATCGTGCAGATCACGGAATCGCATTCCTATGGAAAGAAATTCAGTCTATTCCTGAAATGAAAGACGATACCATCATGATCGTCATGCCGGAACACGGCAGAGATGAGGATCACAACTCGATCAAAGACCTTAATGACTGGTATTCCTATGATCATTCCGGTAGCCCTAATGCAAGAAGAATATTTACACTCATGGTTGGTCCGGGCGTAGATGCCAACTTAAAGAGGGGCTCAGAACAAAATCCACTCGGCGATGCCGCAGATATTGTTCCTACCATTGCCGATATTTTTGGTATTAAGGAAACCGTCTATAATGCTGGACTCCTAGACAGCGCGGCCCGCTCATTATTTGACAGAATCTGATTATCGTAATGAAGAAAATTATCCAACTTTATTACTTATTCTTTACCGGAATGGCTTTATTTTTATTGACCTGCAGCAAACCTGAAATTCCGGAGAACCCATTCGATAATTATAACCCTGTGCAGGACACGGTTAAATTTATTTTTAAAGATCCCGATTCAACTTCAATTGCCGGATTATTTCAGTACATATTTAAGCCTACCTGTGCAAATGCAGGTTGCCATGACGGTACATTTAATCCGGATTTCAGAACCATCGAAAGTTCATATAATACCCTGGTCTTTAGAAAAGCGATTAAGCAGGATGGCAAGTATTTTGTTCGGGTCAAACCTTTTGCCCCGGAAGAATCAGTCATTCTGGCGAGACTAAATAACATTGTTTCACCGCAGATGCCCATACAAATTGAGCCCGATTCCGACTGGGGCAAAAACAAATCCCGGTACATCGCATTAATTGAACGATGGATCAAATCAGGTGCTCCTTCAGTGGACGGCACAATTGCAAAAGAAGGAATACCCCAGGCTCAATTATTGGGGTGTTTTGCAACGTACCGCGATACCGGAATAATTGAAAGACGCCCTTTAAACGGCTCTTTTGTTCTTGACAGTACAAAAGACACCATTGACATTTTTGTGGCATTCAAACATGATGGTCAGGATCCACGAAGTTTTGGCATCAATGAAATCCGATTCAGTCCAGATCCGCATCACTATGATTCAACACAAATAGTGATGAACTTTGAAGTGCTGCAGACGCCTTTCAGACAAATCGGACTCTATGGTGATACAGTCAATTACAGCCATAAAATCCAGTTACTTTCAAAGAAACTTTTTCAGCAGCAAAAGCAAATTTATTTCAGGGCCTATGTGAAAGATCAGCAAAATCAAAGTTTTGAATTGCCTTCAGACAAGGCGCTATTTTCCATGAAAAAATATATGTCCCTTGAAAGATATTAGGTGGATATTTTTTATTATCTTAAACTTAGTGGTGCTGGGTTGTCATACCATTTCAGACGAACCACCTTTTTCGACTACACCGGAAATCAGATTAAACGGCATTTCAAATGATACGATCCGTGAATTTGATGATATTTTAACGCTGAGCATACACTATCAGGATGGAGATGGCGATCTTGGTTTTGAAGAACCAGATCAGTACGCAGTTTTTATACGGGATGCCAGGTTAACGAATTATGATGGATTTTATATCGGCCCGGTTGCACCACCAGGCGCAGAGATTGCTGTCCAGGGAAATCTCAAACTTGAGTTTCCGAGTTTGTTTGTATTCGGAAATCGCTCCAATGAAAGGACAAGATTTTACATTTACATGAAGGACAGGAAAGGTAATAAAAGTAATGAACTGATTAGTCCGGACGTGATAATTCTGAAAAAGTGACAGGCAATTCAAATGTAATAATATCCATTAGAGACCTCTTTGCAATGGGATTTGCGTTGCTGTGCCAAATAGTCATAGCCCAGCCAGAATACAACATGCAAAATCTACTGGTACATGATTGTGAAGGTATTCTTACGCATAGTCAGGCGGGTGAAAATAAAAACTATGACCATAATGAGGATTTTACTTTTACGATCTGTGTGCCAAGGGCCACTGCCATCATATTAAATTTTGAGTTTTTTGCTACGGAAAAAACTTACGATGTGATGACAATCTACGACGGGCCAGACCGCAATGCACCCGTTATTGGCAGCTTAAGTGGTATTTTGCGACCAGCACCGACTTTCATTGCCAAAAGTGGATGCGTGACTATTCATTTCAAAAGTGATGACAACATTACGGCCAATGGCTGGAAAATGAATTGGATGGTATTGTTTGAATTGCCGAAACCTCCATCGCTTAAAATATTGTCCAGTACAGATTGTCCATTAACCGAACTGATATTGGAGCTAGGCTATGATGTCCCGTGCAATCAGATTGTACCCGCTAATTTTAGTATATTGGGGCCAGGCAACTCGAGCGTCATTGAAGCAGAAGCACTCAACTGTGTCAATGGACTGACAAACCGTATTCGCGTCAAATTTGACCCGCCGCTGGACAAACCTGTCAATTACCGGCTGACTTTTTCATTCAAATATATTGACGAGTGTCAGAAGGAGCACTCCCTGATTTCCAGTGTTCTTTTTAATATGAAAAACTGCCCGTTTGTTGTAGAAATCAACCTCAGGGATAGTTCAGTATGTGAAGGATTATGTACAACACTGGAGGCACTTACTTTGGCCGACTCCCGGCAGGTGTTTCGTTATCTCTGGATACCAGGTGGGCAGACCGCAAGATCAATACAGGTATGTGATAAGGATTCATCGGTGTATTATGTCATAGCGACTGACAGTGCTTCCGGCAGAAAAGACACCGCCAAATTTAATTATGTTCCACTCAAGCGCCCCCATATCCTAAATCCGGTTCAGGATACGGTATGCGCCAATGCAGCCAATTGGAAATATCTTGTGGATTTAAATGGCGGAAATTTCTTCTCTTCCAAATTTCCGGCTCAGAATAATAAGACAGGCGTTTATGAATTTTGGCGAAGTGCGAAGGGAAACAATTTGCAGAGTGATACAGTGTGTTACATTGCAGCCAATGGATGCAAAACATGTGATACCGTATTGGTTTGGCCCATTGATCCGGGTGCCAATCAAAAAGCTTGTTTAAACGGACCCGTCATAACCCTAAACGGAGCAACTCCGGCGGGAGGCACCTGGACGGGCACCCGACTTGGACCCAACCGTACCTTTGTGCCGGATTCTGTTGGATTATTTACCTTTCTGTATACAGCACCGAATGGTTGTTCTGCACAGCGAAACATTGAAGTCTTCAATCTTCCGATGCTGATCAACCCGATACAGGATACATTTTGTGCCTCAGCAATCAACTGGCAATATAAGGTTAGTATTCCGGGTGGAGATTTTTTCTCATTGGTCATTCCCGGTAATCAAAGAAAATCCGGTATTTACGAATTTTGGCGGTTAACCGGAAATGATAGTTTGCTAACGGATACCGTTACTTATGTAGACCCCAATGGGTGTCGAGTAAAAGACACCATTTACATTCGACCAGTTAGCGCCGGCCCGGCCCAGGCTGTATGTCAGGGAACGCCTCCTTTTCAGCTGACCGGCAGTTCGCCCTTGAATGGATTTTGGCAGGGCCCATACTGTGATTCAAGTGGTTTATTTAATCCAATTGATTCGGGCACTTTTGTGGTAAGTTATCAGGCTGCCAATGGGTGTGCTGCTCAAAAAAATGTCCGCGTCAATCCTGTACCAAAAATTCTGAACCCCATACCGGATACAATCTGCGCATCTGCTGCTAATTGGCAATACGTTGTTGATCTCGGCGGTGGAACATTTTTTGCCACTGCGATACCACCGGCTCAGAATCGATCTGGACAGTACCCATTTGCCTATTGGTCAACATCCAATGCAATACAAAGGGATATTGTGGTGTATACTGCACCGAATACATGCCGTACTACTGACACTTTATTCATCTCACCAATTGATGCGGGCTTGCCTGATGCAGCTTGTCAGGGAAGCGCCGATTTTCAGGTTATGGGGGGGCATCCAATCGGTGGACACTGGACAGGAAATGGAATAGATTCGATGGGTAGATTTTCACCATTGGTCTCAGGAACCTATGTTGTAAGCTACACTGCTCCCAATGGATGCACTGCCAATAAAACGATTCGGGTTGCGGATAGCATACAGATTACTAAAGTTGATACATTTTGTTATTTGGAGAATTTTCAATTCTCTTTTAATCCAACAGGTGGAATCTGGTCTGGTCCCGGGATTACAGACAGTTTGGCAGGAAAAGTCAGTGGCAATAAATTTGTTATCAATCAATGGAATACTTACAACTACAGGATTAATGGTTGTGACAAGAACATTCAGATATTTATTACAAAACCTGATGCAGGTCAGGATGTAGATCTATGTCTTGGGGATCACTATCTCAATCTTCCAACCGCAGGCCGATGGGCAGGTCCTGGTACTTTTGATGCCATCAACAACAGATTTGATATTTCCGGACTTCCTGCTGGCAAACATCTTTATCAGATAAACTTCAGACAATGCCGTGATACGCTGGCGGCATATATTCACGATGTTCACTTGAGAAAGCCGGATACGACACTGTTCTGTCCTGTTTCCGATAGTGTTAATTTGTCTTCGTGGTTGAATCCCGGTGATGGACCCGGACGATTTAGTGGAAATGGCATTCAATTGGTCGATAGCCATTACCTCTGGATTCCGCAATTCGCAGGTCCCGGTAAGCATTCAATTACCTATGAAGCTTTTGGATGTCTGGACACCATTGATCTTGAAGTGGAAATGCCCATTCAATTTTCGGATTATAAACTTTGTGACAGGAGCCCGCCGACCGTATTATCTGTTCAACCTACAGGAGGATATTGGATAGGTAATGGTTTTCTTGATGACAAACAGGGATTGTTTGATCCGGCACTTTCCGGAACCGGAATTCACAAAGTAAGTTATGTGAGTCCCGCTGGTTGTATCAAAGATACAATTGTTGAAGTCGAAGCATGGACACAGGTAAGTATTACAGGAATCAATACCCAGTATTGCTTTAAAGATGAAGACATTCCTGTAATTGTAACTCCTGCAGGAGGTAGTTTCTATATCAATGGTGTATTGTCTCCGCCAATCATCAATCCGGCCAGATTAGGCTCCGGGGTTTGGGAATTATCCTATACCCGCGGTAGCGGCAATTGTGCTTCATCAGAAAGAATGTTCGTAAAGATTCTTCCGCCGATTACCAGGAAAAAGATCAGTAAGAACGATACAATCTGCTTTGGTCAAAGAGCCTCCATCTCAATAGATGCCACCGGAGGTCAGGGTGGTTTTACCTATACCTGGGATCAGGGCTTGGGCTTCGGAAGCAGTCACATTGTATCTCCTATGCAAAGCAACTGGTACAGGGTAACGGTGACCGATGGATGTTCGGAAGATCTGGTTGATAGTGTTCTGGTGTTTGTGCATCCTCCATTCATCATTGATACCATACAGGGTCCTGAGGTATGTTTTGGTGAAACCACTTTTGTTGAATTAAAATTGGATAGTAGCGAATTTGATGTGGAGTGGCAAACCAATCCGGTCAGAAAAGGAATCCGACTGGTAAGTAATCCGGGAGAATACACCGCCATCATAATTCAAAAAACATCCGGTTGCAAGGAAGAACACCAAATAGAACTACCCGGCGCTAAACCCATCGCTGCCAATTTTAATATGATACCCAATCAGGATTGCATCGATAATATCAACAATATGGTTGAAATCATTGACCTCGCTCAGGGATATACCAAAGGCACGATTGATTTTGGTGATGGCTCTCCTGCCGTTGACTTAAATCAGCCCGGAGCCTTAACACATGAATATCGGGATACAGGAATATTTGTAATTGTGCAACGGGTTGAAAACGATCTTGGTTGCGTTGCGACTTTTTCAAGAAAAATCTGCATCCGAAACGAAGTCAGAATTTATGTCCCGAATATTTTTAGTCCCAATAGCAAACAAGACAAATTCAAGATTACTCATTTAGGAATCAATGTGCTTCGATGGGCCATTTATGATCGCAATGGAGCCCTGTGTTTTCAAAGCAACGATGGTGACGCGGAATGGGATGGCACATTTCATGACAAACGAGTCGTAGAAGGTGTATATGTTCTGGTTCTTGAATATTTCAATCCGAACAATGGTAAAAAAGAAGTATTCAAAAGCGATATTACGGTTATTCGCTAACGCCGGGATCTGGGTTTCATTTGACAAACATGTAATTGTTGAGAAGAATGGTAATACCCACTGTTTAGCGCAGGCTCCGGCCTATTTTTTGGTGTGTATTTAAAATCTTCAATTTGATGATGTAGCTCAAGTTAAAGATCCATCACATCCAGCGCCAAAACAATATTTAGTCTGCTATAATTTCGCCGACTACTATACTTGCAGATATATACCGCTGAGCGTCGGTTCCAAAGCCAAAGCTCAGCCCCCTAAGTACTACAATATTCAATCATTTTTAATTTACTCATTTGACCTCAAAACAATATCCGGCATACTGTTTAAATCTGCCGATAGAATCCGCCAGGATCCAATTGTTCCGTTCATTCGATCTGTGCTGCTGTAATAATTTTATATTGTCTTCTGCCGGTGATTTGAGGCAAAAAGTGATCTCTCTTCCCCTGCAACCAAAATGATAATTATTCTGTAAATGACTATCTCCAGAGGTTAAGCTTCCGATCCTTAAAGACATAAGTCCTGCAGATTTCAAAATTAATTGCACACTAAGGTAAAGCGAGTCTTTTGCTAAATTATATTCGCCTGTAATTACACCCTGCTCAGCTGATACAATAAGATTCATGCCCTCATTGCTCTGTTGTATAAAAGTGCTTAACTCATGAACCTTCGATTTCCAGTTGTACTCGTCGGAACTATCTATGGTATTTAAATATATAATTGGCGTGAAACGGTAGTTTATGGAATTATAAAATTTTTCTGTCTTTTGATCGTAAATTAATGCATAAAATTTTGAAGAAATGGTTACCGTATCACCAATGCTGTAATATGGCTTAAAAGGACTAATTTCTACAGGAAGGCTAATATCGCCCGGACAGTTTGGACCGTCATCACCACAGGAGTATAATAATACCAATATGATAGACAAAGGAAAATATCTCATTATCTTTACTTACAGATCATAGTCTATAAATTTTTACAAACTCCTCTTAAGATTAGGCTTACCTCACTTCAAAGCAATACCCGGCGCGGTTATAGAAACGATGAATTGAATCTGACAAGATATAATCATTCGGGTAAATTGATCGAAGATTCTGCATTAAATAAATGTTGCTTTCCTTAGGTGACATTAAGTAGAAAGTGATCTGCCTTCCCCGACATCCGAAATAAAAATTATTCTGCAAGTGGGAGTCGCCGCTTGAAAGGCTGCTCGTCGAAATCCAAAATGCTCCGGGCACCTTAAGTCTGAGGCGAATACTAAAATTGATTGTATCCTGTCTTAACCCGTATTCTCCAGCTATTGAACTTCTATTCTCAACTCTAAGATAATTCATTCCGGAATTGTCTTCTTTCATATAATCCGCTATGTTCTCAATTTGAGAACCTTTAAATGGAATATTTGCGCTATCAATATACTCAATTGATACAGTTGGAGAAAACTTATATGTGCTGGCATCATAATACTTTTCAGTCTTCGAATCATAAATCAGCTTATGAAATCTTGAGGATATGATGATGGTATCACCAATGCTATAATATGGTTTATATGGACTAACCCATAACGGGAGGCTAATGTTACCCGGGCAGTTCGGTCCGTCATCACCGCAGGAGATAACGTTCAATAATACCACTAGAATATACCAAACTCTCATTAAATAAAGTTAATATGAATTGAATAATAGATCCATGTTTTGCAATAATAAATTGTTGTTCTGGCCAAACTTTTGTTTAAATTTTCCATAGAAACTGGCTGGAGATTTTAGTTGGTTATCGAACAAATTAAAAATTTGTTGTGAGTTATATCCTTGAACTCGGTCAATCACATTGTAATTTCCACTACAACAATAATCAATTGTCCGCTCAATCCCGTCAGGTATCATATCTTTTAAATCATGAAAAACTCCACATGGCATGTGACCATTTTCATGATTTCTATAAAATTCTAAGTACTGATCCCACAATTTTGATCTTCTAGGATCAGGATAATTCTTATCAGAAAAAAACCACCCCACATGGTAAGCCCATGCTTCCGCCAAATCTACAATCCCGCCAACCTGATAGTAGGGATTGCCACCGTGGTTGAGAATTCCATCTGCTTCCTCTTTTTGAACTTCCATCCAGAATTGCGGCCCCGCCTTGACAAAATGGGAAGCATGCGCTGATTCGTGATAGACGATCTCCTTGATCTGATCTGAGTGCTTGCTTTCTACACCCATTCCAATATCAGGAAGTTGCCTGTACAACCATGAAGGAATCAGTGAAGTAATAAATCCAGCCGGAATCGCAGGCAAATAATTTGCCATAAGTGTAATGCCTTGCGGTGCCATATTACCCACTTCAAAGATATCCAGAAATGGTGGCGTCGCAATACCCTCTGAAGTAGCGTACTGATGAAATTCATGAACAGCATTGTTGATTGTTGCAGCCGCCCAATTCATGTGCGCGGATGAACCCCTGTTCACCCAAATGTTATAATTTACAGCGATGTTATTATATGGAGGACCTGTCCTGATCTTACCGAGGTAATCTTTGACCGGATGACTCCAGCCCAGCAGGTAGTTCAATCCGTCTTTTACTCCGCGAATCTGGCATACGGGTCCGGTAAACTTCACCCACATCCACATATCACCATGGTACTGGTCATTGATTTTCCAACACCCGTTATCATCAGTTTCAGTTTCATCTTCAGTAAACCATGAATCCTTGGTTATAATTTTAACGTGACGCACGCCCTCAAACTGCTGGTGCTCTACATCCATAACTTTAACACATCCACCTGGCTTGCGGTAATCCGCGTAGACAACACACTGGCAATCATTTTTAGTCAGATTGGGATCGCTGTTACCCGAGCCTCCTCCGCCATCTTCAGGATTAGTTGGTGCAACGAGGCTAAGTATATTGTCATCTGTTTTGACATACATTGGATCTCCGCCCGTGTTGTACGCATTACCTGTTAACTCAAACGCCTCACGGGTTAATTCCGTATTGTAGCGCGGAATAAAGAGTTGCGCCAGTATGCTATATCCTGCAATTGGTGATTGAAAATCCGGAGGCACCACCGCCCAAAGTTCCGGAAACTGCCTGTCAGTCTGCGGATAGAAATCACCCAG
>ERZ724526.1971-NODE-1971-length-10208-cov-4.240028_pt1 | contig 10208 bp, 7 predicted proteins | sample MGYA00376059_ERZ724526 | MGnify/ENA primary metagenome ERZ724526 (study PRJEB28724, sample SAMN07190883) | activated sludge metagenome | isolation source: activated sludge of sewage treatment plant in Hong Hong | place: Hong Kong | collected 2016-03-17 ... | reverse complement strand
CATACGGGACTACTGAAATCATTAGAGGGTCAAGTGCAGACTGATCAACATATTTTAGGTAATCAAATTCAATATCACCGATGTCAGGCTGTGGAATGTCAATCGTAGGAACCGTGCCCCCAAGACCTACAAAATCGGAATCGGTAAGTATTCGTTGATGTGACCATATAGGGAATGGAGAACAATATTTTGTTGTATCAACGGTACTTTGTAGTAAAAGATCATCAGGAACGGTGAATGGGTTTCTATCGAGCATTGGAGTTGTTCCGTCTGGTCCACGATAGAATATCGTTCCTGTTGATATTTCAGAAATCGTCCACCTTGTTGTCTCTACACGGCTTATTCTAAAAACGCCGTCAAGCCTTTCGTATTGAGTTGGTGCTGTTTGTTCGTAAATACCACTTACATCAGGGGTCATATCTGATTCGCCAGGGATAAATACTCTTGGCGTTGAGTGGATAAATCCAAAATCTTCAAGCTGCACAGATGTATATACATCTGGAAGTGTTGTTTCAAAAGAACTACTACCTACTCTATTGTAAAGGATGCCGTGATACGGAAAGGCAATCTGAATCAGCGGTTCTTTCTTGTAGTTAACCCGGTATGATTCCGGTTGAAGTCCTCCGACAAGATCAAATTCCTTATCAAAGGCTTTCATTAGTTTTTCGTACTTGTCGATTGTTTGAACTACGACATCAACTCTTTCGCCGTCCAAATCCCAAAACGGACAATCCGTTTTGAAGAACGTTCCATTGATTTCTTCAACAACCACACCATCAACAATGTACTGAGCAAGAAAAGTGAACTCGTGATCCAATGGCTTCGCCCACACCAGGTTGAAATCTTTGCGAACTCCGTTCAGAAGCGTAAATGTGCCATTCAGTTTGAGACGCTTAAACACAAACTCCGGGTCCGACTCCCAGCGCAGACTTGCGTTTGGAGCCCAAACCGGATAAACGTCTATGCCGTCTATCTGAAAAAGGTAGTTGTATTTACTTGCTGCCATTTCGTACAATCGTTGTTCGTCCTCTGTCGTTGATCACCAGGTTACCGCTGCCATCGACGTATGACTTCTTTTCGGTAAGCGAAACCAACCGGCCAAGACGTTTCTCCATAACAGATGTATCTACCCTTGGGCCATAGTTGTTGGTGATCCCCTGAATAGCCCTGCGGTCCTGGAACAAAATCTTGTCGAGAGTTCCTTTATTTGCTGCGTTAACAAAAGCCTTGAGAGTAGGCTTGTATTTCTTGGTCGCATTTTTATTGAAAATTCCCACGGATTCATCCTTCTCAGCCCAATTATTTCCTCCTACATGGGTATCGTTTCCGGACTCATGCGATCCTCCCTTGATCTCTTCAAAACCACCACCACGGAATGTCTTTTTATTCACAAGCTGGAATGCCTTTATTTTGGCCGCTGCGAAGGCCCCAAGCATAAGGGCTACCAATGCTATTCCCCCAAGCCCAAGCCCCGCAGCAAGTGTTTTAGCTATTGCTACTCCAAGATTTGAAGCCTCCAATGCTGTGTTCAGTGCGAGTTCTGTTTTTTGGAACCGTTGACGCTGCTTCAGGGCATCTTCCTGTGTCTTTTTCGCCAACGCTAATTCGGCCTGCGCTCCGGCAACATTATTGGCTTGGTTGGCAGCCGCAAGTTGAACCTGACGGTTGAGTGCTTCTTCTTTTGCCCTCACAAGACGGTCTGCATCCTCGATCTGCTGGTCAATGATTTCCTTCTGGAAGTTCAGGAAGTCAGTTAGTTGATCCTTTGCATAATCAAGCGCCTCTTTCGCTGCGTCCTTTTGCTCTTTTGAGTCGAAGTTTATTCCGAGAAGGCTGAAAATATCATATTCGGCCTTTGATGTTTCTTTGTGTGTTTCCCTGAAAAACTTTTTTGCGGCATCAATAATGCCTCCGGCGGTTTCCTGAGCGTCTTTGAATGCCTTCATTTCTTTGGCGCTACCATCCCGTAGCCCCTGATAAAAGTCAACCCAAAACTGAGCAATGTTTTCAAGTTTCTTCCTGTATTCATCCTCAAACTCTCCAAGCCCCTGTATTTCATGATCATAGTGCTTGGTTTCGACATCAAACAGGTCCCTTGCGAGTTTTTCTTTCAGAAGAAGTATAGCTTCACTATATTGCTCTTCATTTATTTTTTTCTTCTCAAGCAAAATCAATTGCTCAAGAACTTCTTTGTCGTATGCTAATTTTACCGCCTCAAGGTTCTGATCCAGGCTGTCCTTTTTCAAAGAGTTCAAATACCTCAAGCGATCAATCTCTTCGAGCCTTGGGTCTGTTTTTGACTTATCTCCACCGCCGCCACCGCCGCCGGTTTCATCGCCAGACAATATTGCGGAGACATCGAGACCGAGAGCCTTAGCTGCATTGACTTTGCTTTCAAGGTTGCTGTACGCGGAATTGATCTCCCCCTGTATCACTGATAATTCAGCCTTTAGAATCTTCTCTTCTTTCAGAAGTTCAGAGAGCTTTATTTCATTTGCAGGGCTTATCCTTCCGCCACCTTGTCCAACGATTTTATTTATAGCATCCCTGACCTCTTTTTGTCGAAGAGAGTTTTTTGTGATTTGCTCCTGCTTTTGAAGTTCTTTTTCGGTAAGCGGAAGCAATGCGGCAGAGGCATCTTTAAGTTGTTCTGATGCGGCTTCAAGTGTTATCCTTTTAATAAACTCTTTGTTGACATCCTTCATCACGCGAAGGATTTCTTCGTCATTTGATTTTAAGGTCAATTGAGAGGCGCCATATTCTCTTGTCTGTGTATTTATCCTGTCGAGAAGCTTTTTCCTTGCATCCAAAGATAGATTCCCTCTACGCAATGTTTCGATCTCAACATTAAATGCGGCATGAAGCCTTACCAGCGAGGATGTAGCCTTTATTCCGGATTCCTCAACTTCTTTGAAACTGTCAGCAGCCTCTTTTGATCCTATTGATATGTTCGATAAAACACCATATAGGAGCGTGGCAGCAGAAAGAATAAGCCCAATAGGATTGGCCCGTATTGCTGCGTTTAAAGCAGTTGTAGCTATCGTCATGCTTTTAAGGCCGGTTATTACCGACCCGATCTTGAATGCAACCCAAGCTGCACCGACATAGAATATCGCCTTCCCAAGCGCCAGGAATGCGTCAACGTTTTCCCGCACGAACTTCACGCCGGAAGCCAATGTGTCGAAAAAGTCTTTGAAGAATCCTGCGACATCGAGGTCTCTGATAAGAAGCGTTATTTCGTTATTGAATCTTCCCTGCGCTGCGGCAAGATTGTCAACGCGATTTATGGTATCAATTCCGTAAGTCCTTTCAAGTTCTTTGGCAAATTTTGGCAAGAAGTCCGTGGAGGCGATCTTGCCTTTTTTGAGCATATCTGTCAACTCAGCCGTGGTTACATTCATGGCCTTTGCTGCGATACCAAACGCGCCAGGCAAATGCTCACCTAACTGCCTACGAAGTTCCTCGGTGGATAGCCTACCTTTGGACATGATCTGTTCGAGAGCAAGGAATACATACGATGTTCGCTCTGCGCCAAGCCCTAAAACAGATGATGCTTTGGTTATGGACTCAAAGATATTCCGGGTGTCCTGTGCGCTCACCCCGGCCTGCTTTGCAGCGGTTCCAAATTTTAAGTAAGCATTCGATGTAGTCAGAAGGTCGGCACCATATCTTTCGGTGATGTCGAGAAGGAATTGTTTTGCCTCGGTAACGGCTTGAATGCTTCCAAGCGTTTGTTTGAGAGCGATGTCAAGCGTATTTAGTGCCTTGGTTTCGCTGAAAAGTTTTCCAACGATCTGCTGGACAGCTGCAAGAGAGAAGTACGCATACGTCATGCTCCGTATAGACCCCAACATTCCTTTAAGCGTTCCAGAATGGCTTTGCGCGGATTGTGCGGCGCGCTTCTGAGCAGCCGAGAGCCTTATTGTGGATATAGATGCTTGGTTTTGAGCGACAGTTAGCCTTTGTGCCTGTATTGCTGCTTGTGCATTAGCCCTTGCTTGGCTTATTCCTCGCGATTGGTTTATACTACCAATTCTTGCGTCATTAAGCGCGTTCATATTAGCTATTGCGGCGGCTGTTTTTTGGGCATTAGACTGAATGCCTGCATTTATCCTCCTTTGATTGTCGGCAACCCTTTGTGCTGAGGCGATTCTTTTTTGGTCTAATGCCTGATCACTAGCTTGTTGCTTTCTTGTTGATGCAGCACGTCTTTCATTTTGCTGATCTACTGCCCTCGACAGCCTATCTTTGGCTGCAATAGCCCTTTCGACCCTTCTCTGTTCTAACTGCTGGTCATGTGCTTGCTGCCTTCGGTTTGATGCAGCCCTTCTTTCATTGGCCCGATCAATTTCCCTTGATAGCGCCCCTTCTGCCTTTATGCTTTGGGCCAAACGCCTTTCTTCTGCAAGGCGTGTTCGCTCTATCTCTTGTTGCGTTTTCTGGCGAGCTTGCTTCGTTCTCTCAAGCTCCCTATTTAACTGTTCGACCTTTCTTGCAAGGTCAATAATTTGCTTCTGCGAACCACCATTGTTTACATTAAGCCCTCCAAGTGCCGTCTTTAACCCTTTAGCACTGATTGTCATATTCTTAATATCAAGCTGAAGCTGAGCCAATCTTGCATGGAGCAGTTTCAGTTGATCCTCCGGACCGGGATGGTACAGATCATGGGAATATATGGGATTACTTTGTGCCATTGTATTGTTTATTTTGCCTTCTCAGTTCCTCAAGAACCTGGAACCACTCAAGGGTATTCATTCTTTTGGGGTCAACAGAAACTTGCTGTGAAATAATTACGCAAGAGGTTTCAAATGCTTTGTTGTGCTGAACCGTGAATCCGTCATGCCCCCAAAACACCTCTGGTTTTAAGAGGGTATAGAAATACGAATCGAGATCATCTTCCTGCTTTTTGTCAATCTCGTTTCCGAGAATCTTGTCCAGCTCAATGATTGTTTTGATTTTCAGGTTGGCGTAATACTCACGACTTCTCGTGGTATCTACGAGATCAGGAAAGTAGATGGCTTTTTCTTCTTCGATTTTTTTTTTACATAATCCACAACGGACTTTACCAAGGAATAGGAAACCTTTATTTCTGAAAGCAAATTGATTACATTTTTCAATCCGCTATCGCTGTGATCGGTCATTTCCTTGCCATCAACCTTGTGAACAAGTGTGGCAAATGCCATCGACATCGGAGAAACATTCTCTACTGCGAAAATCATGGACTGCCTCATGTTCATTAGTTTCTTGAGGGCATTGTCCTTGTCTCCACGGCTGATCATAATTCCGAGTTCATCAACATGGCGGTCAATGTCGGGTATGGTAGAGCCGATTTCGGATGACAACGCAATAAATTCGTTGAACCGGTGATGCCTTACAATCGGAAGCCCGTCTATTTCATCGTAGAACTCAACCGTGTGTCCGTTTACGCTCTCAGTTTTCATTGTGTTGTATTGTAAAAGGATGGTGTTTTCATTATGGGTAGACTCTGATTTCAATAAAGAAGCTGGCATTATCCAAATAATCATTAGCCTCCGTATCTGTTGTGGTTATCTCGACAGTATCAGAATCAATCCTTATGAATTTCCATGAACCCGTTTCGCCTATTTTTATTGCTAAGTATGATCCTGCACTTGGTATTAAAACTGTCTTTTGATCTACAAACGCCCCGGACAATGTCCCCCAATATTGGTTTTCGGACTCTCTTGTCCATTGAATATCCCCAATAGTATTGTATAGAACCGTTGGGGTAGGGTCGTTTGTCCCCTGTTGGTTGAATAATGCCGTATAGACCAAGTACGAATCCTGTCTCTCTGGAACCCAACTGGCAGTCCCTTTTTGCAGATCAACTCTTGATGGAGCAGAAAGTACAAATGTAGAATCCCCGGATGTACTTCGCAATGTAAATGGGTTCCATCCAATAGCGTTCCATTGTGCAGAAACAATCTGGAACGCAAGCAATAGTGGTAATATCAGTAGCTTTTTCATGTTATTTAAGATAATATGCTGTGACAAATATGGACTCCCAAAAATCAGGAGCAAAGACTTTATACACTCCGCTATCGACAACCAACTCAGGCACCCATCCATCAATCGCACCGGAAACAGCGTTTGTAGCACGCCCTTCTCGTTTTACCACAAAGTTTGAAGGCGTAAGGCCCGTAAGCGTTTTCAATGTGTTATCACCACTTCCAAGATTCCATGTCCTCCAGTACATTTTTTGATCAAACCAGGTCTCAAGAGGCCAAAGCTGTTCCGATAACGAATAGTTTACCGGCAACCTGGAGAACGTAAATTGAGGAACGGTTATCGAAACCCCTTCTGAGTTGCATCCAAGAAAAGACTGAATCCTGCCGGAGAATGCTACGCCTCCAAATGGCTTCATCAAAAATTGGCCTTGCAACTGCTTGTGGTCGTATGCAGAGATATAGCCTTGGTTGGTAAAGTTCTGGAAGATTGAATTTGCATCCTCATACACCTTGTAGGTCTCAAGCTGCCTGGTGTATGGCGCCGCAGCCAAGACTTGAAGGATTGCAAGCTTCACTTCCTCAATGCTTGCGGCCTTATATGCCGGCGTTCCGAAAATATCAGGCCACTTGAACCAAAACGAAATCTTGAAATCAAACGATGACGAAAAGTTGCGATTTATGTTGTCGTACTCCACGGGGTCGCTCACCTCCCAATAGCAATAGTTTCCGTGTTCTTCGTCTGGTAAAACACTCACATAGTCATTTGTGCCATCGTTTTTGTACGCCCCAGGGAACGTGCTATCAACGCCTTCTGCATCCTTCCTTCTCATGCGCTGAATCTTTCCGAAAGCATTGTCAAGCCAAGGCAGATTTGCCAAGAGCGTTGCATTTACAGCAGAAATCGCATCATCTATTAAGGCCATTAGGTAAGGATTTTAGCCCGAAATGCTGCTTGCATACTTGGGCGTATATCGTTATCAATTAATTTTTTAAGGTTTTCATCCGTAAGCCCGAAAATATCATCACCCCAATGCTTTTTTAGCTTTTCGGTTTTTTTGTCGGTTGCGGTCAACTCAAACCTGTCTTTGCTATATTTTACCTTGAACGATCTGTGGAATCTACCCTCGTCTCTAAGGGTTACGTTTGAAATCTTACCATCCCCAACCCCAGCAGCAGATTTGATTTGCTTTTTTTCTTTTGTGTATGGTTGGTATTCTCCGAGGCTTTGCCCTTTATTATTTATGCCTTCTTCGTATAGCTGATCTTCTACGTTGAAGTCAATTATTTCATCTTTGGCTGATTTGGTAGCAATTATGGCTTCTTTTTCGGGATTAAATTGGGCAACCCGTTTAGCCATATCCCCGAAAAGCGTGTTCATGCTGATTTGGCCCTGATCCCGGACCGTTTACATGGCAGACAATGTTCGCTGAACTTCCGATCATCGAAACTCACAGCCTTCAATGCCATATCATAGTCTTTTTTCATGCCTCCATTCCGGCCAACAGCGTCTCCCTCGATCTCGTAAAGCACCCTTGATGTGTCAATATTTGCTTTGTGGCGGTTTATCCTTGCATTGGGGTTCATAGCCATCCACCGGAGGGCTTCAATCGCCACGGCCTTTGCAAATGGAACTGCAAACAATGATACCTGGTCCACGATCAGGTCTGTATAATCGCAATTTGCGGATATGACCATGTTCAGGCCATAGTTGTTGTCATTTCTTTGGATATCGGTAGTATCCTCCCATCCGGCCTCTCCAGGTCCGTCATGCTCAAAAGCAGAAACCTCGGCATAAGGAAGTGTCCCTGGGAATCGGTTAAACGACCAATCCCGGTATGCGTTGGCAATGCCATTTACCGGCTTTGCGGATCCGATTTCTGTGCGATTGAATCCTACATAATACCGGTTTCCACGCTCCAGCGGCCAGTTTACGGACAACCACACGGGTCCATCCTCACCTGTGGCAGGGAATGTCACCGTATCCTCTGGAACGGATGCGCCGTTCTTATACAAGCCTACAATACATTGCTCTGAGTTGTTGAGGTCCAAGCAAATCCGATCAATGGTCACCACGACATCCTGCGCCGGCGTAGGCACCACTCTCCACCCGATCCAATTTTTTGAATCAAATTCGTCTTTCTTGTACCCTGGGATATTCAGGACAAGTCCTTTTTTAAGCAGGCTGCGGCTGCTTCTCATGGCTGTTTTAAGCCCATACCAATCATTGATGACCTTGGCGGCTCCTGCCAAGGTGATCTGCCGTAATTGTTCGTTAAAAGGGGTGGTCTCTCGCCAGTAGGTCGTGTCAGAAACCGCATGGTTTATATTCCCGTTGACCTTGGACACATAATACCGGGATGAATTTGTAACCATATCGCCTATTGAATAGGTCGAAAGCGCACTCCAAGCGGAATAGGTGTAATCCGAGAACACATCAAAGGTCTGATTGAGGTTCTCATTGGTGAGCAATGCGTGTTGGTCCTGAAACATAATCCCTGTGGATGACAATAGCATATCACCCATAGGGTTGAGGGTTTCAGCCGGGTTTGGATGTTTTCTCCATCCCACAAGACCGGCAAACGCCTCCTGAATAGTCAGGATATTATACATTGGATGAAAATTAAGGAGCCGGAGTTTCCTCCGGCCCCGTTAATGTTTAGGAGGTTGCGATCTGGGCCGCAATGATTGGGCTTGGAATCGTGGGCGGATCAGAGTTGTACGCTGTCACATAACAAACGTCAACAGAGAAACCGAAGTAACGCTTCCATGCACGGGTATTGTCTGCCGTAGCAGCGCCATGGTCGGCTGAAAAGTCACCAACACCTTCATAGTAGTAGGTGGAAACCGGGATGTCAAGGCCGATCAGGGTGTCAAGACCCCATTCGTGGCCGGTACGAGACCTGGTTCCGAGCAGGGCTTCACGTTCAAACCGGTACAGCAATCCGCAGGAACCCTCGGTGATGGCGTAGAAAGACGCTCCCATGCTGGCACCATTCGTAATACGGTTGGTGTAGTGCAATGGCATCCCCTGGAGTTGCAGGCTCTTGTTTACGGCGTTGAACTCAGCGTTCTGATTTGTGCGGTTAACCAAAGACTTGAACCCTGGGTTCCCAATGTAATGTACCTTCCCGGTAACGTCATTGGAATCCATAATCGGTTCGATGTCGGCAAACAGGCGCATTTCATCGGCCAGGTCAGCGGTCAGAATGTTCCCCGGAGTCGTGTAGATCAGCGAATCTCCAAACACCTGAGTCTTGGCGGCAGAGGCAGCGGCAACGCAGGCGGTGTCGATGGTCTTTGCGACCTTGATCAGATACTTGAGGTAATTCTTATTCCAATCCTCCTGGAGCGTGATTTCGTTATTCATGTGGGCAGAAGGAGTTTCCGTCCATCCCCATGAATAGGTCACGAAGGTAAAGGTGTACATTTCAGACGTATTGAAGTCATCGGAAATGGTCACCGAGCGAGAACTTGCAATAGAAACACCGGAGTCGTAATTGATCACCGGAGTCGTGAGGTTCGATCCGATGGACATTTTTGCCTTTTGAACCAAAGCAGGCGACAACGTATTGTTGGAGTCCATCATAAAGAAGTCGAGCATACCCACCTGGGTAACTCGATCCTCCCATTTGTAGAAATTCGGGGATTTCTCCCGAATATCCTGGGTTCTTGTCAGAATAAGTGACATGAGTACAGAAGTTTAGAGTTAACGATAAAATGTCTCCGACACTTCCCCTCGTGTCATTCTCCGGTTTTTAAGTTACCGGCAAACTTGATACATCAAATTCTTTTCGGAGTTCGGTCAGCTTGGCTGCAAACTCAGGCTTGGTTCTCTCTAAGCCTTGAGCGATCAAATAATCAGCTGCCTGGCGGTCAAACTCAACTCTTGTCTTTGCCGTTGGCACGAATCCGCTTGGATCCGAACCTCCGGAAGCCCCGGATGAACCGGTACCGGTGACTTTTCTCCCTGTGTCAATGATCGGCTGCAATTTCGGGAGGATAAGGTCTGCCGCCGTGGCGTATTCGTTGCCATTTTTTGCATTCCTTACAATATTCCCTTCCTTGTCACGCCATACCCTTTTGCCATCAACGATATCAGGGGTGTATTGGCTTTTGAACTTAGCCTTTTCTGCCTCAAGGAGTGTGTCTTTGATCGCCGTGGTGGTGTCGTCTTTCTTGAAGTTGACACCAAGCAGTGCGCTGGTGAACGCAGACTCAAATCTTTCTTCCTGGATGGCCTTT
>ERZ724526.1969-NODE-1969-length-10224-cov-7.411938_pt1 | contig 10224 bp, 7 predicted proteins | sample MGYA00376059_ERZ724526 | MGnify/ENA primary metagenome ERZ724526 (study PRJEB28724, sample SAMN07190883) | activated sludge metagenome | isolation source: activated sludge of sewage treatment plant in Hong Hong | place: Hong Kong | collected 2016-03-17 ... | reverse complement strand
GCCGGTGCATGTGGGGGCCGTGACCAGTCTGGCCACGTCGTCGGAAACTGGAGATATCTTTGTCTCCTCCAACGGTCCGCTTGTCGTGGCGGGTGTCAACGATGCCGTCTCGGTGCGCAATGCGGCTGGCAGCATCTACTACACCTCCGTTGGGCCGATCACGCAGACCGGGCCGATCTACGTGGACTCGCTTCACGCTACCGTTACCGGCGCGGGCGGAATTACCCTCCAAGACAGTTCAAATGCGGTAGGCAACATCTATTTGAGCGCATCGGGTGCCCTCGCATTCGCACAGAATGGCTCGTATACCGTGGTTCAGGCTACCGGAAATGGCCTGGATTTCTCTTCGACGCTTGGCAACATTAATCTATCGACGGTCGTTGGCAGCGGACCCATCAACATCGATGCCGGAAGCGGCGACATTTCGCTGAGCACCAGCGGGGCGATTTCGATCGCCGGGCCCGGCAAGGTTCATGGTCGCAACCTGACGTTCAACTTCCCCAGCAACGTAACCTTGAGCGGTGGCGACAACACGGTCAATCCGGGTGTGTCGAACGACCTGGAGGTGAAAGCGACGGGGAACATCACCATCAACGCCGCCAGCCTCAACGTCACCGGCGGTACCACCATCGCCGGCGCAGGGCAGAACCTCACCAACGATGCAGTGATTTCCGCCGGCGGGCTGCTGAGCATCACCACGACGGGCAACTTCAACTTGTCCGGTGGATCCGCAACCACGACGGCGGCGACCGGCCGGGCCCAGGCGAATGCCTTTGTTTCGGCCAACCAGCTTGCGCTCAAGGTCGGTGGTGACTTTGCGATCAAGGGCGGCACGTCGACGCTAGCAGGCGGTGAGGCCAATGCAAGCGGGATTGTTCTGGTCAAGAGCGGAAAGGGTGTCGACATCACGGGCAATTTCCTACTAACGGGTGGCCGCATCACGGGCACCGGGACCAAAGCCACTGCACTCGCTGTGTTCGACCCCGACCTGCCGCTGAACATCAAGACCGGCGGCACCGTGGCGGTCGTGGCAGGTTCGTCGGCGGTTTCGTCGACGAACCTGGTGGCGACGGCCAGTATCCTCAATCAGGGACCGATCAATTTCACCATCGGTGGTACGGGCACCTTCGTGCATCCGGATCCCGTGGTCGCAGCCTTGCTCGGTCCAGGGGTGCATGCCGGTCTCGTCATTGCGGGAGGCAAGGGCTCCGGAATCTATGATGTATTCAGTAATCCAGTGACGAACAACGACTACCCGATCAAGTACACGTTTATCGCCGGGGGTAGCAAGACTATCATCACTGACATGACCGGCTACGCCGATGCGCTGGTCCAGTCGCGCGCGCCGCTGGGGGTAGACGATTCGCTGATGGCCTACATCAACTTCTCGATCAATACCGAAACCGTTGCGCGCAGCCGGCGTGGAATCGCCGACCAGGGCAACTTCAAGCGCAAGACAGCAGGACAATGCACCTAAGGGGACGACCATGAAATTCCAACGAATCGTTTTCGCCGCACTTGCCGGCCTGCTTTCCGCCGGCGCGCTTGCCAACGGCACCATTACCCAGCTGTCCGGAACTCTTTCCGTCAAGCGGGCCGACGGATCGGTGCGCATCCTTTCCGTGAAGTCGGAGGTCATCCCCGGCGATACGCTGGAAACGCAAAAGGACAGCTACGCGCAGGTCAAGTTCCAGGACGGGGCGATGATTACGCTGAAGCCCAATACGCAGTTCAACATCGCTGCCTACAACTTCAGCGAAGCCAAGCCCCAGGACGACAATGCCGTTTTCTCCCTGCTCAAGGGCGGGCTGCGCGCGGTGTCGGGGCTGATATCCAAGCGTGGCAACCAGGACGCGTATCGCATGAACACGGCTACGGCGACGATCGGCATCCGCGGCACGATCTTCGACGTCGACGATTGCAAAACCGGCGCCTGCCGCAAGGAAGGCAGCAATGAGACCCACGAACCGGGTGTGTACGTCAGCGTCCGCGACGGCGAGGTGAATGTCGGTAACGGCGTGGGCAACCTGCTTCTCGCCGCCGGGCAGTTCGGCTTCATTGCCGCCAACAACGTGCTACCGCGATTGCTGCCGGGCGATCCGGGCCTAGGCGTGATACCCCAGGCCTCGCTGGTCGAGACGGTGACCTCGGGCGGCAAGAACCGCGGCGTCTGCGACTGAGGCCGCAGTCGGCAAGGGCGGAACAGCGTCCGACTAGCGCGGCTGTTCCGGCTTTGCGACCGGAGTGACGCCGCCATAATCGGCGAGTGTCCCTGAGTCCGGCCCGCGCACGCACGGGCCGCTTCCGCCATGAGTGCTGCCGGAGCCTCCGAACCCGTTTCCACGCCACTTCCCGAGCGCTTGATCGCCTTGGTTCACGAGGCGCGCTGGCTGCTCGTCGGCCTGTTCGGGCTTTATCTCGCGCTCGTGCTGTGGGGATTCGATCGCGGTGATCCCGGCTGGTCCCATGCGGGTACCGCCGAGCGCATTGCCAATCCGGGCGGCCGATTCGGCGCGTGGTTTGCCGATCTGCTGCTGTATGTTTTCGGCCTTTCCGCATGGTGGTGGGTGGCCCTGCCGCTCTTCCTGCTGGCCTGGGGCTACCATCGGCTGAGCCCGCTGTTCGGCGGCGACCGGCGCCCCCTGGCGATCGCCCTGTCCGGATTTGTCCTGCTGCTCCTGTCGAGCTGCGGAATCGAGGCGATGCGTTTCTGGAGCCTGAAGGCCGCACTTCCCATGGCTCCCGGTGGCGCGCTCGGCTTTGAAGTCGGCCGCCATGTGACCCAGTACCTGGGCTACACGGGCGGCACATTGGTTCTGCTGGTGCTGGCCATGATCGGCTTCAGCCTGTTTACCGGCATTTCCTGGATTGCGGTCGCCGAAAAGACCGGCACGCTCATCGAGGGCGCCCAGGTCGGCCTGCGCGCCCTTTGGGAAGGGTGGCAGGACAGGCGCTATGGACGCGTCGTTGCGGAGCAGCGCGAGGAGGCGGTCGCTACGGAGCGGCGCAAGGTCGAGGAAAGTCCCGCACCGCCGCTGCGCATCGATCCGATCGAAATTGCCGTGCCGGTTGCTCCCAAGGCCGTGGCGCGAGCCGAGAAGGAACGCCAGTCCTCGCTGTTTTTCGACGCTCCGGGTGGCGCACTGCCGCCCTTGCACCTGCTGGCGGAGCCGACGCACGACCCGGCCGACATGCCGGCGCCGGAGACGCTCGAGTTCACCTCGCGGCTGATCGAGCGCAAGCTGGCCGACTTCAATGTCGAGGCGAAGGTGCTGACGGCGCATCCGGGGCCGGTGGTTACCCGCTACGAGATCGAGCCCGCCACCGGGGTCAAGGGCAGTCAGATCGTCAATCTGTCGAAGGACCTCGCGCGCGCGCTGTCGCTGGTCTCGATCCGCGTCGTCGAGACCGTGCCCGGCAAGTCCTGCATGGCGCTCGAACTGCCGAATCCCAAGCGCCAGATCGTGCGATTGTCCGAGATCATCGGCTCGCAGGCCTACCACGGCATGCATTCGCCGCTTTCCGTGGCGCTCGGCAAGGATATCGGCGGGCTCCCGGTGGTGGTCGACCTGGCCAAGATGCCGCACCTGCTCGTCGCCGGCACCACGGGATCGGGCAAGTCGGTCGGCGTCAATGCCATGATCCTTTCGCTGGTCTACAAGTCCGAGCCGAAGGACGTGCGCCTGATCATGGTCGATCCGAAGATGCTGGAACTCTCGATCTACGAGGGCATCCCGCACCTGCTGGCGCCCGTGGTCACCGACATGGCCAAGGCGGGTAACGCCCTGCACTGGTGCGTGGGCGAAATGGAGAGGCGGTACAAGCTGATGTCGGCGGTCGGCGTGCGCAACTTGGCAGGCTTCAACGCTCGCCTCAAGGAGGCCGAAAAAGCCGGCGAGCCACTTGCCAACCCGTTCTCGCTGACGCCGGAATCGCCGGAGCCGCTGCAGGCCCTGCCCTACATCGTGGTCGTCATCGACGAACTGGCTGACCTCATGATGGTGGTCGGCAAGAAAATCGAGGAACTGATCGCCCGCCTGGCGCAAAAGGCCCGAGCCTCGGGCATCCATCTGATCCTGGCCACCCAGCGCCCGAGCGTCGACGTCATCACCGGCCTCATCAAGGCCAACATTCCGACCCGGATCGCCTTCCAGGTGTCGTCGAAAATCGATTCGCGCACCATACTCGACCAGATGGGCGCCGAGACGCTGCTCGGCCAGGGCGACATGCTTTACCTGGCGCCGGGGACCGGACTGCCGGTGCGGGTGCACGGGGCATTCGTCGCCGACGAGGAAGTGCATCATGTCGTCGACCACCTGAAGAAGGTCGGACCGCCCGATTACGTCGAGGGTGTGCTCGACGGCCCGGTCGGCGACGACACCGAGGCCAACGGCGGCCTCGGGGGCGATGGTGCGGGTGCCGACGCGGAAAGCGACCCGATGTATGACCAGGCCGTGGAGATCGTGCTGAAGACGCGCCGGCCCTCGATCTCCCTCGTGCAGCGCCACCTGCGCATCGGCTACAACCGTGCCGCACGGCTCATCGAGGCGATGGAAAAGGCGGGTCTGGTGACGCCGATGAATGCCGCCGGCGGGCGCGAGGTCGTCGGCCCGGGGCGCCAGGAGTAGCAAAGCGGCCGCATGGCGCGGCGGTCGGCGCATGAGCCATCCCTTCACTTTTTGCCCGAGTTGCGCGACCCCGCTGGTGCCGATGGCGCTGGCCGAGGATGGCGGCGAACGCACGCGCCTGCGCTGTCCGACCTGCGGCTTCACGCACTGGAACAACCCGACGCCGGTGCTGGCCGCCGTCATCGAACACGAGGGAAAGATCCTGCTGGCACGCAACGCCGCCTGGCAGGGCCGAATGTTCGCGCTCGTGACCGGCTTCATGGAGGCCGGCGACACACCCGAGGGTGGCATCGTGCGCGAGATCCGCGAGGAAACCAATCTGGAGACCGAAGCCGTTTCCCTGATTGGTGTCTACGACTTCCAGCGCATGAACCAGGTGATCATCGCCTACCACGCGCGCTGTCACGGCACGGTGCATTTATCGCCCGAGCTTGCCGAATTCCGCCTGTTCGCACCGGAGGATGTGAAGTGCTGGCCGGCGGGGACCGGTTATGCCCTGGCCGACTGGCTGCGCACGCGCGGCTTCGAGCCCCGCTTCATGTCGCCGGCCGTGTGACCCCGGCACCGGCGTCACTGCACGCCATGAACGATGGGAATGCCTCGACGCGGGAACGCGGACATGGTAGCCTGATGCCAATGGACTATCTGGCACGCCGATGATCGCGAGGATGATCCTGCCGTTGCTGCTTCTGGCCTACAGTGCTGTTGCCGGGGCGGTTTGGGTGCGGCTGGTCGCCCTTGGGCCGGGTTACGCTGAACTGCAGATCAACGAGACCAGGCTGACCATGCGGCCGGGGCAGGAGAGTCCGGAGGGCGTGCGCCTGGTATCGCTATCGGCAGGCTATGCGGAGATCGTCGCGAATGGCAACGCGCACAAGCTGCGTCTTGGCGAGCGTGTTTCGCCGATGGTCGCCTTGCAGGCAGATGGCAGGGGCCATTACCCCACGGAGCTGGGCATCAATGGCCGGCGCACCATCGCGATCGTCGATACCGGTGCCAGCGCCATTGCCCTCAGCCGCAACGAAGCCGACCGGCTCGGCATCGCCTATCGCGGCGCGCGCACGATAAGTACCCGCACCGCCGCCGGCGACAGCAGCGCATACTTGGTGAGCCTGGACAGCGTGCAAGTCGGATCCATCACCTTGCGCGACGTCGAGGCGCTGGTATCGACCCTTCCGGATTCACCGGCGGTCGTCCTGCTCGGGATGAGTTTCCTGCGCCGGGTCGAAATGCTGAAAGACGGCAATCGGCTGCTGCTGATCCAGACGCGGTAGGCGGGGGTTGCGCGCCACTTGGCGCATCGCTTGCGGGCGAATCGCTGTTCCCGGCGCAGGGCTGCGATAATTCACTCATGAACTTACTTGTACGCATCGCTCTCGCCCTGTGCGCCAGCGTTCCAATGTTTCAGGCCCAGGCTGCCGGGCTAGACCAGTTGCGCGCCTTCCTCGACCAGTCCCGCGCCGCGCGCGGCACGTTTACCCAGACGGTGATCGCCAAGTCGGGCCGCAAGCCGCAGCAGTCGGCCGGGATCTTTGCCCTGCAACGGCCCGGCAAGTTCCGCTGGTCGTACGAGAAGCCCTACAAGCAGTTGTTGGTCAGTGACGGCAACCGTCTCTGGAGCTACGACCCTGACCTCAACCAGGTTGCCGTAAAGAAGATCGGCAACGCGCTCGGGGCAAGCCCTGCTGCGCTGCTTGCCGGGCAGGATCTCGACAGGCACTTCGACCTCAAGGACGCCGGTGCCGCCGACGGCCTGGAATTCGTCGATGCCCGACCCAAGGCGGGCGATGCGAGCTTCGAGCGCGTTAGGATCGGATTGGCGGGCAATCGTCCCGTAAGCATGGAGATCCATGACGCGTTTGGTCAGGTGACCCTGCTGCGCTTGAGCCAGTTCGAGATCAATCCGCCGCTGCCGGACGGCCTGTTCCGCTTTACGGCGCCGCCGGGGGCCGACGTTGTCGGCGAGTGACCTGTTTGCCGGGGTTCCGGCCCACGCGCCGCTCGCCGAACAGATGCGGCCGCGCCGCCTGGATGAGGTGATAGGCCAGGGCCACCTGCTCGGACCGGGCAAGCCCCTGCGTCTGGCCTTCGAGTCCGGAACGCCGCATTCGATGATTCTCTGGGGGCCGCCGGGCGTGGGCAAGACCACGCTGGCGCGGCTGATGGCCGATGCCTTCGACGCCGAGTTCATCGCCTTGTCCGCGGTGTTTTCGGGTGTCAAGGACATCCGCGAGGCGATGCTGCGTGCCGAAATGCTGGCCCAGCAGGGCCGGCGCACCATACTGTTCGTCGACGAAGTGCATCGCTTCAACAAGGCGCAGCAGGATGCCTTCCTGCCCTATGTCGAGAACGGTACGGTGACCTTCATCGGCGCCACGACGGAGAACCCGTCCTTCGAGGTCAATTCGGCTCTGCTTTCGCGGGCTGCCGTGTATGTGCTGAAGGGCCTTTCCGAAGAGGAACTCGGCGAGCTGTTCGACCGCGCACTACAGGCCGCCCTACCCGAACTCGCATTCGACGCCGATGCGCGCGGGCGCCTGGTCGGCCATGCAGACGGCGATGCCCGCCGCCTGCTCAATGTGCTGGAACAGTTGCGTACCGCGGCAGCGACGGCAGGGACGCGACTGGTCGACGCGAAATTCCTCGAACAGGCCCTGGCTGCCGACCTGCGCCGTTTCGACAAGGGCGGCGACGCCTTCTATGACCAGATTTCGGCCCTGCACAAGTCGGTGCGCGGATCCAGCCCCGATGCAGCGCTGTACTGGTTCGTGCGCATGCTCGACGGCGGCGCCGATCCGCTCTACCTGGGACGGCGCATCGTACGCATGGCGATCGAGGACGTCGGCCTGGCCGACCCGCGGGCATGGGACATCGCGCTCAACGCCTGCGCCACCTACGAGCGCCTGGGCAGTCCGGAAGGCGAGCTGGCCCTGGCCAACGCCGTGCTCTACATGGCCGTCGCGCCGAAATCGAACGCCGCCTACGTCGCCTATAATTCGGCCCGCGCCTTCGTTGGCAAGGACAAGAGCCGCGGCGTACCTGAGCATCTTCGCAATGCGCCGACGAAGCTGATGAAGGAGCTCGGTTACGGCGCCGATTACCGCTACGCCCACGACGAAGCCGAGGCCTATGCCGCCGGGGAGAGCTACTTTCCCGAGGGCATGCCGGCAGTGCATTGGTACCAGCCCACGGCGCGCGGCCTGGAACAGAAGATCGCCGAGAAACTTGCCCACCTGCGTGAACTCGATACGCAGGCGAAGAAGAAACGCTAAGGAATCGCCATGCTGGACATCCAACTTCTGCGCAGCAACCTTGCCTTTGTCGCCGAGCGCCTCGCCACGCGTGGCCTTACCCTGGATACCGCCCGTTTCGAGGCGCTGGAAGCCGAGCGCAAGCGCCTGCAGACGCACACCCAGGACCTGCAGGCGAAGCGCAACACCTTGTCCAAGCAGATCGGCATGCTCAAGGGCAAGGGAGAAGATGCCTCGGCGGTGATGGCGGAGGTGGCCGGACTGGGCGACGAACTCAAGGCTTCGGAAGCCGCGCTCGCCGAGCTGATGCCGCGCTTCGATACCTTCCTCGAACTGATCCCCAACCTGCCGCACGAGTCGGTGCCGCTGGGCAAGGACGAAACCGGCAATGCCGAAGTCCTGCGCTGGGGGACTCCGCGCGCGATCGCCAATCCGCGCGACCATGTCGATATCGGTACCGCTCTGGGCGGGCTGGACTTCGAAACGGGCGTCAAGATTTCCGGCGCACGTTTCACGGTCATGAAGGGTCAGGTCGCCCGCCTGCACCGGGCCCTGACCCAGTTCATGCTCGACCTGCATACCGGTGAGCACGGCTACACCGAGGTCTACACGCCCTACCTGGTCAACCCGGAGAGCATGTTCGGTACCGGCCAGCTGCCCAAGTTCGAGGAAGACCTGTTCGCCGTGCCGCGCAGCGACGGGAGCAAGCTCTACCTGATCCCCACCGCCGAAGTGCCGGTGACTAACGTCGTGCGCGGCGAGATCCTCGCCGCGGAGGCGCTGCCCTTGAAGTTTGTCGCCCACACCCCCTGTTTTCGCTCCGAGGCGGGCAGCTACGGCAAGGACACGCGCGGCATGATCCGCCAGCACCAGTTCGACAAGGTGGAACTGGTGCAGATGGTGCGCCCGGAGCAGTCCTGGGCAGCGCTGGAGGAACTTACCGGCCATGCAGAGTCCGTGTTGCGCAGGCTCGAGTTGCCCTACCGCAAAGTGGCGCTGTGCACGGGAGACATGGGGTTTTCTGCGGCGAAGACTTACGACCTCGAGGTTTGGCTGCCTGCACAGAACACCTACCGCGAGATTTCCTCTTGCTCGAACTTCGAGGCCTTCCAGGCGCGTCGCATGCAGGCGCGCTTCCGCAACGAGAAGAACAAGCCCGAACTGCTGCACACGCTCAACGGTTCGGGTCTGGCCGTGGGCCGCACGCTGGTGGCGATCCTGGAGAACTACCAGAACGAGGATGGCAGCGTCACGGTGCCGTCCGCGCTGCGGCCCTGGATGGGGGGCGCGGAGAAGATCAGCGCGACTTGAGGTTCGCCGCGTACGGCGAGACGTGGGGCGGTTCCAGCCTGCACAGCACGTCGTAGTAGCTGCGGATGTTTTCCACCATGATCACGGCTTCGCCGCCGCGCGCGCGGCCGCTCTTCAACCTCGCATAGATTTCCGGCCGCGCCAGTTGCGGCAGGACCTGCTTCATTTCGTACCAGAGGTCGGGATCGCGCTTCATCTTCTGCGCGATGGCGCGCGCCCCGCGAAAATGGCCCATGCCCAGGTTGTAGGCGGCCAGCGCCAGCCACAATCGGTCGGGGAAGCGCGCCGTCTCCGGAACCTGCTCGACCAGCTCGGCTAGGTAGCGTGCGCCGGCGCGAATGCTCTCGCTGCCGTCGAGGCGGTTCCTTACGCGCAGGTGGTCGGCCGTATCCTCGGTCAGCATCATCATGCCGCGCACGTTGGTCGGCGAGGTGGCCAGCGGATCCCATTTCGATTCCTGGTAGGCGAGTGCCGCCAACAGGCGCCAGTCGATCCCGGTCAGGTCCTGTGCTGCCTGAAACTGGCGCCGCCAAGGCGGCAGGCGGGTCTTGGCGTCGTCGATGTAGCGCGTAATGCCCTCGGCGTTGATGCGTTTGATGTGGCCGAAGTAGCGGTCGGTCAGGCGCACCAGCGTGCCGTCGGCGCGCGCGGCGGCAATGAAGGCGTCAGCCTTCTCGCGCAGCGCGCCCGCATCGCGGCTGCCGAAGGCCCATCCGAGCTCGATCCTGCCCGGTAGGGGCAGCAGCGCAAGCACGTCGGGATAGAAGTTGACGCCGACATCGAGATGCACGTCATGCACGGCGACGAGCTCGGCCTGGTGCGTCGAGACACGCTCGAGCAGATCCATCTCATTTACGCCGGCGACCTCGACGACCTTCGGCCGTGACTTCTCGTCGAGTCCGCGCAATGTGTCGGCAATCGGCGAGCCGGCGAGAACCTCGACAGTCTTGCCGGAGAGGTCGGCGAGCGTCTCCGGTCCGCGTACCTCGTTGTGGTCGACGATCCATTGGCGCATCGTACGTATGGGTGCGGAA
>ERZ724526.1966-NODE-1966-length-10228-cov-4.262656_pt1 | contig 10228 bp, 6 predicted proteins | sample MGYA00376059_ERZ724526 | MGnify/ENA primary metagenome ERZ724526 (study PRJEB28724, sample SAMN07190883) | activated sludge metagenome | isolation source: activated sludge of sewage treatment plant in Hong Hong | place: Hong Kong | collected 2016-03-17 ... | reverse complement strand
ATCAGCGCAACATCAGCCGCAGCATCAGCTGAAACAGCCTGCCGTACGGCGGCTTGAGCAAACCGACCCCGTTGATGCGCGACTGCATGAAAACCGGTTTCAGTTTGCTGAACGTATCGAAACCTTCCTTGCCGTGATAGTGGCCGATACCGGACGGCCCGACGCCACCGAACGGCAGATCGTGCTGCGCCACATGCAGGATCACATCGTTGATCGATACGCCGCCGGCAATCGTCTGGCGCATCATCTGCTCGATACGCTGTTTGTCGCGTTCGAAGTAATACAGCGCCAGTGGCCGCGGGCGGGCGTTAACGAAGGCAATAGCCTGATCCAGCGAACGATAGGTCAGCACCGGCAGGATCGGGCCGAAGATTTCATCCTGCATCAGCCGCGTCGCCTCGCCCGGATTGAATACCAGCGTCGGTGCCAGTTTGCCGCTGCCGTCCAGACTCTCACCGGGCGGGCTCAGCGGCACCACGTGCGCACCCTGCTCCGCTGCCTCGGCCAGATACCCCTGCAAACGCTGCAAATGCCGCTGATTGATGATTGCGGTGTAATCGCCATTGGCCGCCATGGTTGGATACAGCTTGGCGACAGACTCGCGCGCGGCAGCGAGGAACGCGTCGGCTTTGCCTTCCGGCAGCAGCACGTAATCCGGTGCCACGCAGGTCTGGCCGGCGTTCAGGCACTTGCCGTACAGAATGCTGGCAGCGGCTGCGTCAATCGGATAATCCGGGCCGATGATTGTCGGCGATTTGCCGCCCAATTCCAAAGTGACAGGTGTCAGGTTTTCGGCTGCGGCGCGCATCACGTGCCGGCCGACGCCGGTCGAGCCGGTAAACAGCAGATGATCCCACGCCAGGGTGGAGAATTTCGCCGCCACGTCGGCGCCACCGTTGATCACGCTGATGGTCTGCTCGTCGAAATACTCGCCGATCAGGCTGGCGAACAGTTCGCCGGTATGCGGCGTGAATTCCGACATTTTCACCACGGCGCGGTTGCCGGCCGCCAGTGCCGCGGTCAGCGGGCCGACAGAGAGAAATACCGGGTAATTCCACGGCACAATGATGCCAACCACGCCGAGCGGCTGTGGTATCACCCTGGCCCGCGCCGGCTGGAACCACAGAGCCACCGGCCGCGAGCGCGCCTTGCTCCAGCTTCGCAGATGCTTGCGCGTGTGGCGCAAACCTTCGACGCTGGCAAAGATTTCCAGCAAACGGGTTTCATGCTCCGAGCGATTACCGAAATCGGCACGAATTGCATCGGCGATGCGCTGCTGGTTATCCAGCAGCAGCTTTTCCAGTTGCAGCAGATTGTGCTTGCGCGTCGCCAGCGCGGGATAAGGAGCCTGAGCGTATGCGCTGCGCTGGCCTGCATAGGCTTGCTGCAGCCGCGCCAGCTGCGCCTCGCTACTGTGGGCAGGATAAATCACGTCCATGATGAGCTCCTGTTGGAATCAATATGACCAACGGTCATTTTGTCTTGCAAAAAAGACGCATCACTGGCCAAAGCCGATGCGCTTGGTAGTAGAATCGTCAACAGCATTATTACCCGAATAATTAGAGTCTGACATCTAATTTGCCACAAAAATTTCCGTCTGGCGCGGAAATCCGCGTCAGACCAGCCACACAGCGATCACCTGCATGCTTATCGACTTCTTTTACCAGCTCAAACAAGCCCGTATTCCTGTCAGTATCAAGGAATTCCTCACTCTGCTCGAAGCGCTCGACAAACGCGTGATCTCCGGCAGTCTGGATGATTTCTACTACCTGGCGCGCACTTGCCTGGTGAAGGACGAAAAGCATTTCGACAAATTCGACAAGGTATTCGGCAGCTATTTCAAGGGCATCGAATCGCTGGGCGAACTGTTGACCGCCGACATCCCGGACGACTGGCTGCGCAAGGAGTTCGAGCGCTTTCTCAGCGAAGACGACAAGAAGCAGCTGGAAGCGCTCGGCTGGGACAAGCTGATGGAAACCTTCAAGCAGCGCCTGAAAGAACAGAAAGAACGCCACGCCGGTGGCAACAAATGGATCGGTACCGGCGGCACCAGCCCGTTCGGAGCCAACGGCTACAACCCGGAAGGTATCCGCATCGGCCAGGAGCAATCTCGTCACCGCAAGGCGGTCAAAGTCTGGGATCAGCGCGAATTCAAGAATTTCGACGATCAGGTTCAGCTCGGCACGCGTAACATCAAGGTCGCGCTGCGCCGGTTGCGCCAGTTCGCCCGCGCTGGCGCCGAGGAAATCCTCGACCTGGACGGTACCATCAAGGCCACCGCCAACAATGCCGGCCACCTCGATCTGAAAATGGTGCCGGAGCTGCACAACAAGGTAAAAGTGCTGCTGTTTCTCGATGTCGGCGGTTCGATGGACGATCACATCCGTGTCTGCGAAGAACTGTTCTCGGCGGCCAAGACCGAATTCAAGCATCTGGAATATTTCTATTTCCACAACTGCGTCTACGAATCGGTATGGAAAGACAACAAGCGCCGCCATAACGAGCGCATGTCGACCTACGACGTACTCAATACCTACGGCGCCGACTACAAGCTGATTTTTGTCGGCGATGCAACCATGAGCCCGTACGAAATCGTCTATCCCAATGGCAGCGTCGAACACAACAATCCAGAGTCCGGCCAGGTCTGGCTACAACGGCTGCTGGATCAATACCAGAGCGCCATCTGGCTCAACCCGGTGGTAGAACAATATTGGGATTACACCGAATCGCTGCACTTGATCCGCCAGCAGATGCACGAGCGGATGTTCCCGCTGACGCTGGAAGGTATCGAGCGCGCTATCAAGCGACTGAATCTGCGCGGCTGAGTGCTGTACCGCTGGGAGCGGCAAAACGACAAAGGGCGTAGCCGATACCGGCTACGCCCTGTGCCAACGCGTTGAATTCAATGCATCTGTACGGCAAACTTTGCCGGTATGGTAATGATCTGCCTGAATGGTCTGAAACCAGGCATGGTCGATTCCCCGGTAAATTCGAGACGAATATCGCCCTGGTTCTTGTTGAGGAATTTCTTGATCGCATCCATGCCCACGCCGCGCCCCGATACCGTGGACACGACTTCAGCCGTCGATAAACCGGAACAAAAGATAAGTTCGGCTTTTTGCTCATCGGTCATGTTCTGCCCGGGAGAAACTACACCCTCGGCCAGTGCCTTTTGATAAATCCGCTCCAGCGCCAGCCCCTTGCCGTCGTCGATATAGGTAAATGTCAGATTGTCACCTGCCAGCGCAACATCCAGATTGATCTCACCTTGGGCAGGCTTGCCGGCCGACATCCGCTGTTCGGTAGATTCCAGCCCGTGATCGATGGAATTGCGGAAAACGTGCATGAATACATTGCGCAAAACCGGCACAATTTCGCTCTTGATACGGATCGATGCGTCGCTGATATTGACGGTTGGAGACTCCTTGCCCAGCTGCTTTGCGATCGAGGGAATGCTGTTAAGAATCCCTTTCAGCATTTCCTTGACCGGCTCCGAACGTACCTGATTGATCGAACTCTTGATTTCCAGCAACGAATTCTGCAGCACTGCAAGCTGCGTCAGCTCATTGATATCGTCCACTGCCTGGGCGATTTTTTCCAATGCAAGCTCAATACCCTCGCTATCGGAACCGCTGAATTTCGCCAGTTTTTCCTTGAACACCGATTCGTAGCGGGCTACGCAATCACGGGCAGCCTGCAATTGCTCCAACAGTAGCGCCTGGTCCCAATCTCCCCCCTCTTCCAGTTGCAACTGGCTATAAGTGCTTTCCGCCTCGTGAACGCGGTCAGTAATGTAGCTGAACCCATATGTCCTGGCGTTACCCTTGACCGTGTGCATATTGCGGAACAATGCAGCAATGACTTCGGAATCCTTTTGGCCATTGTTCTCAATCAATGCCTTATTCTCATCAAAGAATTCATAGGAGGCTTTGACAAACTCCTGCAATTTCTCGCGCGACACCGCCAGAATCTGGCCAATGATATCGAGCTCTTCTTTCTGCTTCTCGGTTTCGCGCTGCAATGCTTTAAGTTCTGTTACATCGCGCACCGTTACCATTATCTTGTCGATTACCCCATCGGCATCCAGCACCGAATTCCAGTCGAGCTCCATGATCTTGGAACGGCCATCGGCAAAGTATTTCGTATATTCCGAAGCCAGCAAATGCGAATTGAATTCAAACATCATGCCGTCTTCGCCAATCATTGAATCCAGCGCTGCCGACATCTGGCTCAGCATATCGCTACCGACATCGCTTTGGTCGAACAGGAAAGACAGCGCAGGGCGATTGGCAACATTGCCGGTTTCGAAAATCTGCTGCAGATATGCCGAATGCTCGGGGTGAATGACTTGCCCCGATAGAATGGTGAAAATCCCTTGCTGCATATTTTGCAGCATATTGTTTACATCGTTGGTTTTTTGCCGTAATTCGGCAGTACGCTCAAGTATCTTCTGCTCCAGCGTTCGATTATGTTCTTCAATGACTGCCAGCATCTGGATATTCTTGATAGTCACTACCACTGTGCGTGCAATAGTCAGAGCAAACCCTTCATCTTCCTCACTAAAAGAGACCTGCCCTACCGCGCCGACAAAATTCATTACGCCAAAAATTTCCTTATCGTCCATCATTGGCACGCACAGCAGAGCCTTTGGCACTTCACTTGCGGCGGGGCTGATATAATCGGTAACCTTGCTGGTATCGGGAAGGAATTGTATTTTTCCGGTTGCGGCGACTTTTCCGACAATTCCCTCATTCAGCTTGAAGCTTTTCGGGAAATGCTCGGCCATCGCATCCATTTTCGGGAAAAAAGCACTCAAGCTCAAAGAGCCATCTTTGCCCAACAAATAAATCGAGCCGCGCTCTACATTGGTTTGATTGCTCATCACCTCGATCGCAGTCTCCAGTGCCAGCGTCTGATCGTGTATGCCAGCCAGCTTTTCTCCGGTGCTATTCAGAATCGCCAGATCCGACAGTCTCTTGCGGATCGCATTGCGCATCTTGTCAAAACTGACAGCCAGGCTGCCTAGCTCATCATTTCTTCCTGTATGAATAACCTGGTCCAGATTCCCATCTGCCAGGTGGTCTGCACTGTCACGCAGCACATTAATAGGCTTCGACAAAACACGCTTACCCATTCCCCAGATAAAAGAAGAAATTACCGCCATGAAGGCAAGAGCAAAAACCGTGATCAGAATCGTGGTATTACGAATCGTAGCCCTGACCCTTTCCGGCGAGGAAATGATTTGCACCCTTGCGATGGGCTTGTTTTCCCTGCTAATAGTGGCAATTTTATTCAGATAGTGCTGGTCTTTCAAAAGCTGATTAAATTCAACCTTCTGAAATTCCTGCTTTTTCTTCTCCGCTGTAGTCGTTTCTTCCGTCGGGCTCAGAACACGAATCGCAACCATATCGGCGTCGAGCAGGATTGCGGTAAAAACGCTCTGCAGAGCAGCTTCATCATAATTCCAAACAGGTTCTTTCAAACTTACAGAAGCCAAATCTGCAAAATTCGACGTCTTGCTCTTCAAGTCCTTCATTGACGCTTCGTAATTGTAAAAGCCAATTACCACACTGAATGTCACAAGGCCAATTAAAATCCCGGCCAAGATAAAGGAGTTGAATACTGTGACAATACTCCGGCGCTTAGCAGTCAGATTCATATATAAATCTCCAAAATGGCAAAAAGCACCGAGAAATAAACATGGCAAATCAATCGGCCATTAAGGCCGCCATGCCCCGGTGCCATATCAGCCAAAGTTTCCACACATGCACATTTGTGCAAAGCAGACAAATTCCGGACAGATTATTTTTCGAAAATCAACAACACATTTATGCTGTTTTCCCAAGTAAAACGCGACCAGCAACGAAGAGACGGTGCCGGTCGCGCCCATTGCTCAGGTAGAGCCAGCTGTTAGCTTATCTATGGATTGACAGTAGTCAGTTTCTCCAGCGTTCCATCCTTGATCATTGCGTCCAAGCTATTCTGCAGCTTGGCGACATCAGCCTTGGGCATCTTTACGTTACAAGCCAAAGAGCCAAGCGATCTTCTGAATGCCAGAGCTTCTTTCGGTGCCCGCGCCTTGTTATTGGATTTCTGCACGAAATATTTCGCCGAAAGAACGTCGGTCGCCCAGATATCGATACGCTTGCTGAGCAATTTCTCCAGGTTCTGTTCCTGCGCGTTGGCTTCTTCAACGTTATAACCAAAAGACTTCAGGTACTCAGCGTCGCCACTGCCTCGCAGCGCACCGATTTTCAGCTTTTTGGCATCGACCAGTGCGACGAACTGCTCTTTTGATTCTGGGTGCACAAACAGGCCGGAAGTAGTAATGAAGATCGGGCTGATCCATGCGTAATCCGCTTCATTGCTCTGCGCGCGCTGTACCGGGAATACACAGGTCGTATCCCGGGCTTTTGCGTCAGCCATACCCCTGGCCAAAGGCGCGGCTTCCAGCTTGTATGGCATCTTCGCCTTTTCAAACAATTTGGCCATAATATTGACCGCCACCCCACCCGGCTTGCCATTTTCTGTCAAGGTAAATGGCGGGTTCTCGGCAAACTCCAGCAGGTAGGTTTTCTGCTCGGCATAACAAGCCGTGCTGATTATCAGACTACCAAGAATGCTTAATACTTTCTTCATAGCTCCATGTCTCCCCTTTAGGTTTTTCGTTGGCTAGCTTCGGAAATGGCGCACTGCCTTTTGCATACCAGGATGCAACAGGCTGCTTCGGATTCAACTTCGGCGCACAACGTTTCATACCACTTTTCTCGAGCTGCCCCATGATTTCATCTGCCTGCTCTGCCATATTGTCGAGCGCCTTCTGTACCGGCACCTCGCCACGAATCGCGGCACCGATATTCATCCACCAGATCGGCGCCAGATTGGCATAGTCAGGAACGTTATAACCTGTCGGCGTCCACAGCTTCCGCGCAGGGCTGCGATAGAATTCGACCAAGCCACCCAGTTTCGGCGCAGCGTCGGTCATTGCCTGCGACTTGAGATCGGATTCACGAATCGGCGTCAGCCCTAACAGAGTCTTTTTCAACGAAACCGACTTGGATACAGCAAACTGGGCGTACAACCAAGCCATCTTCATGTTTTCCGGGGGCGTGCCTTTTACCAAAGTCCACGAACCGGCGTCCTGATAGCCAAGTTTCATCCCCGGTTTCCAGTACGGACCGTGAGGCGACGGCGCAACGCGCCACTTCGGCGTACCATCGGCATTTACCACGGGAAGTCCCGGTTTGGTCATATCGGCGGTAAATGCCAGATACCAGAATATCTGCTGGGCGATCTGGCCTTTTGCCGGAACCGCACCGGCAGTACCGAAATCCATTTGCTTGGCTTCGGGCGGTGCATATTTATTCAGCCATTCAATGAACTTGTTCACCGAATAGGCCGCTGCCGCACCATTCATGTCGCCGCCACGTTCGACCGAAGCCCCTTTGGGAGTGCAACCTTCCATGCGGATCCCCCAGTCATCCACCGGATTGCCGAATGGAATGCCTTTATCGCCGGCACCAGCCATGGAAAACCATGAGTCAGAGAAACGCCATCCCAGCGATGGGTCTTTACGGCCATAATCCATATGGCCATATACTTTTTTACCATCCAGTTCTTTTACGTGAACGGTAAAAAACTCGGCAATATCTTCGTAGGCCGACCAGTTAACCGGGACATCCAGTTTATAGCCGTATATTTCCTTGAATTTCTTCTGCAGGTCAGGCCGGTCGAACCAGTCTTTTCTGTACCAATAGAGGTTTGCAAACTGTTGATCAGGTAGCTGATACAGCTTTCCATCCGGGCCGGTGGTAAAGCTTTTGCCAATAAAGTCGTTTATGTCCAATGTAGGCAAGGTAACCGACTTGCCTTCCCCTGTCATATAGTCGGTCAAATTTACTGCATTGGCGCGGCGCGAATGCCATCCGATCAGATCGCTATCGTTGACATATGCGTCGTAAAGGTGCATCCCGGTTCTGACTTGGGTCTCGATTTTCTTGACTACGTCATCTTCACCGGTCTGCTCATGTACGACATGAATACCGGTTAGTTCTGTGAATGCCTTTGCAATTACCTCGGATTCATATCGGTGCGTATTCAATGTTTCAGAAACGACAATGATATTCTTGCCTTTGAATGGCTTTGCTGCCTCGCGAAACCATTCAAGCTCTTTTTTCTGTGCGTCGCTCGAAAGCGTCGTCGGGCTGAACTCCTTTTGCAGTCTGGCGATAACATCGCCGGATGCATCAGCCGCCATAGCGAACGGGCTGAACGCCAGCAATATGGAACTCGACATGATCAGGTGAGATTTCTTCAGCCTGATGACTTTTCTGTTCATAGCCACAGTCTCCTTCTGTTGGTTTACATAACACAGCATTTTTTGTTTCACGTGGCGCCATTTAATCAACATAGACGAAAAACGAAAATTTGATAGCCGGCAAAAATTGGCAATTTTTTCGAAAACGCCGTTGTCATACAAACAAAAACACACCGCACACGGCCAGTGGCATGGCTTGCGGCAAATATGACAAGCCTGTGACGCCTCAGCCGGGAAATCGAGTGGAAATTTATAAAACATTATTTATATACATAATGTTAAGCAGAAAAACGGCACGAAACGGAAAATATTCGCCCTAGCTGGCCGACAGCGGAAAAACAGAGGCTGGCCACGCCTTGCCACCCGTGGCAATTTGAAATATCGGCAACTTCTCGCTACAACGTAAGCAGCGTGCCTCTAGGGAAAACGAAAAAAATGGTAAAAAGTCATGGATGTTGCCGCCTTGAGATGAAAGCCATGGCGCATATCCATTCTTATCGCACTGGCCCGAAACCATGCCGCTATCCCCTAGCAGGCGAGTCATGTTAATTCAACGGATTGGATGAGAGAGATGATGCCCGGCGGCGAGTATTGGGCTTAAAGGGGATTTAAAATTGCTCCCGCGAATTCCTGATAACTTTATAAGTAACCCGGAGGAATGTATGCGTTTGAAAAGAATTTCTGTATTTACAGTGGCTTCTCTTGCATCAATGACGGCAGCGGCAGCCAGCACGTTACCAATTGATTTCCACGGTTATTTGCGTTCCGGTACCGGAGCTGCAAATGAAGGGGGAAAACAGGCATGCTTCCAGTTGCAGGGCGCTGCATCCAAATATCGTCTTGGCAATGAATGCGAAACCTGGCTGGAAGTGGAACTGGGTGCCGAGGTGGCAAAAATCGACCATACGACTTTTGCCGTGCATACCATGCTGTCGTACAACGCACCGCAAAACACCGGTCAGGAAAACAATGTCGATTCGCTGCAACAGGCATGGGGTGAAGCAAAAAATCTCGGTGACGGCATATGGGCGACAGCCAGTGCCTGGGCTGGCAAGCGCTACTATAAACGCCAGGGGCCTCACCTGAATGACTATCGCTACTTGTCCGACGAAGGACAGGGTGGCGGTATTGAAAATATCGGCATCGGCCCCGGTAAATTGTCATATGCCTACATTCGCCAGATAGATCCGGCCAATGCGCTGATTTCGCAGACCAATCATGACCTGCGTTACGAGGGACTGCCAGTCAATCCAAACGGTAATCTGGATTTCGCGCTGATTTACGGCGCAAAGAACAATGCGGACAATGTAGCCACCGGTAACAAAAACGGCCTGTTACTGCATGTTCAGCACAATCAGAACAAGATTTTCGGTAATGAAGGCTACAACAAGCTGGTATTCCAGTATGGTGACAAGAATATCGATCTGAGCTATGGCTCGACCCCTGGTACCTATGACGGCAAGCAATGGCGCGTGATCGACAATTTCTTTATCGACATGGGCCACAATCTGCAGGCGGAGGGAGTGGTCAGCTATACCGATCGCGATAGTTCCAGCACATCGAAAAATGCCGGCACGCCGGATGGCGGCAAATGGATCTCGGCAGGCATTCGCCCGGTGTATTCATTTACCAAGATTTTCAGCCTTGCGGCAGAGGTGGGCTATGACCAGATCAAGCCAGAACAAGGCAAGAAAGTCAGCCTGACCAAATTCACCATCGCGCCGCAAATCAGCGCCGGAACTGGCTACTGGGCACGCCCGACCATTCGCGCATTTGCCACCTTTGCCGACTGGAGCGACAAGGGTGCCGTGCTGCCGAATGATCCGCGTTATGCCAATCAGACTAGCGGCTGGAGCTACGGTGTCCAGACCGAAGCATGGTGGTAAACAGCTTGGCTGCGTAATGGCTTGA
>ERZ724526.1965-NODE-1965-length-10228-cov-8.016023_pt1 | contig 10228 bp, 10 predicted proteins | sample MGYA00376059_ERZ724526 | MGnify/ENA primary metagenome ERZ724526 (study PRJEB28724, sample SAMN07190883) | activated sludge metagenome | isolation source: activated sludge of sewage treatment plant in Hong Hong | place: Hong Kong | collected 2016-03-17 ... | reverse complement strand
TAACTTTGCAGTTTCCATTCTACCACGGACGGGGCTTAACTTAACGGCATTGGGTATAGAACAAGATATATGGGATATTCAAGCGTCTGAACTTGAAGAGCAACATATACAGACATACACAAGTGCTATGTTCAAGTTCCCGAAGAACTATGGCTCAATGAAGGGTCTGGAAGATGCAAAGCAAGCATTAAATGCCGGGCTTCCAACTCAGAGTAGGGAAAACGCATTTAAGAAGATGCGTATGGTAAAGACTTTCCTTACTTGGTCGTACAAGCGTAAGAAGTTGTCAGAGCAACTTGATATATTGTTGCCGACTGAAAAGAAAGATAAGAAGCGTGACAAGTCTAAAGATGGATACCAACCTTGGACGGATTCCGAGCTAAAACAGATTTTTGAGCGTGAGAACTATCCGGCAGAGGGTTTCAAGTTCTGGACGCCGCTAATTGCTCTATATACGGGCGCTCGGGCGAACGAGATAGCACAGCTTCTGGTGTCAGATATAAAACAGGTCAGCGGTATCCAATGTATTAGTATCATGGACTTAGATGATGATGTGGATGATGATGAACCTGTAGCGACTCCAGATGATAAGCCAATTAAGTCATTGAAAACGGCTGCTAGTCGTAGATTGGTTCCAATTCATCCGAAATTGATTGAGGTTGGATTTTTGAAGTTTGTAGAGCATCAGAAAGAACAAGGCGAAAAGCGTTTGTTCCCTGAATTGAATTATTCGGATGTTGGTGGATACGGTCGCAATGTATCTAGAAATTTTGCAGAAGTAACCAAACGACTCGGTATATGGGTTGAGCGTAAGAAGGTATTCCATAGCTTCCGAAGCACATTTAACGGGCGTTTAATGAAGCTTGGAACATCGCAAGAGTTGCGGGAGTTTTTACTTGGTCATGCAAATGACTCTATGAATGTCCAAGCATACGGTAAGCAAATTGAAGACCGTCCTTATATTCAACTATATGAAGAGGTCAAAAAAGTTGATTTCGGATTGACTCATAAGGCTTGGGAGCCTGCTTTGAAGTTGCCCAGTCTTTAACGATTGACTAGCCAGTGTTACACATAGATTGTTCCACTGGCTAGTGATATTAACTATTAAAATCTAGGTCGTCTTCTACTACGGGTAGCGGCACTTGAGCTATAACGGTTGGCGTTGGGTTCATATATTGATGTATCTTTGCTTTGAACTCGTTTATTTCAAAATTACATTTTGAAGTCTGAGTAGATACAAGCTTGTCTTGTTCTTTTTCTGTAGATGCTTCTTGTAATTTATTTGCTAGATTAATGGCGTGTTTGCGTTTAATTAGTTCCACATTGGATTTAATTGTTTCATCACACATACGCAAAGCCATCCGTTTGACACTGCCGGGGCGTGTTGATTCGCTACGGGCTGCACGCAATATAAAGGCCAGTCCTGCGCGTTCATTGGTTGGCGCTGTAGCTACCATATGATGTACTTGTGGGTACTCGATACGCTGCGGTTTATCTTCTTCTACACCGAGTTCTGTAGGCTTCTGCCACTCGCTAGGGCAGGGTATGCCTAGTTTTGTAGCTAATTGGCCTACATTCCATTTATCACGCCCTTGAATAGCCTTAGCGGCCCTAATCCAATCATTACCGGCTAGAGTGTCACCGCGCTTACTTTGGTCTAGTAGCTGGAATAGGGTTTTTAAGTCGCTCTTGCTTTCGGTCTTTGTGTCGTATGCGGCTACCTCTGCGGCAATCTCTTTTGCAATGTATCTTGCATCAAACTCGCCATTCTTGCGCAAATCAACACCGTGGCTATTGCACTTTAAGCCAAATTTCTTTAATGCTGTTTTCCACTTCTTTAATGCAATCTCTAGAAATCCATCTATATCAGTACCGGGTGTATATGTAAAAAGGTCGTGCATATGGATGTGTAGGCCGTTAGAACCAACTGGTGATTCCATTGTGCGGATACGGCCAAGGCTTCCAAGTGCATTAAGGTTGTGCTTTATTGAACTTCTGAACTCTGACAATGCTAAGTAGAAGTTTTTCACAAATACAGACCAATCAATATCTCGTTTGTGATGTGCTGTAAGCGTTAGAAGCGCAATGTGTATGTTGCGTCTATTAATCTCTGGCAAGAATACTTGAGTAATCCAATCACGCATATGAGCAGCTTTTACGCCGGAGCAATGAGCGCATAGGTGAGCATTTCCACAATGGGCTACATCGCACATCTTGGCTACTGTCTTGCCGTCCTTCTTATTGACTTCAATATACGCTGTGTCTGGGTTGCTGCTATTATGAGCTTTTGCGCGTCTGCATAGCTTTAAGCCATCTCCTAAGATATTCTCTTTGGTTGCTCTGTAGTGTTTATTTAGTAGTCTTGCGGCTTGATGCTGTCTTATTGCTGTTCTGTAGTTCATTGTAATGTTCCTCTTGTTCAGTTGCAAAACTGAGGAACTTTATCTATTTAATCTACCTTGCTATACTTGACTAATTTTAACTAATGTGTAAAATAGTTTTAGAAAGAGATTGATGTGTTGTTCCCATATCAGTCTTGGGTAATTCAAATTGGCGTTTGAATTACTCCAATTACATTACTATATGGAATTAATATAGTCAACAGAACCGGGGTTAAATACTCCGGTTTTTTTACGCCTTAATTTTTTTGTAATTCTATCTATTTATGAATTATATAAGTGTTTATAGATGATTTTATTTTTTTTGGAAATCTAGGAAACCGTTGCGGCTGCTACCTGTGAGTTGTGTTTTTCCCTCTCGTTTTTCCCGCTAATACAATTATTACCTAGGGCTGACGCCCCCCAGAGGGTCCCCCCGTATGTATTAGACACTTTTATGATTCTGGATGATGCGATGTTGTGTAATTAAATTGCTTTCTGATTGACTGCGATACATAAAAGCAATATAGTTAATTTACATATTCAGGTTCTTATCGTGCGGTACTTTAAATGCGTGAATATGTCCGGGTGCAGGGTAGGGGTGTTAGTGAAATAACATCCCTATTTCTTTGTTAGATGCTTGGGCCGTCATTAGATAGAACCTTGCTTTCTTCTCGTCGGCGCTCCATTTGTGCGAAGGCATCGTTTAATCTCTTGCTCCAACTTTCCTCAATGTGTTCTTGAACTTGTTTGATATCAGATTCATCACCATTAAACAGACTATCTATTACCTTTTTTGCGCCTGATAGATTTGTCGCCACTCGTCCGTAATCTGTTTGGCTGTCTGTTTGGTGTCTAGGTTGATTACTGGTTTGACTTCCTGCGCTACCATCTGGGCTACTTCCTTCCTGTAGTAATACATTGGCCCCAGAATCAATGTGATGGTTAATAGAGTGCTCGTCATCCAACCCAGAAACCCTACTGTTGCCACTTGTTTCTCTACCTCCACGACCTTTACGCCCTGGTCTACCATCTTGTTGTAGCCCGTTACCATTGTTCCAACTGTCTTGTTGAGTTTGTCCAATGACTGGCTCATTTCTTCTAGGTTGGTCGTCATTAATGCCTGTTGTTGTTTTAGGTCTGCTTGGGCCTTGGCTAGGTTCGTAACTCGTTCCTGGGTATTGTTGTTCAGGTTGTAGATTGGTTCCAAGTTTTGCGGCTTCTGTTGCTGCATTAAGGTTGTCAGCGATAATAGTAATTCGCTGATTTGTTCTAGATGCTGCAATGTCTGGTCTGTCTGTACTTGCTGTAGCTTTGAGTTCTGCAAGTTTTGTAAAGTCTCTTTCGTGCTCATAATTCAAATCCTTTGCTAATTTAGTCCATTTGTATTTATTTCCCAAGTCTGATGCTTTTATAAAAATGTCCATTCCGTCAATGGAAAAGGACAAGCCATTAACCTTTGTCGTACCCATATTAGGCTTAATAGTTAGACCTACCTGTTCGGATAGTTCTAGGAATTTATCAAACTGTTTATCACAATTTGAATAAGCATAATCAAGGCGTCCAGCTAGGTCTAAACTTGGTGCAATTTCACCTTTGTTGGCTAGATGCACTACTGCATTACTAGGTCGTTTAATCTGGGCTTGTCGGTGTTCGCCTTCGTGTTCAAATGCTTTACGATGACTTACACGCTCTAACCCATATTTGATTTCTAGCTTTTCGTTTGTGATTTCCCATTGTCTATAATCACGAACTTTGACCTTTTCGCCCTGGTCGTTTGTCATTGTTGAGCCGTCCCAAATCTTGCCCTGGCTATCAACAATACCAACAACAAAGTGCACGTGTAGATGGTCTTTATCTCCGTGCAATGATAGGAACATAGGGCGGTCATACCCCATTGTTTCGCCTAGATTCTCACGAGCAATTTGAATAGCTCGTTTTCTATCTAGATACCTAACGCCGTGTTGTGTAGTGGTGTAAAGCTTATCGGTATCGTTAATACTGAAAGCAATAACACCTGCCAACGCTGGGCTAGCTGGTTGCTTTTTACCGGCTCGTTTTTCATCGTTCCATTGCATAATCTGGTCGGTGATTTCGTGAGAGGTGCGGTTTCTCTCAACATCTAGACCAATATCAATGTAATCAGATTCAAGCTCTAATGTTCTTTCACCGAACACATAGTCTTTGTGATTTTGTTCTTCTTCTGGTGCAATCGTGTATCTAACATAACGCTGAATGTCGCCCGAAGATTTAACTCGGCGTACATTCGTTATCATAGTTTTTCCTTAATCAAGGCTAGTTGCTCTTTTAGTTCTTTCAACCTAGCACCCAGACCACTTAATTGCATACCGGATTCTGTAGCAATGTTTGCTGCCTTTGCTAATTGATTAATGTTATTTCCGATTGCGGAAAGTTCTCGCAATACATCATCCGTCACTTTTGGATTGGGTTTTCTAATTTCGGCTTTATCTAAAATTGCTCGTACAAGTTCACTTTTTCCCAACTGGGTTTCTTCTTCTAGTTCTTTGAACTTTGCCATAGTGTTTTGATTTAATCTAACACTGACTACATGGCTCTTGTTTTTCTGGTAATAATTAGCGTTCTGTTCTTTTCTTGTTAATTGTGTAGTCATATCTGGTCTCCGTTTTATTTTAGTTTTAAGTATGCGAAGCATCAGGGGGACCCGGTAGAGGCTTGCCGAAACTGGGGGCGCTAGGGACTGACGAAATGAGCGCAGCGATTGTAGTCAGTTCCTATTGGTGCCTATCTCGTATAAATAGATAAAAACCAATTTCGTAACATCCATAGGTTAAACATAAATGCTTTAACATGCTATATGAATTTAATATAGCAAAATGTAGTCAGTAATTCAACAAATTAGCGAAATATATTTAACCTAACCTAACCTAATGTTTATTGTTGGGGTAAGAGATAGCTAAGCGGTATGTATGTATTGGGCGCTTAGGTTGGCTAGTGTAATTAAGCTTTATGTAGTGCGGATTATTGAACTGACTACACCTAGAAAGGCACACTAGCCAGAGGTTTAATATATGTTGGGTTCGTGTTTGGCTTGCTTGCAAACAAACACGAACCAGACAAGTGCAGCGCGTCAGTTGTCTATCTTGCACCATGCATATATCAGGTGTAGAGTTGCAGTGCTAATGGTTTATTGTTGCATTAATCGGAGCGTTCAAATGAGTGACAAAGCTAATGATGTTGTTGAAGTAGATGGTATTGATGCCATTGATGATGAAATCAAGGAACTGCAAAAGAAGAGGCAGGTTCTTGTTGATGCAAAGCGCGCAAGTGCTCTAGAAACAGCATTGAAGCTTGTCCGTAAGTTCGGTCTTACTGCTCAGGAATTAGAGCTTGTAGCCCCTGCCAAATCTTCCAGCGCACCAAGTAAGACTAAACTACCGGCTAAGTATCGGAACCCGAATAATTCCGCCGAGACCTGGCACGGTGGTAAAGGTCCAAAGCCCAAATGGGTTGCTGCATTCCTCGACGCCGGTGGGAAGCTTGAAGATTGCTTGAATAAGTAATTACATTGTTCAGTGAGCGGGTAGCTCAAGGCAAAAAAAAGCCCCATTCCATTAAGGTTTGGGGCTTCTTGTTTGAGTTACGCTGAATTATTGCTTAACCCACCCATCCGCTTCAAGTTTGTAGGTATATGCAACCTTCTTTGTTGGGTTGTGTTGCTGGTCTTTGGGGCCGTAGCTAACACCTTCAATGAAAACCTTTCCATCTTTTCCGGAGAACTTCGTTGCACGGACTAATTCATTTGTAGGGGTCTTGTAGTCGTGCAGTACGATAGGCCTGTTGCCTCCATGAATCTCAACCACGGTAAAGTTTGGAACAATCGTACCATTTCCACCCATGCACCCCATGTCTCCATCCCAATAAACTACATATTGGTCACCCCAGTCAGTTGAAGCGGGGTCGCCGGATACTTTTACGGCTTTATATTTTGTCTCTTCTAGCTGGCATGCAACAATATTGCTATATGCTTTGACTAATTTTGCTGCGTCAGCCTCATTAAATGCTGATGCGCTTGCGGAAAATCCAATTAATGCAGATATAGCTAAGAGCTTTTTCATAAAATTATCCTTAGTAGTTGTTTATGTAAATTACAGCCATTCACCTTGCTTGTTGATGAAGCCCCATTTTCCATTAAATTTAACAGCGGCTCTATCATTCTTGAACTCTTGTGCATCTTCAAATTTGGCGGGAATTACCATTTGATTATTCTGATTGATGAACCCCCATTTGCCATTGTTCGCTTGAACTGGTGCTAATCCATTACTGAACGACTTCACATTCTGGTACTGAGGTCCTCTGGGGGTTCCGCATGCTGACAGCGTCACCATACAGATTGAAAGTACAGCTATTGCAATTTTTCTTGGCATTGTTTATTCATCCAGTGGTTGAGGCGAACAATGTGCGGCCTAGCATCTTTGGGCTTGGGCCACGCTCCCATCTGGCATTATGACCGATGGCTTCTAGGGTGTGAACCTCTGGTCAGCTTGCTGGCAGGTTGTTCGGAGTTGCTATAGAATGCTGTTCATACCTACAGTGGTGTGCCGAAAAGTGTGCCAAAGTGGTGCGCCAAAGTTGGTGTTTTATAGTGCTATCGAACCTGTAGGACTCTGAAAATTAAGGGTTTTTCCGGGTTATGGTAGAGACGGCCTGAATCCCTCCGTCTCCGCCAAGTGACCAGACCAGTAAAGACGCCTCTCTTGAGGCGTTTTTGCTTTCTACCCCCGAACGTACCTACGAGTTTCCAGACAATTCAGCGTTCGAGCGGGTCGGGACGAAGGGCAACTTCCCTGGGAGGCGCTTGAGAGCGACGGCAGTCGTGCCGGCTGGGTGTGTTCGGCATCCGCCTTCCAGGCTTCAAGGCCTTGAAAGCACTGCGGGCGACCGCAATTTCTGATAGCTTTAGGCCTGCCGAATACGGGGTTCGCTCATGCAATTCAAGGACTATTACCAGACGCTGGGCGTGGCTCGCGACGCCACCGCCGAGGAAATCAAGAAGGCGTTCCGCAAGCTTGCACGCAAGTATCATCCGGACGTCTCGAAGGAGCCAGACGCGGAAGCGCGCATGAAGGAGGTGAACGAGGCCTATACGGTTCTTGCGGACCCGGAAAAGCGCGCCGCCTACGAGCAGTTGGGCAAGAGTTACACCCCCGGTCAGGATTTTCGTCCGCCACCGGACTGGGATGCCGGATTCGAGTTTTCCGGCCGTGCTTATTCCCCGCAAGAGGCGGCGGAATTCTCGGATTTTTTCGCGGAGCTGTTCGGGCGCATGGGGCGGGGCGGGGGCTTTCGAGCCGGTGGCCACGACGCGCACTTTCGGGCGCGCGGCGAAGATCATCATGCCAAGGTGCTGCTCGATCTGGAGGATGCCTTCACCGGGGCCATGCGCCAGATCACCCTGCGCGCACCCGGACTCGACGCCCAGGGCCTGGTGCAACTGCGGACGCGTACCCTCAATGTGAAAATACCGCGCGGCGTCCGCGCCGGCCAGATCATTCGACTCGCCGGGCAGGGCGCACCGGGCCTGGGGGGTGCGCCGGCCGGCGATCTGTTGCTGGAAGTGCACTTCCGGCCGCATTTGCGCCTGTCCGCCGAGGGGCGCGATCTGCACCTGAGCCTGCCGGTGGCGCCTTGGGAAGCAGCGCTCGGCGCCGTCGTGCCGGTCGATCTGCCGGAGGGGACGTTGAAGGTGCGCATCCCGGAGGGCGCGCAAAGCGGCAGGCAGTTGCGCGTGCGTGGCAAGGGCATTCCCGGTGAGCCACCGGGCGACCTGCTCCTCGATATTCAGGTAGTCCTGCCCCCGGCCGACACGCCACGCGCGCGGGCTCTTTATGAAACCCTGGCGAAGGAACTTGCCTTCGATCCGCGCGGGAGGACTTGAGCAATGCAGGACAATGAAGTCTTCGACGGCATCTTGATGGAGGATTCCTGGCTGACCCTGGAGCAGGTGGCTTCGGCCTGCGCGGTGGAGCCGCAGTGGCTCCTCCGGCATATCGGGGCAGAGCTCTTTCCGCATGCCGAGTGTGTGGCTGGCGTCTGGCGCTTCTCCAGTGCGGAGTTGGCGCGCGCACGGCGCATGCGGCAGGTCGAGCGGGACTTCGATGCGGTGCCGGAACTCGCGGCGCTGGTGGCCGACATGCTCGATGAACTGGATCGTCTGCGCGAACGTCTCACGTGCCTGGAACACGGCCGATGAGACGGCAGGTGGACGAACTGCCTGCCAATATCCGCGCCCTCCCGAAGGACCCCACCGATGCGGTATCGAACGGCCAGACCCGGCATTCCGCCGGGTGCGCACTCCGGTTGCTGGCGTGATGGAAATGGTCGAGCAAACCGCCGCCGGGCTCGGCGACGAGTTCTTCATGCGCGAGGCGATTTCACTGGCGCGCGCGGCGGAATGCCTGGGCGAGGTGCCGGTGGGCGCCGTCGTCGTCAGGGCCGGAAGAATCATCGGACGCGGTTTCAACAGTCCGATCGGCGAAAGCGACCCGACCGCGCACGCCGAGATCGCCGCGCTGCGCGATGCGGCGCGCACGCTCGGGAATTACCGCCTGCCAGGATGCGAACTGTTCGTGACGCTGGAACCTTGTGCGATGTGTGCCGGGGCGATTCTGCATTCGCGGATTGCGCGCGTGGTCTATGGCGCCCGCGACCCGAAGACCGGAGTCCACGGCAGCGTCGTCGATCTCTTCGGCGTCGAGCGCCTCAATCATCATACCGCCGTGCTCGGCGGCGTTCTGGCCGATGAATGCAGCGGCGTCATTTCCGCCTTCTTTGCCGAGCGGCGCCGGAAGATGCAATGAAGGTCGATATTTCGGTTGCCCGCCAGCTGCTCACCCTGTTCGACGATGCCGGGCGCGTTCTGCGCGAGTACCGCATCTCGACCGGCAAGGCCGGGGTCGGCGAGTTGTCGGGCAGCTTCCAGACCCCGCGCGGTCGACACCTGATCCGGGCGAAAATCGGCGTCGGCGCAAAGGAGAACACGATATTCGTTGGCCGCCGGCCCACCGGCGAGGTGTGGTCTCCGGAGTTCGCGCAGCGGCATCCCGGGCGTGACTGGGTCCTGACGCGCATCCTGTGGCTATCCGGTTGCGAGCCGGGCCGCAACCGGCTGGGCTGTGTCGATACGATGCGCCGATACATCTATATCCACGGGGCGCCGGAACCTGCCGACATGGGTACGCCGGCGTCGCATGGCTGCATCCGCATGCGCAATGCCGACATCGTCGAACTCTTCGATCTGGTGCCGGCCTACACGCCGGTCGATATCCGCGAAGACTGAAGCGGCTGGCCGTTGGGCCCGAAGCTGCGTTCCTCGAAGGTGATCGTACCGTCGGCGGCCAGCATCATCACCGTCGAGGCACGTGTTCCATAGGGCTCGGAACGCACAAAGATCGCCGACAGTCGCCGTTCCCATTCGAGCGGAATTCCGGTATCCGGCAACTCGGCGTCGGGAACGATTTCGTCGTCGGCCAGGATCGCGAACAGCGGCGCCGGGTCCGGCAAGCTGGCCAGCGCCCTGGCGAAGCCCTGGCGGGCGGTCAGCAGTTTCGGCCATGGACTGTCGAGCAGATGATTCGAGAGCCCGTAGACGCCAGGCCCCAGTTCCCGCGACTTCGCGCTGCGATTACTGCAATACCAGAGTGACTCGCCATCAGCGACCAGCAGGTTGAAGCCCGAGTATCCGGCCTGGTCGATTTCGCCGACATAGTCCGCCGCACGCTGTCGTCCAGCAAGGAAATCCCGCGTCAATCCGCCCCTTGAATGGAGACCCTTGGCCGCAGCGGCTTCGCGAACGTTGGTGACCGCCGCGA
>ERZ724526.1957-NODE-1957-length-10244-cov-11.088625_pt1 | contig 10244 bp, 7 predicted proteins | sample MGYA00376059_ERZ724526 | MGnify/ENA primary metagenome ERZ724526 (study PRJEB28724, sample SAMN07190883) | activated sludge metagenome | isolation source: activated sludge of sewage treatment plant in Hong Hong | place: Hong Kong | collected 2016-03-17 ... | reverse complement strand
ATTTACAATAAAATGCCTTCATTTGCCACCACTGTTGGGTACATGGGCAGGTGGCAAATCCTTGGCAACACTCCTTTAATCATTGCCGACAGTGCGCACAATGAAGGAGGGTTAAAATATGTTTTCCAAAAAATTAAAGAAATTAATTTCGATCGATTGCACATCGTCACTGGCATGGTCAATGAAAAAAAGTCGACGTTGGTTTTACCTTTATACCCTAAAGAGGCAGCTTATTATTTTGCAAAAGCAAACATACCAAGAGGAAAACCAGCAAGTCTACTTCAGGAAGAAGCTAAGGCATTTGGGTTGATTGGCAAAACATATTCCAGTACCGCCAAAGCGTACGCTGCAGCCAGGGCTAAAGCCGGCAAAAACGATCTCATACTTATAACGGGCAGTATATTTACCATAGCAGAAATACTTCCCAATCCAAAGGGATAGCCTACAATTGATTTCAGTATTTAGAACGACTTACTTTATTACTTTCCAAAATTTTGATGTAATTGGCTCTCTCATAAGCAGCTTTATCTTCAATGTTGTAGTGATTCATGATTCCTCTGAAAGTATCCACAGATTGGAAGCCCATTTCCTGCATCCAAGCCTGCAATTCAAGGTTCATCGTTTTGAGGTAGGATATTCCTTTTTTGTACAAGGCAGAAGCTGTCATGGTAACATTGGCACCAGCAAGCAAATATTTGATCACTTCTGCCGCACTTTGCACACCTGTGGTAGCCGCAAGAGACGATTTGATCTGACCTGACAGCAATGCGATCCAAAGCAATGGCAATCTTATTTCAGCAGCTTCGCTATAATGCAGGTTGTGCATAATTTTCATAGAATGGATATCAATATCCGGTTGGTAAAAACGATTGAATAACACAAGACCATTGGCTCCGGCAAAAGACAGATCAGCAGCCATTTTTCCCATATTACTGAAATAAGGATTTAGTTTAACTGCAATGGGTATGTGAACAGCGGATCTGACCCATTCAACGATTTCAACATATCTTTTTTCCACTTCATATCCGTGCAGTGTTATATCACCAGGAATGTAAAAAACATTGATCTCCAAAGCATCGGCTCCCGCCTGCTCCATTTGTTTGGAAAAATCTATCCATCCTTCGGGTGTTATGCCATTGAGGCTGGCAATGATGGGAATGTCAACCCGCTCTTTGGCCTGCCTTATTAACTCCAGGTAGGATTGTGTAGCTATGTGGTATTCATCTAAATCAGGGAAAAAATCATTGGCTTCTGCAAAGACCTGAGAGGTTGCTCTTGCGATGGCATCAAATTTGGCTTCTTCCTGTCTGATTTGTTCTTCGAAAACAGAAAACATAACAACGGCACCAGCCCCATTATCTTCCATTTGCAAGATGTTATCCAACTTTTCAGATAAGGTTGAAGCAGAAACCACTATGGGTGATTTGAGTTTTAATCCGAGGTAATTTGACTGTAAATTCATAATTATTAAAATACAGGTTGAAAAGTATCGGCTGAAGCAACAGCCATTGATTCATAAGTTTTCCATCTTAGGTCCACAATTTCCTGAGCGAGATTTAGCAGCTTTTCCGCATCATCAGGGTTGGTCAAACTCAAAACTTTGTACCTTAATTCCTGATAAGCATAGTCCTTGAGAGAGATGGTAGGTCTGGGAGAATCCAGCACAAAAGGATTTTTATCCAATTTTCTCAATTCTGGATTATACCTGATCAGAGGCCAATAAGCACTGTGAACTGCTTTGGCTTGTTGTTCGAGTCCCTGACTCATATCAATGCCATGAGCAATACAATGTGAATAGGCTAAAATGAGAGAAGGACCAGGATAAGCTTCCGCTTCACGCATGGCTAATAAAGTTTGTTGTGGATTGGCTCCCATGGCTACCTGAGCAACATAAACATTGCCATAAGAAATAGCCTGTAATGCAAGATCTTTCTTGCCTACCCTCTTGCCAGCAGCCGCAAATTTGGCTGTAGCTGCTGTTGGCGTAGCTTTGGAACTCTGGCCACCCGTATTGGAATACACTTCTGTGTCGAGGACCAGAATGTTGATGTTTTTACCACTGGCAAGCGCATGATCGAGACCACCGGCACCGATATCATAAGCCCATCCGTCGCCCCCGATTAACCATACACATCTCTTTATCAGGTGATCAGCGAGTGAATGCATTTTTGCTGCGTCTTTATGGCTTGATTCTTCCAATAATTCCTTGAGGCGAAATACCCTACGCCTTTGCGCTTCAATTTCCGATTCGCTTTCCTGACTGGCATCTATAATGGTAGCAACGAAATCAGACCCCAGTTCATCTGTCATTGAAAGTAATAAGCTAACGGCATGTTGGTGTTGAACATCCGCAGATATTCTCATGCCCAAGCCAAATTCAGCATTGTCTTCAAAAAGTGAATTGGACCAAGCAGGTCCCTGGCCTTTTGCATTGACAGACCATGGGGTTGTAGGCAGATTGCCACCATAAATGGAAGAACAACCAGTGGCATTGGCAACCATCAACCGATCACCAAACAATTGAGTTAGCAATTTGATATAAGGAGTTTCGCCACAGCCCGCACATGCGCCGGAAAATTCAAACATGGGTTCCAAAAATTGAGCGCCGTGTACCAGTGAAAAATTGATGTCAGATTTTTCATTCCATGGAATTCTTTCGAAGAAGTCAATATTTTGGTTTTGACTGGCAATGTCCGCAGGTATTGGGGCTAAGTTGATGGCTTTTTGACTGCGGTCAGTTGGATCTGTTACAGGACAAACTTCATGACACAGATTGCATCCTGTGCAGTCTTCCAAATATACTTGTAATGTGTATTTAGTTTCCGGAAATCCTTTGGCGTTGATGGGCGCAGATTGAAAACCTTCAGGTGCATTGTCAAGCGTAGATTTGTGGTAAAACTTTGAGCGAATTACAGCGTGAGGGCATACAAAGCTACAATTGCCGCATTGAATACAAAGTTGAGGATTCCAAAGAGCCACCTGATCGGAAATTCTTCTTTTTTCCCATTTGGTTGTACCAGATGGGTATGTACCATCTACCGGCAGGGCACTCACAGGAAGTTCATCACCTTTGCCTTCCATCATTTTCAATAGGACATCAAAAACAAAGCGAGGTGCTTTGGACCATTGATTTTGACCAGGCTCCAAGGTTGCTTCTGCAAATTGATTTTTTGTACCTACTTCAAACAAATTTTCAAGTGTGCTGTCAACTGCCTGGAAATTTTTCTCGATAACCGCCCTACCTTTTTTGAAGTAAGTTTTTTCGATGGCCTTTTTGATTTGATAAATAGCTTCTTCTTTTGGCAGGACACCAGAGATGGCGAAAAAACAAGTTTGCATAATCGTATTGATTCTTCCAGCCATGCCTGTTAATTGTGCCACCTTATTCGCATCGATGACAAAAAATCTCATTTTGAGATCGACTATTTTTTTCTGCACATTGAAGGGAAGAAAATCCCAAACCTGATCTATTGAGTGAGCGGAGTTGAGCAAAAAAACGGCACCTTCACCTGCGTTGGCCAAGACATCCACTTTTTCTAAAAAACTAAACTGATGGCAAGCTATAAAATTGGCTGATCTAATCAGATAAGGTGCTTTAATGGCTTCAGGTCCGAAACGCAGGTGAGACACAGTCCTGGCTCCAGATTTTTTGGAATCATAGACAAAATACCCTTGGGCACCCAAAGGCGTGTTTTCGCCAATAATTTTTATACTATTTTTATTGGCACCTACCGTTCCATCGGCTCCCAGCCCATAAAACATGGCTTGTGTCCAGTTTTCATTATCTGTGTGGTAGGAAATGTCATAGGAAAGACTGGTATGGTTGACATCATCCTGGATGCCTACTGTAAAAGGATGTACCGGCTGCTCTTTGGTCAAATTATCAAAAACAGCTTTGACCATCGCGGGAGTGAATTCTTTTGATGACAGACCATAACGGCCACCAATGACCTTGGGCATAATGCTGATTTCTCCAGCAGTATTAGCCTTTACAAGTGCTGCAATTACGTCTGTAAACAATGGTTCTCCTACGGCTCCCGGTTCTTTAGTCCGATCCAAAACAGCAATGGATTGGGTAGTATCCGGAAGTACCTCCAGAAGATAATCCAGAGAAAATGGTCTGTACAGGCGAACAAGGACAACCCCAATTTTTTCTCCCTTTCGGTTGAGATCAGAAACTACAACCTGAACCGTTTCATAGCCTGAACCCATGATGATTACGATGCGCTCTGCTTCTGCATGTCCATAATATTCAAAAGGACGATAGTGTCTGCCAGTTAGGGAAGCAAATTTTTCCATTACGGAGGCGACTTCATCAGGACAAGCTGTATAAAAAGGGCCGGAAGCTTCCCTGCCCTGAAAATAAACATCCGGATTTTGAGCTGTTCCCCGTACAAAAGGTTTGTTGGGATTGAGGGCCCTATTTCGATGGGCAATGACCTTATCTTCCGGAATCATGCCGCGTATAATATCATCGGGAATAAGGTCAATTTTGTTGACCTCATGAGAAGTACGGAAGCCATCAAAAAAATGAATAAAAGGTAATCTGGCATTTAGTGTAGCTACCTGGGCAATTAATGCCATATCGTGTGCTTCCTGAACACTCACAGAAGACAACATGGCAAAACCTGTTGATCTCGCTGCCATCACATCCTGATGGTCGCCAAAGATAGAAAGAGCCTGAGCGGCGAGGGAACGTGCCGCCACATGTATCACAGCTGATGTAAGTTCTCCGGCAATTTTGTACATATTGGGCAGCATGAGCATTAGTCCCTGAGAGGCAGTGAAAGTGGTAGTCAACGCCCCACCCTGTAATGAACCGTGGACTGTACCGGCTGCACCTCCTTCACTTTGCATTTCAATGATTTCAGGAATGTTGCCCCAAATATTTTTCACTCCTTTTGCGGCCCATTCATCTGCAAGTTCCGCCATGGTGCTAGATGGGGTAATTGGATAAATAGCACATACTTCATTGACCCTGTATGCGATGTAGGCACATGCTTCGTTGCCATCCAAAGTAGCTACCATAGTCTGCTCTTCTTTTATTTCTTTCATTACTTGCTATTTATTGGTTTTCCCATTTTAAATCTATTGCATGACAAGGGCACTGATCAACACAGACAGCACAGCCGGTACACAATTGTAAGTCTATTTTATATCTATTACCTTTACCCAATTTGATAATTGCTCCTTCCGGACAAGCCCCAAAACAACCGTCACATTCAAAACAATTGCCGCAAGAGTAACATCGGGCTGCTTCATAAACGACCTGGTCATTTTCCAGTCCGCCAACAATCTCCTGAAAATCATAAGCCTGGTTTTCGGGAATGAGTCGCGGCTGTTCATTGACCGGAGCAAAGGTTTTTAGCCATACATGCAATTTATCAAAGGTTACAATGGGATGTTTATCAATAGCAGTTGCGGGGATAGACATCAAGTATCGATGAATATTTCTGGCTGCCTTTTTGCCATGACCAACTGCAATAGTTACACTTCTATCTCCCGGCACCATATCACCTCCTGCAAAAACTCCTATTGCACCAGTCATCATATTTTCATCCACTACAACAGTGCCGTCAGGCTTAAAAGAAATGCCTTGTAAATTGCTCAAAAATGAAGTGTCAGTATCTTGTCCCAGGGCCAAAATGAGGTCATCAGCTTCAACCGTTTCGAATTCACCAGTAGGAATAGGTTTACCATTTTCCAGCCTCATTATTTCAACAGTGAGCAGGCTGTTTTCAAAACTTTTGATGGTACGTAGCCAGTGTATTTTGACCCCTTCTCCAAGTGCTTCATCGGCTTCAAATGCATGGGCTGGCATGTGATCTCTGTCTCTACGATAAATGATCATTGCATCATCTACACCCAACCTTTTTGCTACCCTTGCTGCATCCATTGCGGTATTGCCACCCCCGTAAACGGCTACTTTTCTTCCCAATTTTGGTGCCTCGCCTAATTCCATTTGTTTGAGCAGACTAACTGCATCGAGGATCTGACCCGCATCTCTGGCGGGGATTTCAGCCTTTTTACCAATGTGGGCTCCTACGGCGATAAAAGCAGCATCGTAATTACCTTTGGTCATTTCTGCAGCCACATCATCTACTTTATGGTTTAAGTAAATATTTACGCCCATGGCTTCAATGCGTTTGATTTCTGCCATAAGAACCTCCCTTGGCAAACGATAAGCGGGTATACCAAAATGCATCATACCACCTGGCAGTGGACCTGCCTCGTAAACATCAACCTGGTGTCCAAGCCTACGCAAGTGATAAGCAGCGGAAAGACCACTAGGGCCTGCGCCGATTATCATAATCTTTTTAGAAGTTGAAACAGCAGTTTCAGGAAATTGCCAATTTTCTGCAAGGGCCATATCACCCAAAAATCTTTCTACAGAATGAATGCTCACTGCTTGATCCACCTGGGCCCGATTACACCCACTTTCACAAGGATGGTAACAAACCCTACCATGGATGGCGGGCATAGGATTTTCTTCAACCAATTTTTCCCAAGCTTTTTTATATTGCTGATCAGTTACCAATGCCAGCCATGCCTGAATATTTTCACCTGCTGGACAAGCATGGTTGCAGGGAGGAAGATAATCACTATAAAAAGCCTTCTTTTTTGGCACGGGGCCAGTGCCCTCAGCGTGCTCCTGAAGATTGGTCTGATGGGTTATGTCTTGTAAATTGTGCATCAGTAGATGAATTTATTAAGGTCAATGACTTGGTGATTGTGAAAAAATGATTGAGGCAGTGTGTTTGGCCAAGGCAACTAATTTCCTGGCTGTTGGAAGATCCACATCTGTAGTAGAATTGGTATGGTCCTGAGCAATATGGAGCATTTCAACATCCAGATTTGAAAATCGATCGTCTATATTCTTGCACAATTCATGGCACAATTCAAGTCTGCAAGGTTCATCGGTGATTACTCCTTCATTTTGAAGGTATGATTTCATCATGATCACTTCAGCCATAATAGCATTACGAGCCATGGTAGAAGAAACCACATCTTCTTCGGATCGATTTCCTTCATTGTCAGCCTGCACCAACAACAAGGTAGCCAATGCCAGCATATCATTTGGATTCTTATAATTCATAGTATGAAATTTACTAACCGACAAATTGTCGATTCAATTTGTAAAATTCCGATAAGTGGAAGGTCACGTTAATGAGTAGAGTCAATAATGACTATGATAGGCATCACAAAATCTGGCAATGCGATAAAAAAAATTTGATAATTTCGGGTGCGTAATATCAGTCTACGACTTAAATAGCAGAAATGTCCATATGAATTCTAAGGTGAGCAGGTAGGTAATTATTGATCCTGTTTCCCAGATTTTTAACCCAACCCAGTGGCTTTGACTTGTAGGTGATCAATATCCACGACTTATCTTGCGAATTGATCGTTGTTAAACTTTTATTCAAAAAACGGAGCGCATCATGTTTATTGAGTTCAAATGCAGGTCGCGTATCCATTCGTTCTACTGAAAGCGCCAAAGCGTGGTCTGGTGTGAAAACATCTTTGGTCAATTGACCCGTTTTTATTCCTGCATACTTAACTTTTAAAATCTTAAGGTACAGTTCTAATGATGTGGAGAGTGATTCATTGAATATATACAAATCGCCATTATCATGAATGCGCAGCTGATCTAAATATTCAGGTTTAAACCAAGAAGAAAGCATTGACTTTTCATTTTTTGTTAGCGGTTTAATTCTTGAAAGAGGTTTGTTTTTAATTACGGGGGCAGCTTCGGATTTCTTTCTAAATACTGCAAAAAAGTAACCTTCCCCTTTAATCTTACCCGGAATCATTTGATATCCCTTCAGGTCTTGTTTGGAGAGCTCAACTGCCCCAGCCTTTTTAGCCCAATCCAGATGGAGGTTTTCAAGGTCATTTGACTGCGAGAGGAAGGTTACATTGTCCATGTTTTCCTTTTCGTTGTACGTACAGGTAGAATAAATCAGAAATCCTCCACCTTTAAGTAAAGGAAGCGCATCTGATAAAATTCGCTTTTGACGTGAAGAACATAAGTCAACATTTTCTTCAGACCATTCCTTTATTGAGTCGGGGTCTTTCCGGAACATACCTTCTCCCGAGCATGGTGCGTCCACCATAACTAGGTCAAATTTTGGACCCAAAGCAGCAAAATCAGCAGGATCATTGTTTGTGACCACTACATTGTTGTATCCCCATCTTATGATATTATCTTCAAGAATACCAACTCTTGACCTAATCACTTCATTGGCTAATAAATGCCCCTTGCCCCTTAAGAAATCAAGAATAATCGTTGATTTGCCACCGGGTGCAGCACACAGGTCCAGTACGACGGGATTTTCCGGAAGAGCAAGATCATGTAGGATGCTGTGCAAAATCATGGAAGAAGCCTCCTGAACATAGTAACAGCCTGCATGGAATAATGGATCTAAAGTAAAAACGGGACGTTCTGTCAAATACCTGCCATATAAACACCAGGGTACAACATCATTGGACAGAGCATTGTCTCCTTTTATGGGATGCAACCGAATACTAACAGGAGCCTGGCCTTGTTTTATAGCTGTAACCAGCTCTTCTTTGTATGATTGAAGAGAAATCTCAACCAATGATTCAAAACTATTGGGTAATTCTATATTGCCTTTGTGGTCAAGATTGCTCATATTTGCAAAGTTAATTCTTCCAAAATGAAAACCATAATCAATAGTAAAAATGCGCCTGCTCCGGTTGGTCCTTACAATCAGGCCATATTAGCAGGTAACACCTTGTATGTTTCCGGTCAGATTGCCATTGAGCCAACATCCGGTGTAATCATTACAGAAAGTATCGAGGCAGAAACGAAGCAAGTCTTAGAAAATTTGGCGGCTGTATTGAAAGAAGCAGGGATGGGCTTTGAAAACATTGTAAAGTGCTCGGTCTTTGTTACCGACATGGAATTGTTTGCCAGAATAAATGTGGTATACAGCCAATATTTTGAAGGTTTGACAGCACCTGCCAGGGAGCTTGTACAGGTTGCTGCTTTGCCTAAATATGTAAACATTGAAATCAGTTGCATCGCCGTAATGAGTTAACAGCCAGGTATGGATTAATTGGTAGAAAGCTTGGGCATAGCTTTTCACCGTCCTATTTTCGCCAAAAATTTGAAGAGAATGACCTGGATGCAGAGTATGTGCTATACGAACTCGACCAGATTGAAAAAGTAGTTGACATTTTTAAGGAAGGGATAAATGGTTTGAATGTTACCATCCCTTATAAAAATGCCATTCTTCCCTTTTTGAATCATATCGATGTTGCCGCCCGGGAAATAGGGGCAGTCAACTGTATTCACAACTCAAATGGCCAATTTATAGGATACAATACAGATTGGTTGGGATTTACACAAAGTTTAAAGGAAAATTTAGGAGATGCAAGACCAGCGGCATTGGTATTGGGCAGTGGAGGATCGTCGCGTGCGGTTCAATACAGTTTAAAAAAACTCGGTATAAGCTATACAGTGGTGAGCAGATCTGAAAATGGAATTGGTTATGACGCACTTAATGAAACAATAATTAGATCTAATCAACTGATTATCAACACCACTCCACTGGGCATGTTTCCCGATACTAAAGTTGCGCCAAAAATTCCTTATGAATACATCGATGACCAACATTTTCTATTCGATTTGATTTACAATCCTGAAAAAACATTATTTTTGACATTAGGCTTTGAGCGTGGAGCTCGGATACAAAATGGATGGCCAATGCTTAAATACCAAGCGGAAGCATCCTGGCAAATTTGGAATAGTTAAGAATAGAAATTAAGATTAAAATGGAAGAAGGAGCACCAAAAGAATTACCCGATTTTAGCAACACGGAAATAGCGTTTTCAGCAAAAACGAATGCAGAACTAAAAAAAATGGAGAAGCTTTTCAGGGCAATGAACAATCCCACCCTGGTAAAAGCAGGTACAAAACTTGGCTTGTTTGCAGTTAAGCTAAATTTTCCGTTTGCAGACTACATCATAAAAAAAACCATTTTCGAGCAATTTTGTGGTGGAGAGAATTTATGGAATTGCCAAAAAGCAATCGACAAATTGCATAAATTTCATACACTTTCTGTCCTGGATTATGGGGCAGAGGCAAAAGATACGGATGAAGAGTTTGATGCAGTGATGAACGAAAATATGAAAGCCATAGAAATGGCTGCCAGCAACAATTCAGTGCCTGTGATCAGCACCAAGCTGACCGGTTTGGTAGACAATAGTGTGCTGGAGGC
>ERZ724526.1955-NODE-1955-length-10250-cov-5.014909_pt1 | contig 10250 bp, 6 predicted proteins | sample MGYA00376059_ERZ724526 | MGnify/ENA primary metagenome ERZ724526 (study PRJEB28724, sample SAMN07190883) | activated sludge metagenome | isolation source: activated sludge of sewage treatment plant in Hong Hong | place: Hong Kong | collected 2016-03-17 ... | reverse complement strand
ACTTCTGCTTCGCCGTGGTCGCCGCCTTGTCGATACCGGCGTGCACCTTGTCGGAATGCTGCGCGGCAAGCTTCTGCGCCTGCTTCGCCCACTTGCTGAATCCCATGATGACCTCCTACATCTAGGATAGCCTGCGCTGGAATTCCTGCATTGTTCTACGGGTACGGATCAGGTAAGGGTCACGCCCCGAGCCACTGGGCGCACGCCCGTTCGGCAAGCGCGGTGATCGTCCATGAGGGATTGACACCGATGTTCTCCGGAACGACCGACCCGTCCATGATCCGCAGGCCGTCGTATCCGAACACGCGATGGTCCGCGTCGACCACCGCCTCGGCCGGATCGGCTCCCAGCACGGCGCCGCCGAGGATGTGCGCGGTGGCTCCCATCCCGAGCAGGCTCTCCAGCACCGTCGAATAGGCCTGCGAGTCGCTCACCTCCGCGACGGCCCGCCCGGCGGCATCGGCCTGCGGCAGCCACACCGGCACCGGATCGACTCCGTCGGGAATCGTCGAGCGCAGACCCCACCCTGCGGGCCCCTTCCGGTACTCGAGCGCCATCTCGTTGTCGGCGTGCTGCATCACCGTCAGGATGGTGACGCGCTTGTGCCAGTCCCGGGCACGGGCGTTGGCCGTCGCCAGACCCGGGTGACGGAGCATGGCCCTCACCGTCTCCCGCCGCCGCTGCCCGGAGACCAGCGGACTCAGGTACCACCGCATGAAGCCGTACGACTTCGGGAAGCGGTTGTTCGTCACATGCGTACGGGAGTCGGGGTAGAAGTCGCTGGAGATCGTCGCGCCCTCGGTCACATCGGTGCCGGCGGGGTGCAGGATCGCCGAGAAAGCCTCCGAGTTGGTCCGCACCCGCCGACCCAGCATCGGCGAAAGACCGGGCAGGGTCCCCCACCTGTCGCGGCAGGCCGACAACAACTCGACGGTGCCGAGCACGCCGGCGGCGAGCACCACCTCCCGCGCCTCGACACTGCTGACCTGCTTGGTCTTCGGGTTGCGCAGGACCACCCGCCAGCCATCCGCGTGCGGAACCAGGATCTCGGCCTTCGACAACGGCTGGATCTGCGCCCCCAGCGCCTCGGCCTGCGCGAGGTAGGTGATGTCGGTGGACTGCTTGGCGCCGTACGGACACCCGGTGATGCACTGCCCGCAGGCGATGCAGTCTGCGAAGTGGATCCCCTGGTACGTGGCTCCGTAGGTGTCGCCCACGCCCAGCAACTCCGCGGCGGCCTGCAACCACTCGTCCTGCAGACCCCGTTGCGGGTTGCGCTCGCGGCCGAGCATGCGCCCGGCTACCTCGAAGTGTGGGTCCAGCTCCTCAGCCCAGTCGACACCCGCAGCCGTCCAGCCCTCCGCATCGAAGTGTTCTGGGCGCAGGAGCACGGCGGCATACACCAGCGAACCACCGCCCACGCCGATGCCACCGACCACGGTCAGGTGACGCAACAACGCCTGCCGGAAATAGCCGTGCAGTCCGAGCGCCGGTTCCCACAGCAGCGCCAAAGCACTCTCTGAGCCCGCCTGCAGATCCGCTGGGGTGAGACGACGGCCCTGTTCGAGGACCACCACGCGCTTGCCGGCCTGCGCCGCCCGCAGCGCCGCCACACTTCCGCCGAACCCGGAGCCGATGACCGCGACGTCGTACATGCCCCCATTACATCGGTTCTTCCCCCGCGTCGAGTACCACCGGGACCTGACTTCGTATCCCCTGAATCACATTTCGGTAATCGATCTGTTGTCCGCGCGGACTGCGCTGATACCATCCCGGCACCGATGCACTGAGGGGCCCACAGACATGCGCAGACTCCCCGTTCTCGTGGCGCTGGCGATCGCCTCGAGTTCCCTGGCCGCCCCGGCCCGGGCCGACGACATCCCACCCGCCTTCACCAACAACGTCTTCCAGACCGTTGACGTGGGAACGCACCCCTCATTCGTCGTGACGGCTGGTCGCGGAAGTCACTACGTCGCCCAGTCCGAACTCGCCACCGCCGCCCAGGAGTACGGCCTGACCGGCACACCTGGGCCGCAACAGCTCGATGCCTTCGTCTCCGCCCAGCAGTACGACGCATTCATGAGCGGGTCGCCGCAAGGCGTTTCCACGCAAGATGCGTACGACATGGCGCTCGGGAACGTCGTGGGGGACCCCGCACTGGAATCCGCCTACCTCGTCGACGGGGACACCGACGACACGCTGCTGGTGACGGGATCCCAGCGCGACGGCTTCCCGTACCTCGCACACGTCGACGTACCCGGAACGGCCAGTCACGTCGAGATCCTCGAGGGTGAGGCGGGCGCGCCGCCACTGATCGTCGTGGCCACCGGTCGCACCTTCACCGGCCAACAGGGTGGCGACGAGTGGCTCGGGTACCGCGTATCCGGCGGCGCGCTGCAGGAGGTCCCCCTCGAGTGGAGGTTCGGGGGGATGCCGGCACCCGCCCAGCCGGACTTCGACCCGCTCGAAGACGTGGTCCACCGCGCCGACTGGGACAAATACCTGCTGGAGGAGGATGCCCGCGCCGACAACCTGATCGGCTACGCCACTTTGCGCAGCGGCGACCTGAACGTGGGATTCCTCAAGGTCGCTTACGACGGATCCGAAGCGATCATGGAGCAGTACATCGACGAGGTGCGGATCAATGGGGGACTTCGCGATGTGCAAGAGGCGCACCTTGCGTACGACCTGGAGAAAGCCACCATCACCGATGTGCTGGGGCAAAGCACCGACGTGTGGGAGCCGCGCGTCGCGCTCGGGCTGCAGTTCCCGAGCGGAACCGGCCCGGGGAACCCGGCACGTCAGGTGGTGACGGTCGGTTTCTCCGCGAACTCCGGAGGCACCTGGAACTCGGACGCCGGTTCCTACGATGTCGCCTGCAATGACAACCAGGTGATCGGCGCGCCCCGTGTGGACGTCGAGTTCATCGAAGATCGCGGAGCGGTGGCATGTGCCAGCGTGATGCCGGCCGTCGGGCAGATCGAGCAGCTGCGAGTGGGACAGGCCCCGTGGAGCACCTCCACGCTGGTCAGCGGGGAACAGACCACCAACGTGCTGGGCGGGGATCAGTACGCCCGTATCCGGGATGCCCAGCCACAACTGCTCGAGCCGTGCTTGTGGCTCTTGGAGGCGCACAAGCGCACGGTCGAGGACCCGGCACAGTTCAAGACCTGCAGCAGCGGCGAAGCCCGGTACGCGAATCCGCCCGACGGTAGTCCCCAGGACTACACCTTGGGGGTGCAGGACGGGATCAGAGCGGTCTCCGTGATCGCAGGCGCCGGGCCCATCGACGGCGGCTACCAACCGGTCTACGTCAATGCCGCGTCCTGGGACCGCAACGGGGATCAGCAGACGACTCCCTTCACCGTCAAGGCCTACGACACAAAGGTCACGCCCCTTCAGGGTTTCGTGGCAGCAATGCTTCCGCACCAGCGCAACGAGATCGAGATCGAGGTGTATCAGGACGCCAATACCGTTCCGGACCCCGATCTCGCTCCGCGCATCGTGCAGTCGGATCCGTACCCGGTCGCGTTCCTCGCCGCCCCGCCGCAGGTCCGCGCGGCCGGCCAGGAGGTCGATCCGCCCACTTTCGCCAACAACCAGACCTCGGGCTCGAGTCAGAGCACGTCCACCAGCACACGGCTCGGGGCGTACCTCGGCATCGACTACGAGGATCCGCTGGGCGCGTTCGCGGTGGAGGCCAAGGCAGCATTCGAGAGCGAGGCCGAGCAGGGCACGGAGGTGAGCCGCGAGATCACCACCACGCAGGCGTTCAGTGGCATCGCCGACCAGGATGTCGTGGTTTACCGCAGCGTGCGGTTGCAGCAGTACAAGGGCAGGGTCCTGAGCTCGACCACAGGCATCGCCGCCGACACCATCATCGACGTGGGTATCCCGCTGGGTGCCACGACCAGCGCCTCCAGCGTCGAGGCACTGCAGCGGAGATTCCCCGCCGTGTTCGGGCCGGGACCGGAGTCCCTGAAGCCCGCCCTCGACCAGATCTTCACGCACGAGATCGGAAACCCCGGCAGTTACCTGTCCTACGGCGGCGGCGGCCCCGTGAGCGGCTACTGCGACGGGACGCTCGATCCCGCCGGTGACCGCGAACTGAAGACGTTCGATCCGCTGGTCCCCGCGACCCCCTTCACGTCCGGGAAGCCCGCCGATCCGCCACAGCCCGACATCCTCGTCAGCGACATGCACCAGGTCCTGGTGGGCTCGCCCAACTCTGAGGGCGCCTCCTTCGACATCAGCAACGCGATCACGAGTTCCCGGGTGGTGTCGAACTCCCTGGACCTCGAGGCGGGCTTCACGGCCGGCTATGTGCAGGGCGGCATCACCGGCGGCTTCACGTGGTCGCAGGGGTGGTCCCAGACGCTGGGCAACGGGGTGACCTTCGAGTCCGGCGTGGGCCACATCCCCGGATGGAACGAGGACCTGGAGAACGAGCAGTACGACTGGCGCAGTTTCCTGTGTCAGAAGACGGTGGACCTGGGTAACTCCCGGGGGTCGTTGACCGCGTGGGTCCTCAACTACGCGGTCGACGGCTACCGGGGATCCGGCGGCCTCGAGGTCATGGACCCGATCCAGCCGGATGCGCCTCTGGCGTCCCAGACCGTGGCGTCGTACCGTCCGGAACTGACGTTCACGCAGGCGTCCGGCACCGTCAAGGAGTACAGCATCCGCCTCGAGGCGGTCGGCGCCAACGACGTGCACACACTCTCGCTCTCGTACCCGACGATCGCGACCTCACGTGCCGACCGGCCGGACACCGACAGCGTGCGACCGGAGCGGGACCTGCTCCCCGGACAGTTGTACCGGTGGCGGGTCACGGCACGTGACTTCTTCGACAACGAGGTGGCCACGGACTACGAGTTCTTCCAGACGCCGGCACAGGAGGTCACGCCCGACCCCGTGGCGGTGTTCGACGTCGATGACCGTAAACCGCAGGCCGGTCAGGAGGTCTTCTTCACCAACAGTTCCAGCGATGCCACGGAGTACGCCTGGGACTTCGGGGACGCGACGACCAGTACGCAGGCGTCCCCGAGCCACATCTACACCCGGGCAGGCACCTACACCGTGGAGTTGGTGGCCAAGGCCACCGGCAAGCCCGATAGTCGGGCGACCCGTGTCGTCCAGGTGGCCGCGACGGTCGCCGACGACTCGTTCCTCGGGCTCGAAGACACGGACCTCGAAGGCAACGTCTTCGACAACGACCTCGGCGCGACGTCCTTGCAGATCGTGCTCGGGCCGACCCGGGGCACCCTGACGCAGTCCGCGGATGACGGGTCCTTCCGGTACCGGCCCGAGCCCGACTTCTGCGGCACGGACTCGTTCGTGTACTCCGCCGACGGCAATCCCACCCGCCCCACCGCGGTGGCACGCATCACCGTGTCCTGTGTCGACGACGGCGTGGGCGCCAGACCGGACCGGTACGCCGTCGTGGAGGATCAGACCCTGCAGGTGCCGGCACCCGGCGTGCTCGGCAACGACGCCAATCCCGATGGTGTCCAAGCCTCGGTCCGGCCTGTGCTGGACCCGGCGCAGGGAGTCCTGGACCTCGACACGGACGGCGGCTTCCGCTACACGCCCGCCCGCGACTACTGCGGTCCCGACAGCTTCACCTACACGGCAGGGAACGGCACCGAGACCGTGAACCTCGATGTGCTGTGCGCGAACGATTCGCCGGTCGCACGAAACGATCTGGCCACTGTCGACGAGGATTCCGAGGTGAGGGTTCCCGTCCTCGACAACGACACTGACGCCGACGGCCCTGTTGCTGTCGTCTCGCTGGTGGATCGCCCCGAATCCGGACGTGCGAGGTTCGACGAGGGGGTTCTGCGATTCGTGCCGGACCGCGACTTCTGCGGCCGTGATGTCACGACATACCGGATCAAGGACGCCGCGGGCAGTTTCGATGAGGCGCAGGTACGGCTACGAGTGGCCTGCGTCAACGATGCACCTCGCACGCGCTCCGACGAGTACAGCCGGGATGCCCAACGCCGCCTCACCGTCGTGGCCCGGGAGGGCCTGTTGGACAACGACACCGACATCGACAGCCCGGACGGACAACTGCGTGCGGAACTGGTCGCCGGACCCAGGGCGGTGAAGGTCTTCCGCAGCGGCGCGTTCCGGCTACGCCTTCCGGGAGGAAGTGACCCGGCTCGCGTGATGTTCACCTACCGCGTGTGGGACCGCGAGGCCTGGTCGGAGCCGCAGAAAGTGGTCATCACCAGATCCTGACCGGGTCCAGGGTTCGACCCCAACACCTCCTAGTGAAGATCTGGCGCCTCAAGGCCCACTTCTTCACACAAAGGCAGCCGAGAAATTCGTTTGTATCCTTTTTCGCTCCTCGTGCGTCCTGACCAGTGAAGGACCTAGGAGGAAACCATGACCACTAACGAATCGTCCATCGACCGCATCATCCGCCTCGTCATCGGAATCGCCGCCCTGGTGGGCGCCTTCGCCGTCGGCTTCGGCAGCGTCGGGGGCATCATCCTCGCCGTTGTCGGCGTCGTGATGCTCGTGACCGCCGCCGTGGGCTTCTGCCCGCTGTACCGCGTGTTCGGCATCAGCACCTGCAAGGTGCCGGCGTCCCGGTAACATCCATTGGCGGTGGACGCGAACGAACTCGCCGGGATCCTTCCCGAGCAGACACAAGCCCTCTACCGCTATGTGCGTTCCATCAGTCGGGACTCAGCCACGGCGGAGGACCTGGTGCAGGAGACGATGGTGCGGGCCCTTGAAAAGTCCGACACCCTGCGCTCCGCATCCAGCCTCCGATCGTGGCTGTTCCGCATCGCCCACAACACCACCATCGACTACTACCGCCGACAGCGCGAGGAGCCCAGCGACGACCTCGCCCTCGAGGTGGAGAAACGGTGGCAGGACGACGATTACACCGTCGACGCCGCTGTGGTCGTCACCAGGACCGAGACCGCTGAGGAGGTGCGGGATGCATTGGTGCGGATCCCCGTGGCCTACCGCAGTGTCGTGGTGCTGCACGACGCCGAGGGCTGGACGGCCCGCGAGATCGCGGACGTCATGGATCTCAGCCTCCCTGCGGCCAAACAGCGCCTGCGGCGCGGACGGATGATGCTGGTGTCGGCCATGGCGCAAGGGCACGAGCGGCGGATCGCCACCGCGAACGTCCCGCTGCGCTGCTGGGACGCACGGCAACACGTCAGCGCGTACCTCGACGGCGAACTCCCGCAGCCCACCGCCACGGCGGTGGAGCAACACCTGGCCACCTGCCCGACCTGCCCACCGCTGTACGCCTCCCTGGTGAGTGTGCGCGACGCGATGGCCGGCGGCCTGCAGGACCCCGACACCGTGATCCCCGACGCCCTCGCACAGCGGATCCGCTCGCTGCAGGTGTGACCTCCGCGCCGATGGCGCGCGACAATGGATCCATGGACGTTTCGTTGACGTTCCTCGGCGCTGCAGGCACTGTCACCGGCAGCAAGTTCCTCATCGCCACCGACTCGGCCCGCGTCCTCGTCGACGCTGGGCTCTTCCAAGGGCTCAAGGCCCTGCGCCGTCGCAACTGGGACCCCTTGGGCGTGCCGGCCACCAGCGTGGATGCGGTGGTGGTCAGCCATGCGCACCTGGATCACTGCGGGTACCTGCCCGCCTTGGTGCGCCAGGGGTTCAAGGGTCCGATCCTGATGACCGCTGATACGGCCGCCCTGGCGGAGATCGTGCTGCGGGACAGCGCGAAACTGCAGATGGAGGACGCGAAGTACGCATCCTCGCGGGGCTATTCGAAGCACCGGTCCCCCAAGCCGCTGTACAACGCGGACGACGTCGAGCGCACCCTGCCACTGATCAGGATCGTCGAGTTCGACACACCGGAGGCGGTGGCCGACCGCATCCTCGTGCGTCTCCCGCCCGCAGGGCACATTCTGGGTTCAACGTCCCCGGTGCTCTCAGTGGAGCAGGTGACCATCGCCTTCTCGGGGGACCTCGGACGCCGCAACCACCCGCTGCTGAAACCGGCGCCACCGCCTCCGGCGGCATCGGCCATCGTCGTGGAGTCCACGTACGGCGACCGCGTCCACCCGCCGCACCCGGAAGATGCCCTCGCCCAGGCCATCAGCCGCACGGCCGAGCGAGGTGGATCCGTCGTGATCCCCGCCTTCGCGGTGGACCGGACCGAACTGCTGCTCCTCGCGCTGCAGGACCTGACCCGCGCGGGGCGCATTCCGCGGCTGCCCATCTTCGTGGACAGCCCCATGGCACTGCGCGGTCTCAGTGTCTACCAATCGGCCGTCTCACAGGGACACGGCGACCTGCGGCCCGACCTGCCCACCGACATCCTCGCCGGCGCGGATCTGCATGAGGCCCATTCAGCGACCCAGTCCGAGGCCCTCAACGACCCTGCACAGCCGTCGATCATCATCTCCGCCTCCGGGATGGCTACTGGCGGTCGTGTGCTGCACCACCTCAAGGCGATGCTCCCCGACCCGCGCCACAGCGTGCTGCTCGTGGGCTACCAGGCCGTCGGAACGCGGGGCCGGGATCTCGCCGACGGCGCGACGCAGGTGAAGATCCACGGTGAGTACATCCCCGTACGCGCGGAAGTCGTGGATGTCCAAGGCTTCAGCGTGCACGCCGACGCAGACGAGTTGCTCGGCTGGTTGGGCTCGGCCCCCGAACCCCCACAGGTCGTTTACGTCGTGCACGGTGAACCTGCTGCCAGCGCCGAACTGGCACGCCGGATCGGGGCCGAACTCGGGTGGCTCGCTGTGGTGCCCCGCGACGGGGAGCGGGTGCGGGTCCGCTAGGAGCCCACCCCACAACTGGGCCGACAGACGCCCGTTGCGGTTGCGTGCGGCCCACTTGTGGGGCCGTTATGCGTAAATGGTCCAGTTCCTGGGGCGCCGGGAGCCCCACAACTGGGCCGACCGAGCGGCGCCCGGCCCAGTTGTGGGGAGGCTGGCCGCTAGTGGGCCAGTGCGCTCGGCTGTTCCACGTGCGTCAGGTGGCCGTCCAAGATCTCGAAGACCCGGTCGGTGTACTCGACCATGCGCAGGTCGTGGGTCACCATGATGCCGGTCTTGCCACGCTGCTTGATCTCGCGTGCGAGCAGTTCCACCACCTGTCGGCCCAGCTTGGTGTCCAGTGCCGCAGTCGGCTCGTCGACGAGGATCAGGTCGGGGTCGTTCATCAGCGCACGGCCGATGGCCACCCGCTGACGCTCACCGCCGGAGAGTTGCTCGGGCACGTTCTTGGCGCGCGCGGCCAGGCCGAGCTCTTCGAGCAACTGGTCGGCGCGTGCGTGCGCGTCCTTGCGGCTGATGCGCTTCTGCAGCGTCGACACGTACAGCAGGTTCTCGCGGGCGGTGAGGAAGGGCACCAGGTTGGCGGCCTGGAACACGAAACCCACCCGCTCGGCGCGGAACTTCGTCAGTTCGCGCTTGGACAGGCCAGCCACATCGGTTCCGGCCACAGTGATGGACCCGGTCGTGGGTGACAGCAGCCCGCCGATCATCGAGATCAATGTGGTCTTGCCGGAGCCCGACGGTCCGAGCAGGGCCACGAACTCGCCCTGGTCGACAGCCATGGTGGCGCTGCTGACCGCGTGCACCTCGGTGTCACCGGAGCGGTAGATCTTGCTGACGTCCTCCACCTTGAGGATCGCCTCTGCGTGACCGGCCGCGTCGGCGGCCGGATCGAGGCCCGGGTCCTGCGGGTGGGCGGGTACGAAGTCGTCGTTCACAGTGTTCCTCCGATGGCGGTGGCGGGGTCGATGCGGGCGATCCGGCGTAGTGAGAAGGCAGCCCCGACGACGCCGGCGACGAGGGTGAAGATGGCGATGGTGATGAGGGTCTCGGTACGGAACAGCGTCGGGACCTGGTCGGGGACGATGGCGCCGAGCCCGCGCGAGGCCAGGGCGCCGATGACCACGCCGATCGCGGACGCGATGACGGCCTGCAGGACCACACCGGCCCCGAGTTTGCGGGTGGAGGTCCCCAACGCTTTCAGCGCGGCGAACAACTCCCGCTTCTCCAGCACCACCAGAGCGAAGAAGAGCGCGACGACCAGGGCAGCCACCGCAAGCGCGGTGTAGATGATCGAGTTCAGCGTCGACTTCTGCTGCTCGACCCCTGGGATCGCCAAGCCCGTGGCCTCGGCGCTGAGGACCGTCAGGTCCCCCACCTCGGACTGGATCTGCTCCGCGGTCACGCCCGGCTCGGTGATGATCGCCACGGCGTTGACGTCGTCGGTCACCCCGGTGAACTCCGGGC